>Ga0247734_1002674_pt1 | contig 11328 bp, 11 predicted proteins | sample UWRJL103311B2_FD_180933 | JGI IMG/M metagenome (GOLD analysis project Ga0247734, IMG submission 180933) | Plant litter microbial communities from Arlington Agricultural Research Station in Wisconsin, United States - UWRJ-L103-311B-2 | ecosystem: Environmental > Terrestrial > Plant litter >... | reverse complement strand
CAGCACCGCGGTGAGGTAGGTGGGCAGATGCTCGCCAAAGTTGGCGTGGGCTCGTTGCGCGCAGTTGAACTGGTGGGCCGCGAGATCGGTGCGCGAGGAAGGTGCGTAGCATGCTGGGTAGGCAATTTTGGCAGCCTTGCGGTAGCTGCCTGTGTTCATGCCGTGCCAGTAGTTGAGGAAGAAGGAGGAGGTTGCGGCCAGGACGACGTAGCTTTGGTGGGACAAGTCAGTTTTGGGGCTCTCGGTAAGGGTAAAGAAGGGCACTGGGAAGATGATGCGGATCGAGGGAAAATTTACCCGTAGTTGTGATCAATTGAAATGGTAGCCATTGTTGCGATGTGTTTAATTGCTGAGATCTTGATCTGGTGTTGAAGTGGCGGCTTTAAAGATCGTGATTTGCGATTGTCTGAGGATCTCTGCTATTTCTTTGAACGGAAAGCGTATGTATTTAAATAGAGGATTGGCAAACAAGATTTGTCATTCAATTGGAAATGTGAAATGATCGAGTATGAAGTATGTGTCTCTTTTAAATCACTTAGATCCGAGTAGAAACGCATCGAACGAGACACATGGAGATCCAAGCACTGGAGATAGAGTTGTCGGCGCAACTTGCTTGCCGTGTCCGAGAGTGCGGGCAGATTTTAAGTCCGGCTTCAAGGAGATAACGAGGAAACCCATGGTGAGTGGTGAAACTAAACACTTTCTATATATGCGAGCAGGTTAATAGAACCATTTCGGATTGAAAGTGAGGTCACAATGTTGGTTTCTGTCGATGGAAGCCCTGTATGCTTTCTGCAGCGTACTTCATGTCAGCATTGATACATGGAGGTGAGCCCCATGTACGGTCCTGTGAACAGGTGGTGGTACAGAGTTCAGCATTGTGACGGCGCGGCCAAATAAATGCGTGGAGATATGGATGATGATGGATGGGCTCATGGGCTTTGGATCTTGGCTTCACCAGCTTCGAGATGCAGTATTGGAGGGGGAGAGGTCAGCTACTTATATACTGTTTGTTGGTTCCACCGGCACCAACACCAGCACCAACAACAGGGGCACAAGCACGCAATTAGAAAACTCAACAGATAACTGAAGATCCCGCTTAATATACTATTACAGTACATCCTGACCAGTAAGCACACTCGGTTCGGGTGTACTAAATATGTAATCCTTCGAGAAGCCATAGCTGTCCAAACTCAATTCACTAAATTTTATACGTCATTGAAATTATTGTTAAAAATCAACTCTTGCAAGTCGCTTTCACAGCAAAGGCGAGAAACTTATGCTGTGGTTCCTTAGATTACTGTAGGCACCTAGAGTTATGTAGGTTCAAGCGAGCTGGGGTTCACCATGTATTCGTATACACTTTGTCCTCATCAGGGTATTTACACATCTCATATCCAGTCAATACGGGCACAATGCTCCCAACTCACAATTCCATAATTCATAAGTTCATAATCATTCAATTGCATCTTTCCGTAGGCTCTCGCCAATCCAGCTTGAGCCCCTTGAACACCCTTTTCTCCTTCTCCAAAAGATCCATACAGTCGCCTTCCAAGTCTTGCCATTCTCCTGTTTCCTTTACGACCACGCCGCTACTGTCGAATTTCAACGGCGGATCCAGCGTGTTGACGTATTTACGAAGGTCCTTTTCGAACTGTGTGCCGCCGCTCCATCCAATAATCGCACACCCAGCTGTCTTCCATGGCGAGATGATGATATCTACTCTCCGCTTGGGATTTCGAGTACTCGATTGTCCGAGCAAATCCGCATTCTGCCAAACCACTAGTCCTTTGTCTAGAGTATCGAAACCACCATGCGATCTAGGCATACTCCCTTTCCATGTGACAGGTTCTTGATATCGAGCGCTATTCCTGCTAGAAGTAACCAGCTGTTGCGTGATCCATTTGTCTTTTCCCAGCTGGTAGAGGATTTCTCTGACGAAATCTTGTGTTGCTTCCTCGTCTGGATGGGTGAGAATCACATCCACATCCCCCGACATAGTTTTTCCTCTTCGATAACCGCCAGTGATGACCATCTGGAAACCTTCACGAATTTGGTTGGCGTATTTCAAGATGACGGATCCAATATACTCTACTTCTGCTCTGGGGATTTTTTCCGCGAAGTCATCGTAGTATTTCACACCAACCTGTTGATTCTCTGTCAATGAGCCCCAGTTCTCTACTAGATCATCAAGATCACGCCAGCCTTTCTTATAAAATTCCAGTGCTTTCTTTTCGCCCACATCGTAGATTCCATAAAACGTTTTCATTGATTGGAACTTTTCATCATACTCGAGATCCTGAATATCTTTAATCCGGCCTGTAGTCTTCCACTCTTGGAAATGGCCCACGGTTGAAGGTCCACAACCTGGTAAGCGTTCTATCTCGTAATGAGATATGATTGTGTATGGATAAGCCGCAATGGCAGCAATTGCCCGGGACTTTTGGTCTGCTGATATCCTGTCGCCTCGCATCAAAAGACGCTCTTCACGGATAAGTTTGAGTTGAGCAATGAACTCTTCATTTGGCCCCTTTAGAGGTGTTCGCCAGTGACAAGAAAATGGAGAGCCGAAATATGATGGAAGAAGTGGGAGATTTCTGGCAAGATCATGCTCTGATGTGCTTTCATGAAGGAGTTGTGGTCTTTGACTTAACGTCTGACTGTTTTTCCCTCCGGAATGTCGACTTCTAGACATCTTTTCATGAAATAACTGTCGGGGAGGTGTATCTGCTCTAGCTCTTTCCAATATATTCTTCGTTTTTTCCGGAGTGGGTAAAAGTGTACGTTGCGGAGTCGGTGGATTCATGTGCCTCTCACCAAAAGTTCCCTCCCATAATAAGTATGGTCCTGGGGGAAGTAGTGATCCCGCACTGATAGAATCAAAATACCACTCGAGGCTCAAAAACTTAACTGTATCACCCCCAAACACATAGTCATCAGCAAGCAAAGTTTTTGATAAGATAGAGTTTGGTGAAGTATTCATGAGCGGAGGAGAGCCTTGCGATGGTGATCTTGGACTTGATCTCCCTGTTTTATTCTCATCTTCAGATTCTGTGCTTGAATCTAGAATAATGACATCTTTTCCATCTAGTGTCTTGTCAATATTTCTCCACTTATTCAAACTCATAGAATTCGTTTTCTTTTTCGCCGACTTTTGATCCTTAGTTACTCCTTCGATTATGCCAGTAGTATGGGTTTGAGCAGATTTTGGGGCTACACCCAATGATTGCAATTCTTGAATTGCTCGACGCGGTCCTTTGATTCCTCTTGCGAGTATGATATTAGCCTCTTTAATATTGTATCTCAGTGCCCCGCCTAACTGTCTCTCCAAAGCTAGAAGTTCGCTATCGCGAAGGAACTCATTATGGACCAAGTAAACGGGGGGCAAGGGCAAACATGGAGAACCCATCTCCAAGCGCCGATAGTAAAGCTTCAGGCTGGAGGATTTGGGTTTCAAAATGTTCCGCAAAAAAAACCCCCCCAAAAAAGCTTTTAGATGTGTTGGTTATATACAATTTGTGTCACGGCAGTAATAATAATAAAGCGGGGCTGCACGGAATGGATGACGAGCGTACTTTCTTTATATAACCCCAGAATCAATTGGGGGCTGAAGAACAGAGTATCTACTTAATTTAAGCAATCTCTAGGCAGAACCCATAGCAAGAGAATTGGTTTAAGTACGTGTGCTGCGTTGTTAAATGTGACTTGACATCTCTATACGCGGTAAGTATGGTTAGAATGCTTAAAAGACAGTAGTATGGTTATTGTATTTGTTTTGGCCCTCGTATTTAAGAGCGACCAGAATGTTACAGATTAGCGAGACCTGCGAATGCTAAACTCCGATTTTTTCTAGATCTAGTTTTAAACATCCTCAAATTCTATTTCCTCCTCACTTTCTACATCCTCCTCCAGCTTAATCTTTTTAGAGGCTCTGCTATCGTCTCCACCACCAGGAGTTGACATTGCTGGAGTAGCAACACCACTCCCCCCGGTCATTACATCCTCAAATCCAAGATCTTCATCCTCATCTTCATCGTCACTATCCCCTTCTTCATCTTCTTCCTGCTCGGCTTCCTTGGCCTGTTCTGCTTTGAGACGTGCAAAATAATCGTCAATCTCGGCACTTTCACCATTTGTGGATAGAGTATCAGCATCCTTCTGTTCACCCCCCACGGACTGTGAGGTCTGAAAACTGGGCTGTGAGGTAAACTTCACCTGTTCACCCGTAATGGTGCTGTGGGTAAAGTGAACAGGCATAGCATTCTGGGAAGCAATCTTCTCTTTCCGAGCTCTCTCTGCTGCTTGATCGGCTTCTGTAGGGCCATCCGATCCTGTAAGTGTGATAGAAATGGAGGTGGGTCCTGTATTTGCCATGCCCTTCACAGCTGTGGGCTTGTTCGCAGATGCATCAACAGGTTTTGTCTCGTAGGCTGGATTACTCTCATCGCGAACAACTTTGATGGCAACTTCAAATGCTCGCTCGAAAGTATTCTCTGGAATGACAACCTGATCGATTCTTGGTAGCATATCGGTGATAAACTTGAACTGCGCATTCAGTTTTGTAGATTGTTCATGCCCCCCTTGGTTGGCACCAGTGTCGTCTCTAAGTCCAAACCCGCACTTCTGGCATAAGAACCCTGATGGACCAGATCTAAACGAAATCACGTCCAGTATAGTGTATTCACTTTTACACCGATCGCAGAAGTACTCTTTCCTTTCCTCAGCTGGGACGGTGTTGCCTTGAACAGATTTGTCAATCGAGTAGACCCTCCATTTGATCGCATCGATGGTCGCGCGGTAGTCAATAAAATAATAGGTTCGATTCATAGGGCGAGTCTGACCTTCTTTCAGCTCTGAACGCGTATGACTAGATATGCAATCAGCAGCTATTTTGAAGGTTTCAACAAAGCAATTGAGCTTACACTGCAAGAAATCGATCTTCTTTCAACCGCCCACACAACTTGTGTAGCTCCTTAACATTTATCCCCATCATATATGCCAAATCATCATCTCGTACTGCAGAGTGGATCACCAGTGCATCGATAAGAACAATATGTCTCGTATCGTAAAATGTCCTCATACAGTGCCGAACCAGCTCTTTTGCCAAATCCATGATTGCGGTACAGGGAACAAGAGGGGCCTAAACGGGAAAAGAACTGATGGCGAGATATAAGATATGTGACCCACAGTGTTTTGTGATGCCAAAACTAGAACCAAGACTCCAGAGGCCCAAAGGCTGGCGTTTGATGGTTGTGCAGGATATTGATCCGAAAGTATCAAAGGATGTCAAAGAGTCCCATTATTATTCACGCGCCACTGATAGCACTGCCTGAGCCCGAGTGAATGGCAGGCAGTACGTATGGCAGAGATGTGGCTATACAACAGATTATATATTCACTGGCTCGGGCTGCCTTGTTATACCAAAAAGGAAAATGCGGTTGAGGTCACTACCAAGCAAAATGGACAAAAGTGCAGTATGCTCAAAGCTGCAGCCTTGTCTGGCCCCACCCTGGTCTAGCGCGCCTCGTCTGGTGGGGATGAGATTTTGACCATCCAAAACTTCTTCAAGAGAGCAATTGAGGGGTGATGAAAGTCTTTCAAACACTCTCAGGATGGAGAACAACACTTCCAATGCTGCTCCAGCCAGGAGTGAGGGTGGTATGTAATTCAAGTTTCCCCCAAAAAATTCTATTTAGTTCTTTATATTTTCAAAACCTTTTGAGAAGTAGCTCAGAGGAGCATTGTCCTATATCGGGTCGCAATCACTAACCATAAAATATAGGCGAAACTAAAGCCAATGGGGATGCGCCAAAATCTAACAACTTTCGCGGCGGTAGATCGCAAGATCGAGGTAGAGGCAGAGGCAGAGGTGGTGGTGGTGGTCGGGGGGGTAGAGGTCAAAGTCGAGGGGACAAGAAAGGAGGATTTGGAGCGAACGATAGGGGTGGTAGGCACAAGAAAGCAGACATGGGACGTGGGGAGTACAAGTATATTTGTTATATGTTACTCAATTGACCCAGCTAACTAATTCAGTCGTACCGATGTAGACAGACGGAAGCGAAACGATGAGTCGCAAGCTAGACGCCGCCAGAAAGAAGAGGATGGGGAAAGCAGTGCCCTATTCACCAAGGAAGAGATTGAATCTGAGGAACGCAAGCCAAAACGGAAAGTTGCAGTCATGATTGGATATGCAGGGTCTGGTTATAAAGGGATGCAGATCAATGCATTGGAAAAAACCATTGAAGGGGATCTTTTCAGTGCTTTTGTAAAGGCTGGCGCCATATCAAAGGCTAATGCAGATGACCCCAAGAAGTCGTCCCTCGTGCGTTGTGCTAGAACCGACAAAGGCGTACATGCTGCTGGGAATGTCATCTCGCTGAAGCTTATTGTGGAGGATCCTAAAATAGTTGAGACCATCAACGAGCACCTTCCTCCTCAAATTAGGGTTTGGGGCTTGGAGCGAACGAACGGCTCATTCAGCTGTTACCAAACTTGCGACTCGAGGTGGTATGAATATCTAATTCCGACCTTTGCATTTCTTCCACCACATCCACAGAGTTATCTTGGGAAGAAGCTAGATGAATCTGCCAAACAGGAAGACACTTTCGAAACTTACCAAGACTTACAAAAGGACGGGGCCGTATTCTGGGAGAATGCAGAGGAAGAATATGTGAAGCCAATATTGGAAAAGCTGGATCCCCAATTGCGACTAGATGTACTAGCTGCTCTACATAGTGTAGAAGAGTCCTCTGCCGCCCAAACGTCAGAAAAGTCTGCCGATGGGGAGCCTTTAGTCGACCAAGAACGAGCAACCAATACAGACACACCCACAGTGGGTACAGTGAAACGGAAGTTGTCCGAGGGTAAGTTTCCTAGGCCAATAAATTCTCCCTCATGCTAACGAATTATCAAAGAGCCAATTGATCAAGCCGGAGATATCTCAGCCGCGAAGCGCCAACGTGTTCAAGAGCCAATTACTTCAAATCAGATCCCAGAGGGAACTACAGCTGAGTCAAAGACTGAAGCGGAGCTCAAAATCGAAGACAACGGCGAAAGCGTCAAGTCAGAAAATGAAGAAAACGTCTCAAAGTCGGTACTTAGTCCTCTTGATATTGCGGTAAAGGAAGTTAAAGCAGCTTATATAACTGCCAAAAAGGCATACCGCATATCTGATGAGAGACGAAATCGAGTTCAAGAAGCTTTAAATATGTATCTGGGGACTCGTAACTTTCACAACTACACCATACAGAAGAGGTTCTCAGATCCTTCCGCTAAGCGAATCATTCGTTCGTTTAACGTTGGAAAGGATCCAGTGATAATCAATAACACAGAGTGGTTGTCACTAAAAGTACATGGTCAATCTTTCATGATGCATCAGATCCGAAAAATGGTTGCCATGGTAGCTCTCGTTGTGAGATGTGCCTCTCCATTAAGCATCATCACTGAGAGCTATACAAATGCTACTATCAGTATACCCAAGGCTCCGGGACTAGGCTTGTTACTTGAGAGACCCGTTTTTCAGACATATAATGATAGAGCGGAAAAGGAATACAGCAGAAACAAGATAGATTTTGACAAATACCAAAAGGAAATGGACGAGTTTAAGCAGCGAGAGATCTATGATCGGATTTTCAGAGAAGAGGAGAGGGATCATCAGTAAGACATCAAACCTAAGCATTCCGCTATATTTATGCTAATCTCAGTAGATTTCACTCTTTCTTCCACCATTTGGACCACTACCGGACGGAGCACTTCCTCTGGGTCACAGCAAAAGGTGTCGCAGCTGCCAGACAAAGCCAAGCGAGGAAGGAAGATGTTAGCGATGATGAAGTTGACATAAATGGGGAAGAGGGTTGAACCGGGAATTCTGGAACAACATCCGACCTCAAAAAGCTAAATGAAGGGGGGCTTTCCGAAAATAGGCAGATGCTGCAGTAGTGCTTCGAGGTATAGAGTACTACCGTGACAAATTCTATCCAGCATACTGAAATATACCTGAATGTATTATGGAGAAATATGCCTCTTCCATGACTTTGATATGATTATTCTACTCCCCTACCTGAAAAATAAAATGTTATGGGACTTTGTCAATTACCGCATGCTTTCACTTGCATGCCAAGCTACTTATTGTATTGAGAAATCTAATCACTCTAAGAACTTGCAAATTTGATCTGGTCTACGCCTCGATACAGAGAATGGACACTTTTCAGAATGATCTCAAATCTGCTATTTCGAACCATCTTTCCTTTGGAATCCTTACAGAAGCAAACCCCTGTGACACTTCCCATATTAACTGTTTACAGATATCAAGACATTGTACATACATATATTAAATGGTCAGAGCTGAGATTAACAACACAGTGCTAGCTTTGAGGATCAAGAATGTTAACGTGCATCAAAGGCAAGGACACCATACCTCGTTCAGTTAAGCGAGGGGCTCAGGGGATGGGTGAATAGATAGCTCCGAGAAATTAAATACATGTAGGGAAGTGTCTTTCACAGCGATTTTCAATAAAGTGACTCGAATGTGATGCATAGCTTTTTAAGCTTGGCTATCTTCCAAAAGAAATATGCCGAGTGTACCTTTTCACAGCTTCAAGAACCTACCTAAACCCTAGATTAGAATGCTTCCCATTGATCATGGGAAAACAATAACAGTTTGAGATACCATTTGTTTGTCATCAAATCTGATATAAAATAAGCAGATCTAAAAAGCTCCTCAGCTACTAAACAAGATGCAGGCTGAACCGCAAAGATTAAAGCAGTAAAAACAGTATTGAAGCCTTTATGGCAAGGCAGTTGTTGATATAATATACATATAAACGTAGGCATGTTTCTGTTTCTAATGCCGAAAAGGAAAGCCTCTACCAAATTCAATCCCAGCCAGAATCTGCACCGAAGCCCTTGTGCTGTGAGATGCCCAGGGATAGAAATTTCCTCCCAATACCGGAATCATGCTGCTGTTCATAATTGAACTACGATAGATGCATAATAATTCTGGAACTTTGGCGTACTATATATTATTAAACTTCCCGTATCAACTGTAAATACCAATACCCCTTTCACCTCGGCTAACCCTGGGTAACCTAATAATACACTTGTACCTCCGTACTCCGTATGACCCCGCCATAGTCCAAGACGTCAGTGAATCATTTTGAGCGATCCTTGAGTCGCAGACGCAACTGAGCATTAAAATTCAACCCATCAACTCACAAATTTTCAGGATGTTGGAGAAAGTGGGAAGACGATTGAGTATGCGCCCATGCAAATTACCTTGTATTATATAAAGCTAATTTGGCATCTCATCTAGAACGGCCAGCGCTTTTGTTAGTCCAGCTGCCCCTCCATCCGGCGCAAAGAATATTAATTTTCTCAGTATATGCGACATCCAAGAGAAATTCCGAGCTCCGATACATGAATATGATAAAATGTACCTACCAATCTACCCACTTGCAGGCCTCAAGTTTGCTATATACTCACAAACCTACAGAATCCTCACGACGAAGAAGCTCATAAGAGCAGCAGAGATATTGAACATACCCATCTACGCCACAACCCAGAACCGTGCCAGATTAGGGGAAACATGCGCCGAGCTCTCGATACCCAATGCCGTTGAGCATGTAGACAAAACGGCCTTCAGCATGTGGATCCCGGCCATATCACAACACTTCTCGGCGGATCAACCTTCTGAAATCGTGCTGGTGGGCATCGAATCGCACATATGTATTACCCAGACCACGCTCGACCTACTAGCCAACGGACATAAGGTGTATATATTAGCAGATGGAGTGAGTTCTTGTAATCCACAGGAAATTCCAATTGCTTTGGCGAGATTGAGGGCCGCCGGCGCGATTGTAACGTCGAGTGAGAGCTTTTTGTATGAGGTAATGGGTGATGCAGCGATACCGGAATTCAAACAGATTGCGGGCTTGGTGAAGGAGACTAGCAAGGACACGAAGGACGTTGTTGCTACGTTGTTGAGTAAGATGTAGTGCTGATGTTTGGTGGTTCCATTTCATGCTGGCATTCCACATTTCCCTCTCACTTGTACTTCGTTATTGTCCTTAGTGGTATGATACATATAAGCCATTAGATCCGAACAAGACAAAGATGGAATAAGGAATATATTGGCATTAGACTGTTTGTTCCTGGCTACCTTATAAATGTGCTCAATGCAATGTACATGCTGTAAGTGACAGTCCTCCACGCGTATCATAGCTTTCTCAAATATTACATTCCTTCCTCTGCAAGAGTTTCTGGTTTAATTAGAGGTAACCTCGCGACTTCTTGGGAAATTCCCAAGGTTTTTGTGCTTTACGAAAATGAGAACAATCTGCTCTATTGAAGGGCAAGGATTAGTACCGACCCTCACCGAGTCATACTAATCTGTAGAAAACGATGAAGTTGGATGACGGTTATGCGAAAGCAGTATGAAATAGCAAGCATAGTCTAGTAATGGAAGCGTTATAAGGGACAGAATTCAGTCCTTGTAATAAACTGTGAAATCGACTTGCTCTGGATAATGCAGGATGCAATTCATAATGTAATCTCTGGGGCACTTTTCAAATTCGAGATTGACCGCGTTTCACAAAATGTCCAACACCAGAATTACTAAAGAAAGAAAACCTGGTGACCCGAATTCTTTTGTCCAGAAGACAGAAGAACTCAAAGGCGTTGCTAGTGGCCACGGTTTTCTTTCGCTCGCTCAAGCACTTATCCGTGGCATTATTCTGTACTAGTCATACAGGCTTCTTCTGTTGATACTGTACATGCCGTGGCAATACATGGCAATGCCTTGTATTTTCACCACAATCCTAAAGAATTGAAACTTCGATAGCTCTCCTCTAATGTTAGACAGACAAAAATATGTGGAAAGCATAAAGTTACGACTGATATCGAGTAACCCCTGCCATACAAGTAATTGCTTGGCATATTCAGATGCCACTTTGGCGGGGACGCTTTCGTGAACTGGATGGGGTAGGGTGCATCTTTTCGTTGCGTTCTCTCTTGAGCTTTTCATCGAGAACACGAGCTGGGAGATATTAGCATGCCAATTAAAAATGGGGAGGTGATGAGCTTACTGAGAACGTCGTATCCGAATTGCGGGAACTCGAGACACATACTCCGGAACTCGTCCTCTGCCTCAGAACGCAAAGTATGAGACCTAGTGGCCCAAAAGTTGGCCACCGGAGCACGAATAGTGGTATCATCCTTCTCGGTGTGCGCATATACGTATCTAGCATACGAGATTTCACCCTTGGCTGTAGAATTGACACAGTGGATCTTGCTGCTGGCCAAAGATTTGAGAACTGGGAGATTGAGGGTTTG
>Ga0247734_1002673_pt1 | contig 11330 bp, 11 predicted proteins | sample UWRJL103311B2_FD_180933 | JGI IMG/M metagenome (GOLD analysis project Ga0247734, IMG submission 180933) | Plant litter microbial communities from Arlington Agricultural Research Station in Wisconsin, United States - UWRJ-L103-311B-2 | ecosystem: Environmental > Terrestrial > Plant litter >... | reverse complement strand
TCGAAACAGCACAACTGAATACTCACGGGCGATTGGCGCAGCGGTAGCGCGCTTCCCTGACACGGAAGAGGTCACTGGTTCAAACCCAGTATCGCCCACACGAGAAAGCCCCCGGAATCCCCACGGATTCCGGGGGCTTTCTGTCGTCCAGGGCTCCAAGCGTCTCGAGTCGTGCGGATCGACAGCTATCGGTCACGAAACAATCGTTTCGTCGTCAAGCGTCAAGATGGGGTGTGCCTCACAAGGCGAGGACCGTGACCTTTCCGGATATGACTCGTCAGTAAGTTGGTGTTCTCCTCCTGCTCCAGGGGCAAGAGGAGGCGGGGGCACACCTGGTCAGGACGCTCTGCGCGCAGCCACGCGGCTGCTCGCAGGGCGTCGACCCGGCCGCGTCAGCGGCTGCCGAACAGCAGTCGGAACGGCCGCGCCACGAGCGTGGGCAGCGGCGTGCGACCGTGCAGGAAGCCGAGCGGCCCGTCCGCGGCGAACGACCACCGAGCCGAGGCGACCCCGAACCGCATCCGTCCGCTCACGGGGGAGACGAGCACGGAGCCGTCGCGGTCCTGCGCGATCCGGAAGCCGGCCGGCAGCGCGAACGGCAGCCGGCGGACGCGCTGCAGCACGAGTGACCCGATGCCCTGCGCCGCGTACGTGACGTGCGGGACGACGTCGAAGTCGGCCAGCTCCTTGGGGATCGCCCACAGGTCGCGGCCGCCGTCGCGCGATGCCGGGCTGTCGACCCAGATGTGGGTGATCGACACCCGGATCCGCCAGCCGTGACGGACCAGGACCGTCGCCATGATCTCGTGGTACGTCAGCGGGCTGGGTCGCTCGTAGACGAAGAACGCCGTGCCGACGATCCCGCGGCCGAGGATCGTGATCGGCGTGGTGGCAGGGGAGTGCGGGGCCGGGAGCATCCGTCGCGGCACCAGCCACGCCCCGACGTAGGCGTGGCCGTGAAGGTCCCAGGGCTCCGCCGGATAGCCCGTCATGCCCACTCGAAGGCGTCGGGGTCCAGCGTCCTGGTGCGGCGGGCGTACGGATGGGTCGATCCGGGCCAGTTGGACGTGATGCGTCCCGACGCGTGGCGGTACCAGCTGTCGCAGTGGGCCCAGACGGAGTGGCCGAGCCGCGTCTGCACGTCGTGGTCGTACGCCTCCTCGGCCTCGTCCGTGACGACGACAGTGCGGTAGGCGCCGGCGACGAGACGGTCGACCGCCTGACGGATGTTGCGGGCCTGCGCCTCGAGCATGTAGACGATCGACCCGCCGCCCAGGTTGGTGTTGGGACCGTACGACAGGAACAGGTTCGGGAAGTGCGGGACGTGGATGCCCAGGTAGGCGCGGGCGCCGTCGGCCCACTGCGTCGCGAGCTTCTGCCCGCCGACCCCGGTGATGTCGATCGACTCCAGGAACTCCTGCGCGTCGAATCCCGTGGCGTAGATGATGACGTCGACGTCGTGCGCCGTCCCGTCGGTCGTCACGACGCCGGTCGGCGTGACCTGGACGATGGCGTGGTCGACCAGCGCGACGTGGGGCCGGGCGATCGCCGGGTAGTAGGTGTTGGCGAACAGGATCCGCTTGCATCCCACGGGGTAGTCGGGCGTCAGCTGCGCGCGCAGCACCGGATCGGCGATCTTGCGCTCGAGATGGTTCCTGGCGACGGCCGCGATGGCCTTCCCGACGGTCGAGTCGTCGTCGAGCCCGCGCGAGAACTGCTCCGCGATGCCCCACGACCCCGCACGTTCGGCGCGCAGCGCACCCGGCACGTGTCGAAGGACCGCACGGTAGAACCGGCCGAACGTCTGGTCGGGCTTCGGCAGGATGTACGACGGCGTGCGCTGGAAGACCGTCAGGTGCGCGGTCTGCTCGGCGACGTGGGGGATGAACTGGATCGCGCTGGCGCCGGTGCCGATGACCGCGACACGTCGGCCGGACAGGTCGACCTCGTGGTCCCAGCGCGCCGAGTGGAACGAGATGCCCTCGAACGTCTCGACGCCGGGGATGTGCGGCAGTGCCGGCTGGGACAGCTGCCCCACGGCGCTGACCAGGACGTCGACGATCTGCTCGGCGCCGTCGTCGAAGCGGACCGTCCAGGTCGCCGCGTCCTCGTCGAAGTGTGCAGCGACGACGTCGCGTCCGAGCTGGACCAGGGGAGTGATGCCGAACGCGTCGGCGGTCCTTCGGATGTACTCCAGGATCTGCCTCTGGCCCCCGTACCGCGACGACCACCCGGCGTACGGCGCGTAGGAGAACGAGTACAGCGGCGAGGGGACGTCGCACGCCGCCCCCGGGTACGTGTTGTCGCGCCAGACGCCGCCGATGCCGTCCGCGCGCTCCCACAGCCGCAGGTCGGTGTGGCCGGCACGCCGCAGCTCGATCGCGACGGAGAGCGCGCCGAAGCCCGATCCGATGATCCCGATGGAGGTCATGCGGCGCCGCCTGTCGTGGGAGGTGCCTGTCGGACGAACAGCAGCACGCTGTCGGTGAGGAGGTCGAGCGCCTCCTCGCGCGTGAAGGAGCCGCGCTGCAGCCACTCGCGGCACACGGCCTTGGTGAGGGCAGCGGTCGGCCGCAGTCGGGCGCGCAGGTGCGGGGTGTCGGGGAGTCCGAGGGCGTCGAGCACGAGCCGGGCGGCGCGGTCGTCGGCCTCGTCGACGACCGCCTGGATGTCGGAGCTGCCGTGCAGGTTCGCCGCGCCGCTGGCCGCGACCCACGCCTGGCCGTACGTCGTGGCGGCGTCGAGGATCCAGTCCATCGTGAGCCGCGCCCGCTCCTCCAGGGTCTTGCCGTCGTAGTCGGGCAGCGCTCGCTCGGGCATCAGGATCGACTCGCGCATCGCGGCCAGGAAGAGCTCGCGCTTGTCGCCGAAGTAGTGGTTGATGAGCCCCCGGGCGACCCCCGCCGCGTCGGCGAGCTCGGCGGTCGACACCGCGTCGTAGGGGCGGTCGGAGTACAGCTCGCGGGCTGCGTCGATGATCTGCTGTCGTCGCTCGGCGGGGGCGAGTCGGAGTCGGGGAGCGGCCATGAGCAGTAGTTTCGCGGCCTATTGGCACAGTGTCAACAACAGTCGTATGCTCGTCGACATGCGTGACTACGACTACGACGTCCTGGTGGTGGGCTCCGGCTTCGGTGGCAGCGTGGCGGCGCTCCGGCTGACCGAGAAGGGGTACCGGGTCGGCGTCATGGAGGCCGGCCGCCGCTTCGCGGACGACCAGCTGCCGAAGAGCAGCTGGCGAGCGACCCGCTACCTGTGGGCGCCGTGGGCTCGCTGCTTCGGCATCATGCGCATCACCCTGCTGCGTGACGTCCTGATCGCGAGCGGCACGGGCGTCGGCGGTGGATCGCTGGTCTACGCCAACACGCTCTACGAGCCGCTCGACGCGTTCTACCGCGATCGCCAGTGGGCGCACCTGGCCGACTGGAAGGACGAGCTGGCCCCGCACTACGCGCAGGCCAAGAAGATGCTCGGTGTCACGACGTACCCCGGTCACAGCCCCGCCGACGACCACCTGATGGCCATCGCGAAGGACTACGGCGTCGAGGGGACGGTCCATCCCACCGACGTCGGCGTGCTGTTCGGCGAGGGGCACGGGGTGGGGCCGGGCGAGGAGGTCGCCGATCCGTTCTTCGGGGGCGCCGGCCCGGACCGCAAGGCCTGCATCGACTGCGGCGCCTGCATGACGGGCTGCCGCCACAACGCCAAGAACACCCTCGTCAAGAACTACCTCCACCTGGCCGAGGGCGCGGGCGCCGTCGTCCATCCCATGACGACCGTGACGGACGTGCGTCCCGCCGAGTCCGGCGGCTACGCGGTCCGCACGCGTCGCACCGGCAACCCGCTGCGCCGTCGGACGTTCACCGCCGAGCAGGTGGTGTTCGCCGGCAACGCCCTCAGCACGCAGCGGCTCCTGCACGAGCTGAGGGAGCGGTCGCTGCCGCGGCTGTCACCGCGCATCGGCGAGCTCAGCCGCACCAACTCCGAGGCCGTCCTGACCGCACGGTCGATGCGCAAGGACGCCGACTTCACGGCGGGCATCGCGATCACGTCGTCGTTCCACCCCGACGACCACACGCATGTCGAGGTCTGTCGCTACGGCCACGGCTCCAGCGCGCTGGGGCTCATCAACGCGCCTCTGGTCGACGGCGGACACGGTGGCTCGCAGCTCAAGGCCGTCTGGCGGGCGTACCGCGCGCTGGGTGTCCGGCGGGCCCTGGCGATCCACAACCCCCGGCGCTGGGCGGAGCAGTCGATCGTGGTGCTCGTGATGCAGACGCTCGACAACTCGATCACGACGTACGTCAGGCGCGGTCTGCTGGGCCGGCGGATGACGAGCAAGCAGGGTGTCGGCGATCCCAACCCCAGCTGGATCCCGATGGCCAACCGGGTCGCGCGCGACCTGGCGGCCGAGGTCGGCGGCAACGCCGGCAGCTCGACCGCCGATCTCGCCGGCATCCCCATGACGGCCCACTTCATCGGCGGCTGCGTCATCGGCGACTCTCCGGAGACCGGTGTGATCGATCCGTACCAGCGGGTGTTCAACTACCCGGGCCTGCACATCACCGACGGATCGGCGATCACCGCGAACCTCGGGGTCAACCCGTCGCTCACGATCACGGCGCAGGCCGAGCGGGCCATGGCGCTGTGGCCCAACAAGGGAGATGCCGACGCCCGCCCCGCCGTCGGCGAGCCCTACGTCCGGGTGCCCGTGGTCGCGCCGGTCAGCCCAGCCGTGCCGGCACACGCTCCGGCCGCCCTGCTGATCCCCGTGCCCACGGTGCCACGGCGCTGATCCGCAGATCAGACGGCCGAGCGCCGCCAACCGGCCGCGACAGCCTCGGCCTCGGTGCAGAACCATCGCTCGCCCCGCGCCGGCGTGATGATGGTCTTGGCGTAGTCGCGCTGTCCCGGGAGGTGATAGATCTTCGCTCCCTCATACGAGATGTTGCCCTTGATCGCGCACGCCTCGGTGGGCACCGGGGGAGCGCCGGAGCCGCACGAGCGCCACAGACCCCGCTTGGCCTTCTGGGCGCCGCGCTCCGCGGACGTGTAGGACGAGCGGTGGCGGTACCGGGTGTCGTAGGAGTACTGCCGGCCGGCGCCCCGCTTGATGAGCGTCCTGGCGACGTCGTCCGTGCCCTTCGCCGTGTAGACGTACCGCAGCAGGCGTCCGTACGCGTCGCGGTTCGACTGCGTGGAGTCGCGGACCAGGTGGACGCGTCTGCCGTTCGTGAGCTTCTGCATCTGGCTGCGGGCCGCGCGGGCGTAGCACTGGTCCGGCGCACCGTTGCGGCCCAGCTCGGGGGTGTCGATGCCGATGAGCCGGACGCGCTCGACCCGTCCGCCGACGGCGACCTTGATGGTGTCCCCGTCGGAGACGCCGGTGACCCGGTAGGTGGGACCCAGCTTCGGCGCGGCGTCGGCCGGTGCCCCGCCCAGGACCAGGGTGCCCAGCACGGCGAGGACGAGCACCACGGTCCTGCGGCCGGGGCGTCGGTTCTCGGTGGGCATCGCAGCAGGATAGGCGTCCGGTGCTCGGGGCGTCCGGGGAACGGAGGATCCGGTGCCACTAGGGTGGTGCCAAGCAGCGCGCGCCATCCGTAGGGCGCGCCATCGAGAACAAGAGGTGGCATCGTGTCCGACATCCAGATCACCGCCGACGGCGAGTCCAGGTCTGTCGAGAAGGGCACGAAGGCGTGGCAGCTGTTCGCCGACTCGCCCGACGTCATCGCGGCCCGCGTCGCCGGTCAGCTCAAGGACCTCGCGTACGAGCTCGTCGACGGCGACTCCGTCGAGCCGGTCGTGATCGGCTCCGCGGACGGCCGCGACATCCTGCGCCACTCCACCGCGCACGTCATGGCGCAGGCCGTGCAGGAGCTGTTCCCCGAGGCCAAGCTCGGCATCGGCCCGCCGATCACCGACGGCTTCTACTACGACTTCGACGTGCCGGAGCCGTTCGTGCCCGAGGACCTCGACAAGATCGAGTCGCGCATGCGCAAGATCGTCAAGGAGGGGCAGAAGTTCGACCGCCGTGAGGTCACCGACGACGCGGCCCGCGTCGAGCTCGCCGACGAGCCGTACAAGCTGGAGCTCATCGGGCTGAAGTCGACCGCGTCCGCGAACGGCGTGGAGAGTGCTGCCGAGGGCGCCAGCGTCGAGGTCGGCGAGGGTGGCCTGACGATCTACGACAACCTCAAGCGCGACGGATCGGTCGCCTGGGGCGATCTGTGCCGAGGCCCGCACCTGCCGACCACCAAGCGCATCCCCGCGTTCAAGCTGATGCGCAGCGCGGCCGCCTACTGGCGCGGCGACGAGAAGAACAAGCAGCTGCAGCGCATCTACGGCACCGCCTGGGAGACCAAGGAGGCGCTCGAGGAGCACCTGCACCGCATCGAGGAGGCGCAGCGTCGCGACCACCGTCGCCTCGGCACCGAGCTCGACCTCTACAGCTTCCCCGACGAGATCGGCTCGGGCCTTCCGGTGTTCCACCCGCGCGGCGGCGTGATCAAGCGGGAGATGGAGGACTACGTCCGCCGTCGGCACATCGAGGAGGGCTTCGAGTACGTCGGCACCCCGCACCTCGCCAAGGAGGGGCTGTTCCACACCTCCGGGCACCTGCCGTACTACGGCGAGGGCATGTTCCCCGCGATCGACGTCGACGGGCAGGAGTACCGCCTCAAGGCGATGAACTGCCCCATGCACAACCTGATCTTCCGGTCGCGCCAGCGCTCCTACCGCGAGCTGCCGCTGCGCCTGTTCGAGTTCGGTCACGTGTACCGCAACGAGAAGTCCGGCGTCATCCACGGACTCACCCGGGTGCGCGGCTTCGCCCAGGACGACTCGCACTCGTACGTCACGCCCGAGCAGGCCCCGGCCGAGGTCAAGCACCTGCTCGACTTCATGCTGAGCCTGCTGCGCGACTTCGGGATCGACGACTTCTACCTCGAGCTGTCGACCCGCGACGACCGCAAGGACAAGTTCATCGGCTCCGACGAGGACTGGGCGATCGCGACGAAGGTCCTCGAGGACGTCGCCGTCGAGACCGGTCTCGAGCTGGTCCCCGACCCGGGTGGGGCGGCGTACTACGGCCCCAAGATCTCCGTGCAGGCCCGCGACGCGATCGGCCGCACCTGGCAGATGGGCACCGTGCAGTACGACTTCAACCAGCCGTCGGCCGACCGGTTCAACCTGGAGTACGTCGCCGCGGACGGCAGCCGCCAGCAGCCCGTCATGATCCACTCGGCCAAGTTCGGCTCCATCGAGCGCTTCATGGGCGTCCTCGTCGAGCACTACGCGGGCGCGTTCCCCCCGTGGCTGGCTCCCGTCCAGGTCGTCGGCATCCCGGTCGCCGAGCGGCACGCCGACTACCTGTACGAGCTGTCGAAGCGGCTCAAGACGCTCGGCATCCGGGTCGAGGTCGACGACTCCGACGAGCGGATGCAGAAGAAGATCCGCAACGCCCAGCTGCTGAAGGTGCCGTTCATGCTGATCGCCGGCGACAACGACGTCGAGGCCGACGCGGTGTCGTTCCGCTACCGCAGCGGCGAGCAGGAGAACGGCGTGACGCTCGACGACGCCGTCGCACGGATCGTCGAGGCGATCGAGACCCGGGTGCAGGTGTGACACCGCCCGAGGACGACGCCCAGGACGGGGTGGGGGAGCCGGACGCGTTCCAGCGGCTCTGGACGCCCCACCGCATCCAGTACATCAAGGGCGAGGGCAAGCCGTCCTCGGCCGACGCGGTCGACTGCCCGTTCTGCCACATCCCCGAGATGGACGACGTGGAGGGCCTCGTCGTGCATCGCGGCACTCACGCCTACGCCGTCCTCAACCTGTACCCGTACAACGCGGGCCACCTGCTGATCTGTCCCTACCGTCACGTGGCCGACTACACCGAGCTGACCGACGACGAGACCGCCGAGGTCGCGTCGCTGACCAAGACCGCGATGCAGGTCATGCGGACGGTCACCAGTCCCCACGGCTTCAACCTCGGCATGAACCAGGGTGCGGTGGCCGGTGCCGGCATCGCCGCGCACCTGCACCAGCACGTCGTCCCGCGCTGGGGTGGCGACGCCAACTTCCTGCCCGTCATCGGGCACACCAAGACCATGCCGCAGCTGCTCGGCGACACGCGGGCGATGCTCGCCGACGCCTGGCCCAAGGAGTAACTGACATGCTCGAACGCTTCCGCCAGTTCTGGACCAACGTCTGGTCCCCGCTCGCCGACCTGTTCCTGAGGCTCGGCATCACGCCGAACCAGGTCACGGTCGTCGGGACCATCGGGGTCAGCGCAGGTGCCCTGTGGTTCTTCCCCCGCGGCCAGTTCTTCATCGGCGTCATGGTCGTCACGGCCTTCGTGTTCAGCGACATCATGGACGGCTACATGGCCCGCAAGCTGGGCAAGGCGTCCAAGTGGGGGGCCTTCCTGGACTCGACGCTCGACCGGGTCGGCGACGCGGCGGTCTTCGGCGGCATCATGCTGTACTACACGACGTCCGACGCGGAGGCCGATCTCGGCGACCCGCGGCTGTACCTGTACCTGAGCCTGGCCTGCCTCGTGCTGGGCAACCTGACGTCGTACGCGAGGGCCCGGGCGGAGTCGCTGGGCATGACCGCCAAGGGCGGCATCGCCGAGCGGTCCGACCGGCTCGTCTCGATCCTGGTCATGACGGGCTTCGCGGGACTGCTCGACCTGCCGATCCTGCGCGAGCTGACGCTGTGGGTGCTGGCGCTGGCGAGCCTCGTGACGGTGTTCCAGCGCATGCGGATCGTCTACCGGCAGACCGTGGACGACCCCGCGCTCGGATCCTGACCGCCCGGCTCCCGGCACGCCGCCGGGAGTAGACTCCTCAGACATCTCAGGCACAACGAAGGACATGGCAGTGAGCAACGAACAGACCACGGCGGGCTCGGCCCAGAGCGGCACGGTGCGCGTCAAGCGCGGCATGGCGGAGATGCTCAAGGGCGGCGTCATCATGGACGTCGTCAACGCCGAGCAGGCCAAGATCGCCGAGGACGCCGGGGCCGTCGCCGTCATGGCGCTCGAGCGGGTCCCCGCCGACATCCGGTCGCAGGGCGGCGTCGCGCGCATGTCCGACCCCGACCTCATCGACGGGATCATCGAGCAGGTCTCCATCCCGGTCATGGCCAAGGCACGCATCGGCCACTTCGTCGAGGCCCAGGTGCTGCAGTCGCTCGGCGTCGACTACATCGACGAGTCCGAGGTGCTGACCCCGGCCGACTACACCCACCACATCGACAAGTGGAACTTCACGGTCCCCTTCGTGTGCGGTGCGACCAACCTCGGCGAGGCGCTGCGTCGCATCACCGAGGGCGCCGCGATGATCCGGTCCAAGGGTGAGGCCGGCACCGGCGACGTCTCCAACGCGACGCAGCACATGCGCAAGATCGGTGGCGAGATCCGCCGGCTGCAGTCCCTCACCGAGGACGAGCTGTACGTCGCGGCCAAGGAGCTGCAGGCACCGTTCGACCTCGTCAAGGAGGTCGCCGCGGCCGGCAAGCTGCCGGTCGTGCTGTTCACCGCCGGCGGCATCGCCACCCCTGCCGACGCCGCGATGATGATGCAGCTCGGTGCCGAGGGCGTGTTCGTCGGATCGGGCATCTTCAAGTCCGGCAACCCGGCCGAGCGTGCCGCGGCGGTCGTCAAGGCCACCACGTTCTACGACGACCCCGACGTCATCGCCAAGGTCTCGCGCGGACTGGGCGAGGCCATGGTCGGCATCAACGTCGACGACATCCCCGAGCCGCACCGGCTCGCCGAGCGCGGCTGGTAGTCGCTCACCGCACCGCCCCGGAGGCCCCCGACGACACGTCGGGGGCCTCCTGCCGTCGTGCGGTGGGGTGGACGTCCCGCCGAATCAGGCGCATGGTGGAGGTGACGGAAGTCACACAGGAACCAGGTCGTTGGTCCCGAGTGCAGCACCGTGGGTCTCCGTCTCGTCCGTGGCCGCCGTGGTCGCAGGACGCAGCGATCGGGGGAAGCACATGAAGAAGTCCACCAAGGGCGCGCTCGCCGCGTCGGCAGCAGGCGTCCTGCTCCTCGGAGGAGCAGGCTCACTGGCCTACTGGACCGCCGACGGCACCGCCGACGGCGGATCGGTGACGGCCGGCAACCTCGAGCTGAGCGACGGCACGTGTGCCGGAGGCTGGGTCTACGCACCGGGAAGCGCCGGCGCCGGGGCCGCCGTTACGCTGTTCGTCCCCGGTGACGTCATCACGCGCCAGTGCACCTTCGAGCTCGAGGCGTCCGGCGACAACCTCGCTGCCACGATCGACGCTCCCGACGAGGTCGACGTGACCGGGACCCCCACGGGCACGACGTTGTCGGCGACGGCCGATGCGACGTTCGCGATCGCGGGCGGCGTCACGTCGACCGACCGCGACCTGGCCACGGGGGACACCGTGACGTCCGGGGACGACGGCGGCACCATCACGGCGACCTTCGTCGTCACGATCCCGTACGGCGACGCCACGACGATCAACGCCAACGACACGCAGGACATCGTGGCGGCGCTGGACGCGCTGACCGTGACCCTGACGCAGACCGATCCCAACTAGTCCGGCAGCGTGACCGGGACGCGTCATGTCCGCTCGTCGAGCAGAGCACGTCAGCCTCCGGGGCCGGCTGATCCAGGTGATCGCCTGGTTCGTCATCGCCGCCCTGGTGCTGCTGCTCGCCGTGTCGGTCGTGGTGCCGAGGATCGCCGGTGCCACGCCGTACACGATCCTGACCGGGTCGATGCAGCCCGGCATGCCTCCCGGGACCCTCGTCGTGGTCCGGCCCGTCGACTTCTCCGACATCGGCATCGGCTCGGTCATCACGTACCAGCTGGAGTCCGGCCGGCGGACCGTCGTCACGCACCGGGTCGTCGCGGTCGGCACGAACCTCAAGGGTGAGCCGTTCGTCGAGACCCGGGGGGACGCCAACGACGTCGCCGACGAGAAGCCCGTCATCCCGGCGCAGGTCAGGGGCGAGCGGTGGTACCACCTGCCGTACGTCGGCTACGCCGTCAACCTGTTCCCGCAGGGCGAGCGGCAGGTCGCGCTGGTCGTCGTGGTGATCGGGCTGCTCGGATACGCCGCGACGATGGCCGTCGGATCCGTGCGCGACCGCCGGGCGGGGGTGTCGCGATGATGCGTCGGTCGATCGTCGTCGGGCTCGTGGTGCTCCTCGGTGCCGTGACGGCCGGGCCCGCGGCCGCCGACGAGGAGATCGGGCTGAGCCGGGACGGTGTCGCCTGGACGTCGCGCCTGACCCAGCCGCTGTTCGACCCGGTCGTCCGCTGGGTGCCCGGCGACAGCCGGACGTC
>Ga0247734_1002672_pt1 | contig 11334 bp, 15 predicted proteins | sample UWRJL103311B2_FD_180933 | JGI IMG/M metagenome (GOLD analysis project Ga0247734, IMG submission 180933) | Plant litter microbial communities from Arlington Agricultural Research Station in Wisconsin, United States - UWRJ-L103-311B-2 | ecosystem: Environmental > Terrestrial > Plant litter >... | reverse complement strand
GGACCGTCTCGGGGAGTTCCAGGCCCAGGCCGCGATCGCCGCGCTGCACGCCGATGCCGCGACCGTCGACGAGACCGACTGGGTCCAGATCGTCGAGTGGTACGACGAGCTGGTCCGGCTGACCGACAGCCCCGTCGTGCGGCTGAACCGCGCCGTCGCCGTCGGGGAGGCCGACGGTCCCCGCGCCGGCCTGGCCGAGCTCGCCGCCCTGGACGACTCGCTCCCCCGGTACACCGCCGTGTCGGCCTACCTCCACGAGCGCGACGGCGACACCGCCCTCGCCGCTCGCCTGTACGCCGACGCCGCGCTCCATGCGCCGAACCTGGCCGAGCGCGATCACCTGATCCGCCAGGCGGCCCGCCTCAACTCGGCCTGACCCCGCCCCCACAAACTGTGCGATTCCGCACCACCCGTCGCAGATACTGTGCGCGTCCGCACCACACGCGGGCGCCGAACGGTGCAGACGCGCACCTTTTTCCGCGGCGACGCGACGTGCGCGCGGAATCGGTAGGCGAGCTTCTCGGCGATCGGGCCCACTCGAGGTCCGCCTGCCTACTTCATGCGAGCCTTGACCGCCCTCAGCGGTCGAGTCACCCGCCAGCTGGTGGACGCCTTCATCGCGTCAACCTGATCGCTCATCTTCTTCAGCCGACGATCCCTTTTCCGCAACAGCTTCTCGAGCTGGTCGATGCGCTCGTAGGGGCTCGGGGGCGACTGTGCTGGACTCCCGTGGGTCACGTAAGCGTCTACGAAGACGGCCAGCTGTTCTTCGGAGAACGCCCCGACCAATGTGGAGTACTCGAAGTGCAGGATGTGGCTGTACATGACGCGAAACCGGTTCGCGGGTTCGTGCAAGGCGACGGCTTCGCCGCCTTGCACTGCGAAGAGAATCGGAAAGGTGTCGAGAAGCTCGTCCAAGAAGTCCGGAACACTGGTGCGCTGGAACGCATTGAGACACCAGTGGTTGAGCTCCAAGGTGACTATCGGCTGGTCACGCTTGATGGTCTGAGACAGCCCCGCCAACACCTCCAGCTCGAAGCCTTCGACGTCGATCTTGATGAAATCCACCGGTCGCCCCGAGAGAGACGTCGCAACATGGTCGTCGCCCTGCTTGATGCGAACCGATTCGACAACGTGTCCTTCGGGTCGACCGGCCGAGATGAAGCCGCCTGACCGGTTAGAAGGGGCGAAGACGATGCTGAGCTCCGCGTCCTCCCTACCAAGTCCGGCGTTGACCACACTGACGTTGGAGGCGGTGGCGACGTTGCGCTCCAATCTGCGAAATGTGCTCGGGGATGGTTCGAAAGCCACCGTCTCGGCCGCCAGCTGAGAGAGCAGAAGCGCAGTGCACCCAACGTTCGCGCCGACGTCGAGAGCAATCGCGTCGGGCGCCACCAGCGCACGGAAGAGCTCCACCGTCTGCGGTTCGAAGACGCCTCGCATGTCGCGCAGATACTCGTCATCGCTTTCCATCGAGTACGTGCGGTCCCCGATCGAGATCTCGAACAGGCTGTCATCTGCCACTGGTTCAGCTCCTCGGTGCGAGTCGTCCTCGATCAAAGTCCCAGGTCAGGTGCGAAGATCTGGCCATCTTCCGGAGCAACCCGACACTGAGGCGGCATCACATCCGACGACTTGCCCATCGCCGGTGCGAGTGAGCCCGGCGCACGTCCGCCGGATACCGGGCCCACTCTAGATCAGCGTGAAGTTCGACCGCGCCTTTCAGCGCACTCCGGCCTGAGAGGATGTCGCACGCACCTTGTCGTCGGCACCGAAGTGGCAGTCGACGTACCTGGCCGTACGCGGCGGGCTGCTCGATGCCCACACCCACAAACTGTGCGATTCTGCGCCGCCCCCAGTCGAAGGTGTGCGCGTGTGCACCACGCAGCAGCGCCGAATGGGGCAGGCGCGCACACTTTGTCGCCGAGGGGCGCCAGCGCAGTGCCGGGGGCTGCGCGGGCCGGGCGAGGGAGCCCCGAGGACGTGCGAGGGGCGAGAACCGTGGAGCCGCCTGTCGGAATCGAACCGACGACCTTTTCATTACGCATGAAATACCTCAAGCCATGTGGGTGGTGCGCATCTTCCCCCGTGAGGCCAGGCGATATTGGTCACTGGAGAATCCCATTCGGTCCCAATGAACCGAGTTCAATCTCATCCAGACCCATTCAATTAGTGCGCGTTTCGTGCGCGCCACGTCGCCAGGGACCGCAGCCCGCTCGTCGCGATCGACGGATCATCTGAATCTCCGCCAGAATTGCGCGGCAGGGAGCAGGAGAAGCGCTCGTTCCTTGCCGCATGGTCGCCGACCCTCAGAGCGCCAGACAGCGTCTCATCGTGAGGTCAGCGAATCCCACATAAGATTCTCGCGCCGAGCGTCGGATGCCCTGTCACAATCGATCCCTTGGGCGATCACGCGAGGGGGCACGATGTCTGCACCAAGTGCCGAACTGGCTTCGCGACGTCTCAAGTTCACGAGAAGCGTCGAGATATCGCGCGACCGAACCGTCCGACCAAGTGCCCCGGAGCGCAAGCCTCATGCCTAACGAGTTGCGGAAGTACGGCAGACCTGTCGCCAGCGTTTTTGAGTTGCTCGGGCACGGCGAGGTCGATCTCACCGCTGCGCTTGGTTGGACACTTCGACAGTCTCCCGAACTTCGGAGCCTCTTATGGAAGCGGCTCGGAGCTCCAGGGCTACCAACAGACGTTCGGATCGAGCTCGAGGTGGCGGACGACGAGGGTCGCACCGACTTGGAGATTGCTAACCGCGAGGCAACAGTGATCGTGGAAGCGAAGAAGGGGTGGCTCGTTCCTGGGGAGATTCAACTCACGAAGTACTTGCCCCGGCTAGCCGGAGCGCCACACCCAATGTTTGTGTCGCTTTCAGACTCCTCGGCCGAGTGGGCTGCCGGTCAAATCGGACCAACGGTCCAAGGCATTCCGGTCAAGCACATCCCCTGGGACAGCATCCGGCACGATCTGCGCCAAGCATCGAAACGTGCACGTGGCGCCGAGCGCCACTGGCTCAACGAGATGACCGAATACTTGTCAGGAGCAACTGCAGTGAGAGATCCATCAGAACAGTGGGTTTACTGCGTCGTTGTCAGTAAGGACACGATGGGTGGGCCTCGAACCTTCCGCGATTACGTCACGCTTGAACGCAAGTACTTTCATCCTTTCGGTGGGCGCAACGGCTGGCCGAAGCGTCCGCCGACTTTCATGGCATTCCGATGGGACGGGCGAGTCCGTCAGATCAACCGTGTGCTCGAAAGCCGGGTGATTCAGAGCCTCCAAGAAGAGTGGCCCGATATCCCGATCAGCGACGAAACCTCTACTCCGCACATCATTCACACCCTGGGAGACAACATCCCCATCGGGGATATCCCCACCCGTGGGGTCTACGCCAACGCCCGCGTGTGGGCGCTCTTAGACCAGATACTTACTCGCTCGGGTCTCGCTGAGGCTGTCTCCGAAAGCAAGTTGATAGTCACGCCGCCTACCCCCTGACCGCAGTCCGCCCCTCACTCGACGCGATTCTGCCGGGAGCCTGCTCCCCAAGGCATCCTGAACCTAAAGTCAGAACGACAAACCGAAAAGGGCTTGGACATGACCGATGATGCGATTCTTGAACGCCTCCGCACGTGGTATCCAGACCTCGAAAGTTGGCGGGTTCGATCGAACCGTGCAGATCCTGAAGAACCTGAACCGCGATCGCAACTCGCGAACGACGACAAAGCGTTTCCCACCTTGCGACTCAGTGAGATTGCGAGACTTTCGCTCATCTCGGCAGGCGAGCACGTGCGACTGGCCTGCGATGGGCTCGAAGCGGGTCACACCTACAATTCCGCGCATTTCACCACGCTTCGGGGCGCCATGGTCGGCGCATCGCAGGCCATTTGGCTGCTAGGACCAGATGAGTCGTCTGTCCGTCGTGAACGGCTCAGAGTCTTCGCTGCCGAGATGCACAAGCAGATGAGGACCCACTACGGCTACCTCGACCGGCTCGACCTCGACGAGGCGGAGCGCATGGAACTGGACGCTCAAATCGCGTGGCTCGATCAACGCGACTTGGACGTAGCCTCTCTCAGGACAACTGCGGCCAAACTGTCTCAGACAGCAACAATCGAATGGGCGTTGGACTTCACTTTCGCGGACCCGGCGCTCCGACACGACGGGCGACTCCTGTGGCGCCAAGCAAGCGCAGATGCTCATGCGTTGGTGTGGTCACTAGTCCAGCGCAGGCACGCCGCAGCGCCTGCGGGAGCACACGGGTTGTCCGTACAACAAGTAGGCGACGGCATGATTCGGCATATCGCTCAGCCCTTCGAGTGTTCTTGCCGCCTGCTCAAGCGAGGCTGGGAACTGTTCGACCAGCGCTGCGAGGGTTCCTAGGGTCACCCCGCTCGCCGTGCAGCCTCGGAGACGCTACGGAGGACACCGAAGACGTCTCCTGTGTGGACGAACCGTGACAGCAGCGCGCAGGCTACCTACTCTCGCTCCATGACACGCCGCAAGTCACGCGACCCTGACGCAATCACCCTGGCTGAGACCGCTGCGCTGCTTGGCCTCGGCGAGACTCGCGTTAGTCGGTTGCGCCGAGAAGGGCTCCTCATCCGGTTAGACGGGTACCCGTCCTACTCTCGAGCTAATGCGATCGAGTTTCTTGAGAATCCGTGGCTGAACGGCGCACAGGCTGCGGTAGTGCTGGGCGTTTCGCATACGCGCGTGTCCCAACTCGCGAACGACGAGAAGATCCCCGTTCATTTGACGGCTTCAGGGCAACGTGTATATCGATTGATGCAACTCGAGGTGGTGGCGCATGCCCGAGCACTGCGTCGAAGGTCCCCCAAGTAGCCGTTGGCGTCGGGGCTCCTCGGCCTTCGGCACAACGCGCCCGTCTGCGTGCCATCGGCGAAGCGGTCACGGGCGAGTTTGTTGCCGGGAGCACCTAGTGAATCCGTCGCGGGCGGCGCGGCCAGCGCCACCTGCGACGGTTCGCAGACGCCCGGCTACTCGTCTGCTTCCTCGGTCACTACGTCAGACCTCTCCGGGCTTTCGCCACGATCGGACTCGTGCGAGAAGTTGTCATAGGACTTCTCGAAGTAGTCAGAATGTGTGTCCTGCAGGTCCATGTCGAAGCCAGTCTCGTTCTCGTCGTCTTCTCTGCCCGCCATTGCTAAGTGCCTTCCAGTAGGTGACTCGAAACCACGGTCATCAACGCCGCCATGCAGACCAAAGTGGCCAGCATCGCGGCAACTGCATTCTTGAAAAAGACGGAGCGCTGTCCTGCTTCACGGATGGCGTCGTCCACCGCGTTCGCGATATCTGGCGTCTTCGCCTTGATATACGTCTCGGCAACGTCTCCGTACGCCTTGCCGCGCCTGGTGTTGGCCACCCAGTCGGTCCACATAACCCTCAGGTCGTCTGCGCCGGGTGCGCTGGACTTGGCTACGTTCAGGGTGCGAAGGCAGAAGTAGGCGGTCAGGAGCAGTAGTGCCATGACCGCCACTAGGAGCACGAACATGGCGGTGTCCATCTCGACCCCACCGGGCAGGCTGGCGCGGCCGAAGAGCGCGAGCATCACTCCCGAGAATCCGAGCAGGGCCACCGCTCTGGTGGAGAATGAGTCGCTGCGTTTGTTGTGGTACTCGACCAGCCAGCGTGCATGTTCGATGTACACCTTGGCTTCGTCGACGTCCGAAGCAGCCCCGCTGCCGGGGACGGCTGCGGGGCTGCTCTTGCGGGATCGAAATGTCACTTCTTGTCGCGCGGCGGATACGGGTCGTTACCGGGCGCGACGGTGTTCGAGTCGCGGATCTTCCCGTCGCGACCGTGGATCCGCACCTCGCCGCCTCCTGCGTTGTGGACAATCTCGCTTGCCCTGGTGATGGCGTCCTTCTGGGTGTCAGCGTGACCGCTCACGCGCGTGGCGTCCGGCTTCTTGATGTCCCAGCCGCCATCGGGGTTCTTGACCACGTGACGGTTGTTTTCGTTGCTACTCATCTCACTCATTTCATTGTTGACAACATGACAGAGAGGCCGGGGAAGGACCCGGGAAGGTCCCTCCCCGGCTACTTGCTCAGACGTTCTGCTGGATCGTGCCGCCCGGGTTCCGCTTCGCGGCCCCGTCCGTCACGAAGCGACCAGTAGAGGCAGACCGGTTGACCGCACGACTGTTGCTCGTGCCGCTACCGACCCGCTCAGTCGTCGTCTTGGACGGCCACCGTGCGGCGGCTGCCTTGCTGACGAATCGACCCGAACCCGCACTGCGGTTCACGGACTTTCCCATGATGTTTCTCCTCGAAACTTCCCGAGGCGGAGCGCCACGACTGCTACGTGAGCGAAATACTCCGTTACGATGTCAACAGCCAGAGTCCAATCAGGCATGCCGACGGTCATAGACCTCGGGTTAAGGGCGGTTCCGTCTCACCGGAGCCGCCCTTCGGCGTCCCTTGCGGAACGCTTAACTACCTGTATGTCGACGTCGGCTCATTTCGGGGCGCGCTTTGTCGAACTTTTTGCCGCGCTGATTTGTCCGGCCCGCGCGACCACCCGACTTGCCGCTGAACCTGACACGCTCTTCCTTGCAGCAGCGGCAGATTTCGTCCCGAAGGATGACTTTGACACCTGGCGTTCAATCTTGCTCATGCGGTTCCCTTTCCCCGGTTCTGACTTGTCTTGCGAATTTCGGCCCGGCCACGCTTGATTAGGCTGCTCACGCCATCCAATGAGGTACCCATGTCCTCGGCAATTTCGGCGTTAGTGAAGTTGCAGGCATCGAGGGCAAGCGCTCGTGCCTGGCGGAGGTTGGTGACACCTCGCAGGACTTGCTGCGCCATCAGATGTTGGACGGCATCATCTTCGACGCCGACGATGCGGCCGGTGTCGAGGATCTCGTTGTCGTCCGTACTCGCCTCACGACGAGGCTTCTGCTCGCCAACGATTCGTCGCAATACATTGGCGTAGCGCTTCATGCACTGGCCGATGAAGAATGTCTTGAGGGCGGCGCCCTTCTGCGGATCCCACACACCTGGCACCAGGACGTCGTCGCGGAAGTAGACAACTGCCTCGGCAACTGTTTCCGATGTGATGTCGTCGAGCGCCTCAGCGTCCGACCGGATGTGATCGGGCACCTCGGGAACGTGAATGCGCTTCTCCGCACACTTGCCCTTCATGGCTCCACGTCGAACCCACCCACCAATGACAGCGATGCCGTACTTAACGAGCTCGTTCACCACGAACTCCCAATCAGCACCTTCGAAACCCTGCTCACGCAGCGATGCCACGAGATCGGCGTCGCCTGCGAGCCGGTCCAGCCGCTCCCCAGTCGAAAGATTCTCGGTCTGGAGCCAGACCTCCAAAGCGGACGGACCCCGGTTTCCCGAGCGCGGCCAGTCGGACATGCCTGACATCTTCGGCACACCCACTTTCGACTGGAATCCTCGGATTTCCATAGTCGCACAGACATTCGACCTAGCGCGTGAAGTGGGTACCGGAGTACTAGTCATCCTCCCCAGGCTCAACCAGCATTGGCCGACCAGTACGAATAGGGATTGCCGATGGAGTTCACTAGCGCCGGAGTCGTGCCGCTGGCCTCTGGTCCCACAGCCATCGCTTGACTAGACCAACGCCTGGAGAGATGGTCGACGCTCCCCACGCTAAGGCGGCTTTCATGACAGACAACGACTCATCGACGTCAGACGACCCAAGTATCACGGCAGCGCTTCTTGACGTGCAGGACGGCGATGTCACCCTGGTAGCGAATGGCGCGCTGTTTAGGGTTCATTCACCGAGCGCCTGCGCAGGACGTCACTGCTGGGTGCACGACCCCACGCCTAGCCCGATGACGTCGTGGCCGATCAGATGGCGTGGCGACAAAGGAACTGCCGAGCGAATCTGCAGCCACAACGTTGGCCACCCCGACGTCGACGACGTCGCTTATCACGCGATGTTTGGGCGTGACGTATCCGTTCACGGATGCGACGGCTGCTGTGAGGACGAAGGTTCCTCGGCGGGTCCCGCAGGGGCGCCAGACTGACGCGTTCGCCCTCCTGCCGGTACGCCCTCGTCATACCCAAGCACCACGTAGCGTGTCACAACTCGCGAAGACGAGATGCTCCCCTTCCAGGCCACGGGGCCGAGGCGCGGCGTGTATCGACCGGAGCAAGTCGAGGTGGTCCCGGATGCCCTAGCGCCGAGTCGTCGACTTGTTGAGTGGTCACTGCCTTAGTGGGCCCTCAGCAGGCACCGCACCCGCCTGCGTTGCAGGGGTCGATCTCGAGATTAGGCCTCCGCGCGGAGGTCCTTCGCCGGCTACTGGAGGACAACTGCCAACATTTATCTGTTGCAATTACAGGCCTGAACCCGTTAAGCGTCCACGTCTTGAGACGGAGATCCCCGAACCATCCCGCCCCGTCTTGGATGAGCATGACTACATACGCTGCTAAGCAGCCCGCCAAAGAACAAGCCCACATCAGCGCAACCAACCGGTCCACTGACGCCCCCGTCGCGAGACGCCTCCCCGGCGGCCGCCCAAGAATCCGTCCGGGCGAAACAGGGCGCATCAGGGTTGGCCAAACGGCGAACCCCCGAGGTTCGGACACCCAGTGGTACGCACGGGCTCGCTTCCGCGACTACGACGGCGCCGTCCACGACATGCGTCGCGAAGCAGCCGACCCGGCCGACGCACGCGAGCGTCTCGTTGCGGCCATCAAGTCCTTCGGCCGAGACGTCGTCCGCCACGCTGACCTCAGCAAAGACATGACCGTCACCCAGTTGTCCGCGTACTTCCTTCGCGCGGTCGAAGCCGACCAGAACGTCAGCGCGACTACTTACAGGGGTTATGCCGCGAATCTGAAGCGCACGGTTGTTCCCGTTATCGGAAGCCGCTCAATCCGCTCAATTGACATCGTCGACGCAGACAACTTCGTCCAATCTCTGAAGAAGGAGCGCGGCGACTTAACCGCCCGTCTTTCGCGCCAACTTCTCCGACGCATGTACGACGACGCAAGGCGGCTCGGACTCCTGCAGGACAATCCGTTTCACGCAACGAAGTCGGTGAAACGCCCTCGGCCCGTACCTAAGGCAGCCACTGATATCCAACTGGAAGCCTTCAAGAAGGCGGCGGCTCTGCGCGACTCACGACGCGGACCCGGACCAAGCAACAATTTCGTGGTCTCTGACATGTTGGCCGTTCTTATCGGCACAGGCTGCCGATTGGGCGAGGCACTGGCACTCCGTTGGCGAGACCTTGACTTGGAATCGGGCAGTCCCACCGTGACAATCTGTGGAACCGTCGTGCAGGACCCGCCCCGTCGCCAGCCGCATACAAAGTCCGAGGCCGGTATGCGAAAACTACGAATTCCACAGAGTCTGGTGGTCGTCCTGCGAGCGCGAAAAGCGCGGGACCTGGAGTCGACAGACGACAACGCTGCGGTGTTTCACACCAGGACGGGCGGCTGGATTTCAAGCAGCAACTTCGGGAGGAGTTGGCGACGGGTGCGGGAAGTCGCAAGCCGCGAACTCGACGAGGACCTCTCCTGGTTCACGCCGCATTCTGTTCGGCGGACCATAGCAACTCGAATCTTCGAGACGCACGACCTGGACGCAGCGGCAGCACAGTTGGGCCATGCTTCGTCTGATATCACTCGTATTCACTATGTCGAGCGAAAGGTGGTGACGCGCCCCGACATGTCGGCAATTCTCGAGCAGATACTTCGTCCCGACTGAGTGGCCTCGGCTCCTGCGGTGAGGCATTGATGGGCCTCACCGCAGGAGCCTGGTCATCTGGAGCTGCTTAGAGCGGGATTAAGTTGTGCATCGCAAACAGGAGGCAGCGCGAGACGTATCAGCGCCGCCTCCAATATCAGTGAGTTGCGACTGGATAGCCAATTTGAACTCACCTCCCCCTGACACCGGTTCAATTCCCTCCCCTGCCCCGAGTGCGACCCGAGACCGCTTCCGGTGGTCAACCCATCCGACAGCCTTGGAAACCGGGAATCCGTCGACTGTCTGGCCGTCGGGTCGTCAAGTAATCGCATTGCAACGACCATATGCGGCAACCGTCGTGTGAGATCACCAAGGACGAGTGCACATTGTCTGGACCAAACCTCGTTTCCCACGCTCCTTGTGTGCGCCACGCTCAATCAAGAACAGGCTAGGGTGGCCGCGTCATGAAGCCTTTCCCCGAGGATCAGCACACGGTTCAGGAGGCTTTGCTGCGCGGGTTCGCGGGCAAGCACGAGTACCTTCGAGAACGGCGTCGAGACGGAACGGACAGGCGCGTCGCGAGCAGCAAAGCCACCGCCGAAAAGCACTTCTACAGTTTCGTCGACTCAAACGGCGACCTCAGTTCATTCGTTGAGGACACTCTTCAGACGCTCGAGAGCAAACTCCCGAAACTGCGCGCTGAGCTTCAGACCACCGGTCGTTTGGCTCTACCCAACAAGAGAGAGTTTGACCTGTATGTCGCTTACTCGCTGACTCGTACTCGAACCGTTCGCGACCACATGGAGCAGGTTGGCAACCTGATTCTTCCGACTTTGTGGCGAACTGAGGTGGCGTCGATGTTCAACATCGACCTTTCGCGACTCACACCCGAAACGCTGTCCTACTTTGATCAGTTCAGCCGAGGCATCCTGGCACTCGCGCCGAGCCCGCCCCACGACGCTCAGATCCGCCAACTTCGGACGTTCGTCAACACTGCCGACACCTTCTACCGCGTCTTAAATCACTTCCGGTGGACCCATGTCTCGTTCGACGAGCCGTGCCTTGTGACATCCGACGCCGGCATCGGAGTCGCCCGCCCAACATCAGGAGGCGGACTCCTCCCGCCAAATGGCACAGTTTTCGTTCCGTTCTCTCCTACATCGGTCGCTATCGGAACTCCTCGAAAGAAGGCGCCGTCCGCGACTTTGTCGGGTCGCGCGCTGGAGAGAGCAGTCAACGAATCGATGGTGTCCGGCGCGTTCGAGCAGGTGCTGCGACACCCGGATATGGACTGGCCCTCTTATCTCCAACTCAACCCTGACCCTCCTAAATTGATCATCACTGTGACGTCAAGGACGATGGGCGCCTCGGACGAGAAGGACGTCGACCCTGGTGCCGAGTTGAAGCGTCGATACCAAAAAGACGATCTTCATCCCTTCACGCGCAGGCTTATGGAGCCTCTCATCGACGCATCACCGATCTAAGTCCCGAAGCGATTCGGCCCGATCCTTCGGTCCATCGTGACCCCGGTTCAATTCCTCGACGACCCGCAATCAACATGAAGGCCAACCCTCTCGTGGGCGTCGATGCTGCCACCCCGGCGAACCACTGAGACTGCGACTCTGGTCG
>Ga0247734_1002670_pt1 | contig 11335 bp, 5 predicted proteins | sample UWRJL103311B2_FD_180933 | JGI IMG/M metagenome (GOLD analysis project Ga0247734, IMG submission 180933) | Plant litter microbial communities from Arlington Agricultural Research Station in Wisconsin, United States - UWRJ-L103-311B-2 | ecosystem: Environmental > Terrestrial > Plant litter >... | reverse complement strand
GGAAGGGCTTATGAATATCCGGGTGCGTGGTTATATTTGCCGGTTAAAAACAATACCATTTTTGAAATAAAAATGGTCGTCGACGTAGAACATAATCGCTGCGATACGCTGGAAGTGTTTTTACTAGATTCCGGAGATGGCCGGTCACAGTATCTGGGAAAATTATACAGAAATATACCGTTGGCCAACAGAACTATTCCGGTCAGAGCCTTTGCATTGCCTTTTAATCTTGCGGCACAAAGTAATGTCGGAATATTATTGCATAGCAAAAGGGTTATAGGTATTCATGAATTAAATGTTTCATTATCAACAGAAAAATATTTTACAATTAAAAGTAATGAGCAGGATCTGATCAGGTTGTTTGCGCTTTCCAGTGCATTCTTTTTTGTTTTTGCCGTACTATCGTTGGGGTTGATTTTTGAACATCAGCTTCTTGTTCGCTTTGGTATATACATTTTTCCGGTAGCAGTCGGTCAGCTCAATTTCAATTATTTTTTTGATCAGATAACCTTCCCTTCAATTTTCAGTTTAAATGCTAATACAGTCGGCATATTTATCATTTTTGCTACAAACAGCCTTTTCTTCACGTTTGGAACTGCTTACATCAAGAGTCTAAATCTGTTTCGGAGATGGCATCGCGTGGTAAACTCACTGTTAATCTCAGCTAATGTGGTGCAAATGTTACTGCTGCTTTTTCCTATCAGTGCTTTGTCGAACAGGATCATTACCGACGCGAGTTTAATTTTAAGTACGATAAACATTCTCTGGCTGTTTTATATTTCTAGTTTAGGTTTCCTTAAAAAAGGGGAGAAATATCTTCTCATTACAGCAACACTGGTATTTGTTCCCATACTTTACAAAACTTACATATTGAACACGCCGGCCTTAAATTTCAACTATTTTCAGCCAATCTATTTTCTGATCCTGTTTGGTTACCTGATCGTTTCTTTATTTCGTAAAGAGCTTACCAGCAGGCAGCTCGCCGAGGAGAAAATCAGGCAGGTTCAGGATCAACTTGAAGCAGTGAGGAAAAATGAGATAGAACAGATCGGACGTAATCTGCATGATCAGCTGGGCAATACACTGGCTTCGGCGCTGGGTTATCTTAGCATGAAGGTTCCCAATGTTGTGGTAGCAAATAAAATGATACTGGATGCCATTAACGAAACCAGGGTAATCAGCCACAATCTGGTAAAAGATGACGACAGGCCTGTTGATGAAAAGCTGGAAGATATTACAGACAGATTTAACGATTTTTCAACCATTTCTTTTGATTATAAGGATTATACCGAAGAGAGGGTCAATCAATTAACTCTTTTAAAACAGCAAAATATTTATATGATTGTGCAGGAGGTCCTGAACAATATCGTCAAACATTCGCAAGCCAAAGAAGTAACAATTCAGGTATTTTTGATTGACGAAATGATTCGTGTGAGTATTGAAGATGACGGTATTGGCAGTACAGAGAGCCAGCAAACGGGCGGTATTGGCATACAGAATATGTACAAAAGGGCGGCACTGGCTAATCTGGATTTGACAATAGATGCAGGTATTAGTGGCACGTCGGTTACCATCGAAGCTAAGCTGGGAAATTGAAGAAATAAACGTCATTTAATGGAGAATCAAACAGTTGCAATGAAAATAAGGACAGTTATTATTGATGATCATTCTTTGTTCAACGACGGCTTAGCCCTGATATTAAAAGAGTCAGGTGTTTTTGAAGTGGTACGACAGGTTTACGACAGCCGTCAGGCATTATACAGCTGCCAAAGTCTTGTACCTCAGTTGATACTGGTTGATTATAACATGCCTTACATGAATGGCCTGGATGTGGTTGCACAGCTCAAAACGTTACTTAATAAACCGCGCATTGTAGTGATTAGTATGTATGCCGAAAAAAAGGAAATTAAACTATTTTCTGCTGCCGAGGTAGATGGTTATCTGGCTAAAACCACACCTGCGGCGGAACTGATTTCGAGCTTAACGAAAATTATGGCTGGTGATAAAATAATGCAGCTTGGCGGGCAGCAAAAAGAAAGTACTATTAAAGATTTTTTTGCCTTAAAACACCAGCTTACCAAGCGTGAATATGAAATTGTACTGGGCCTGAAAGATGGAAAAACCACCGAACAGATTGCCCAGATACTTGGACTGAGTTACCTGACTGTGGAAACGCACCGCAAAAATATTAATGCAAAATTAAAACTAAACAGTAAACAGGAGTTTTATGATTTTTTACAAAGTATTGATTAATCTGTACTTTCAGGATTCAGTTACTTTTTAATAATCTTTGTCTTACTATTTTTAATTTCTGCCAGTAATTGCGTCAGTTCTTTTACTTTGTCCGGATAACGTGCATATACATCCTCCGTTTCCGAAATATCCGTGGCTAAATTATAAAGTTGGCCAGCTGGTTTTCCTTCGGTTGCATCGACTTTTCTTGGCTCCGTAAATCCGCCGGAACCCAGTCCCTCGATCAGTTTCCAGTCGCCTTTACGAATCGCAAAATAACCGATGGAAGAACTGTGAACAACAGCTGGTTGGGAAGCTACGATTTTGGCCTTGCCCAGCAAAATGTCCAGAATACTGTAACTGTCTTCAGTGTTGTAAATCGGATTAGTTTCACCCACAATCTGTTGACAGGTTGCTATCAGGTTTGCTAAAGTTGTAGTTGCATTACTTACAGAATTAGCTTTTACTTTCCCTGGCCAGCGGACAATAAAAGGTATACGATGGCCGCCTTCGAAAGCATCACCCTTCATTCCTCTGAATTCACCTGCCGCTTTATGACCGAATTGTTCAACAAAATTCTGTCGCCAATATGGACCGTTGTCGCTTGCAAAAATCACAATGGTATTTTCTGCAAAACCTGCGTCCTGCAAAGTTTTCAAAATCTCTCCAACAGCGCCATCGACCTGCTGTACGAAATCACCGTATTCTCCTGCCTTCGATTTTCCTTTGTAATTTTGTGTTGGCATCCACGGTGTGTGCGGAGCGGGCATTGGCAAATACAAAAAGAAAGGTTTTTCTTTCGATTGGTTTTTTATAAAACCAGTAGCTCTTTGAATAAAATTGGGCAAAACCTGATGGAAATCAAAAGACGGAGCCATTTTTCCTTCCCGCCAGAATGGGCCGGTATAACCTGATTCTAGCTTATTTCCGTCAGTATATGAAGATAGCGGCTCGGTTAATTTTTGATTTTCCAGATAACAATAAGGAGGCATATCCAGCGAAGCAGGTAAAATGTAGGAGTAATTGAAACCAACCGTATTAGGCCCTTTGATTGCTTCTTTTGTAAAATCAATATGTTTCGGATCCATTTCTGTTACAATTCCGTAATTTTCTGTTGAAGCAAGTGATTGGTTTTCTGCATTTAAAGTCCAGTCGAGCCCCAGGTGCCACTTTCCTATTACGCCTGTTTCGTAGCCATGGCTTTTTAAGAGTGAAGCAACAGTCGGGCGATCTTCTTCAATGAGCGTTCTGCTATATCCGCGCAATACTCCAACCGGCAACCTGCTTCGCCATGGATAACGGCCGGTCATGAGTGAATAACGGGTAGGCGTACAAACGGAAGACGGTGAATGCGCATCGGTAAACCGCATTCCCTGTGTAGCAAGTTTGTCAATATTTGGTGTGGCAATTTTTCCTGTGGGATTGTAAACCGATACGTCACCATAACCCAGATCATCTGCCAGGATGTAAACGATATTGGGAGACTGCTTTTTCTGTGCAATTGCGGTTGAAGAGGTAAAAATCAGCAGAATGTAAAGGATATTTTTCATAGTATTTGACTTAATTAACAGTAATAATATGTTTTCCGGAATGGATATTTTTTAGGATAAAAAAGCCTTCTTCTTTGTCAGCAGCAACCGGTTTTCCGTTCAGAAATAAGTTTGATTTTTCATTGGAAAAGGGCATATAAATAGTTGCGGTTGTTGTTCCCGGAATTTCAATTTCCAGTTGGTCGGCCAGTTTGTTTTTTATGTATTTTACTAAAATTGCACCCTTTATTGTCGGTGTTTTTAGACTGGCAAAAGTCAGGTTACCCAATTGCGGTTTAATCTGAAAACTTTCGAAACCAGGTGTAAGTGGCTGAATTCCCATTAGTTGTCTGACAATGATATTAGCCGGAGCAGCGCCCCATGCATGATTAAGATCCAGGTTTGGCTTATAAACTTTATCCCACGCTTCCATGGTTATCGTTGACCCACTTCTGATCATATTATACCAGCTTCGTTTGGCAGTTGAGTTCATCAATTCCATTGCATATTTTTCTTGTCCCGCTTCATAAAGTGCATCCAAAAGAAACTGCGCACCATAAACACTGCATGCCATCCGGCGGCTTTTGATAAATGTCACCACTTTTCCCTGATCCTTTGGCTGGATTAATCCAAAAGCCAAAGCAAACATATTGGCGTGTAGCGAACTGTGAGTAGTACTGTCGCCATCCTTAATGAGACCGCTTTCATTATTACGAAAAACCTTCTGAAATGAATTATAAACTTTGCCAGCTTTTTCCCGGTAAAATTCAACATCTTTTGGTTTGCTTAAAACGGCAGCAATTTGTTGCATCAAAACCAGGTTCCGGTAATAATACCCGTTGATAACCGAGTTGTAAGTATTGTAAACAAATCCATCCGTTTCGCCGCCATATTCTTTTTCACTGCCAATAAAATCTCCTGTTTGCGGCCAGTCTACATTATCATGCAAACCGTGTTTTCCATCGAAATTTTTAGTCATGTTGATCGATGCTAAAAATTCGTCAGTCTGTTTATTTATTCTCGTACTGATCAGTCCGTTAGGGCCGGCCAGCGACATCAAAAGTTTTTTTTGGAGTTCGGGATAATAGGTTTTGATCAACAAACTATCGCCCGTGTACATGTAATCGTTCCAGGCAATTAATACATTTTGTAAGCTCCATTCAGTAGGCCAGGTTGGGTGATAAAGCAGATAATTCATTGTACGTCTTGCCATACTGTACTCTGCATCAACGGCATAATGAGAAAGCTGGTTAATCAATGCGTCAGCTTCGTAAGGGATCCTTTCCCGGTCGCCGTCAACATAATAACCGGTAAAACTCGTCGCTTTGATAGAATATTTGCAAAGATCCCAAACCTGATTCAGAACTGTATCACTGGAAGTAAATTCAGAAGCGGACGGATCAAAAGGATAGAAAATAATTTTTCGCTGAACGGAATTTGAAATAAGTTTTTCTTTATAGTTTTGAATGAAAACGTATCTGAACGGATAAACTTCGCCAATATATGAGGGCATTAAAATTGGGTTCCGGCTGTTTCTTTTAATGTTTTCAGGCCAGTTAATATGATAGTCGTGCGTTCCTTTTTTCAATGCCAACGGAATTCTCAGATAACGAATATTTCGCCCGGGATTTTTGTCAACAAAAAAAGGTTTAGCAGTCAATTCTCCAACCTCAATCCAAATAGTATCAGCTTGCTGACTGGTTAAATGTAGTTGTAATTGCGAAAGCGCGTCCGTCCCAAAATCAAGGAAATAAGAATTGTTGCCAGTTTGCCGGATTTGTTGTGGTTGTTGAAATTCAGCAGTGAGAGGATGGTGCGAAAAAGTATCAGTTGAATCTTTTTTGCTTTGAACAAAAGAGGCAGTTTCTGAAAAAGGCATTTGCACATTTGCTTCATTCCAGACCTGAACTTTCCAATAGTAAATTTCCCCGGCTTTTAAGGTTTTGCCATTATAAATTGCCCTTGTATGCTTTAAGAATACTTTTTTTGAATCCCAATAATCTGCCTGGTTCTGGTTCAGCATTTGTTTTGAAGATGCAACCAGGATCCGGTAAGCAGTAACTGATGATATTGAAGTATCAACTTTCCAATTGAAAGAGGGCTTTTCTGAAATGATTTTTGCAAACGGATAAATGTCTTTTTCCTGGATGGCTTTTTCAAGAGTTGTCGAATCTGGTATTCCGTTTTTGTAAACTGTATTGGTATGAGGCAATAAATCACAGCGCAGATCAAACGGACTTTGCTGACCTTTTGCCACAAAAAACGTCATGATCAAACAGACTATTATCAAAAAGCTACGCATAGGGTTTACATTATTTAACCGGCGTTATTTTTAACATCACCACGCCATGATGATTGATGTTTGTATTAAATGTGTTTTCAAACATGCCAAGATCTTTTTGTCTCCATACATCATGCAGTTTATATTTTCCTTTCAAGCCAATTTTGGATAAATCAAATGAAAATTTCCTGGCTTTTTCATTGCCCCAGTGAAAATAGGATAAAGGCGTTTTTCCATAATTTGCGGTATTAAATAAACCTACGGAGTACGAACCGTCTTCGAGTGATTTAAGCCATATTTGTACGCCATTTTCTTCTAAAACTAATCGGGCCGGTTTTCCCAAAGGATCCTGATCAATCTCAATTACTTCATCATTTGTCAGCAGATTCAGTGTAAAAGGATCCAGCTGTTCAATCGGACAGCCAATCAGCAATGGTGCAGAAAGCAGGCTGAAAAGGCTCACGTGGCTGTATTGTTCGTCGGGTGTGAGTCGGGTAGGGTGTATTTCCGGGCCGGTTGCTACATTGCCGACAATCATCATATCGGGATCTAGCCAATGTCCCGGTCCCGCATAAGGCGCCCACTTATCCAATGTAAAAGCCAGTTGGTAAAGGCTCGACCAACTATCCCGAATATCCGGGCCGGTCCGGTACATGTTCGATAATCTGTTCCAGTCAGTTACGTTGGCAAACGGCGCAGAATTCGACAAGCTGAAAATTATGTCCCTGCCAGATTTTCTTAAAGCGGATGACATGCGTTCAGTCGAATTTACATCAATCCGCCAGTCGTATTTAAGGAAGTCAAATCCCCATTCGGCCATTTGAGAAGCGTCATTGGTTTCAAATCTGTATTTGGCAATGTGGTTAAAAGCCCGGCGGTTTACCATGATCGATTCGTGCGTTTCTCCGCCTTTTTCAAAATCAGAAGAATTGCCCACATAGCCACCGTAACTGGAAATATATGGCGTTGAATACAAACCGGCTTTCAGTCCCAAGGCATGTATGTAATCAACCATTTCTTTAAAATCAGGGAATTTTTTGTTGGGTTGAAGCGCATTAACCGGTCCGCTTCTCACACCTTGCCAGGCATCATCAATGTTGATGTAAGTCCAGCCATGGTTTCTCAATCCGGTTTTTACCATGGCATCAGCTGAGGCAATTACTTTTTCTCTGTCAATGTGTGTTTCCCATGAATTCCAGCCATTCCAGCCAATAGGAGGGGTGAGGGCAATGGTGTCACCCACTTTAATCGTTAATTTTTTGACAGATTCGCCAAGATCGTTTTTTGCTTTTAGTGTGGTTGTGTATGTTCCTTTCTGACTAATTTTTCCGGTAATAATTCCTGTTTTTTTATCAAGTAAAAGTCCTTTTGGCAAGTTATCAGCTGCGAAACTAATCGGTGTATTTCCAGTTGTCGCAATGGTATAGAGAAATGGATTTCCAGGAGTTACACCAAATATTTTAGCCGAATTTATTTTGGGTGTTTTTGCAGGTGCAGGTGTTAAAATATACTTTTCATCCGTATTTGGAAAATGCCCTGGTATGTTTTCACCCAACATTAATAATTGTGCATTTGCCCAGTTAGCATAGGTTCGTTTGTTATTTGATCCGCCCACATCGTCGGTGATCAGCAAACCCAATCTTTCAATTCCTGCAAGATTAATTTCAATTTTTTGTGCAACATCACCAACTTTAAATTCCTTGCTTTCAAAGAGAATTTTGCTATCGCCTATCACGTAAAATTTTACAGGTATTTCTTTATTTCCCTGATCGTCTGCACCAATGAGGGCAGTGAAATTCAATGCATTTTTATTGACAAAAAAACTTAAAACACTCACCGACTGTGCGCCAATTCCTCTGCTGAAATGGACCCGGTTAATGCGCATGGAATCTCCTGTATAATTTCCCTTTGCAGCAACCGGACGAATTCCCTCAGAATAAGTTTGAATCAATAGATCATCCAGCCAGATGCTTCTGGTTTGATGTGCATAAGAAGTTCCTGAGGCAATTAGTAAAATGAAAAATGTCAGCCATTTCACAAATCTGTTCATTTCACATTTTACTTTTAGATTATATTTCACTTTAATAGAGGAGGGTTTATTCACTATTTTAAAATTATTCAGGAATCATTTTGAGCATTACTACACCATGATGGCGGATTTCAGTTTGATAATTCTGCTGAAAAGAGCCAATGTCTTTTTGACGCCACACATCATGCAATTTAAACATGCCTTTTAACCCGATTTTAGAAAAATCGAAAGTGAAAGTTTTAGTCTTTTCATCACCCCAACGGAAATAGGATTCAGGTTTTTTACCAAAATTATCTGTATTAAAAAGTCCAACTGCATACGATCCGTCTTCGAGCGATTTGAGCCAAATTTGCACACCATTTTCTTCCAAAACGAGTCGTGCGGGTTTTCCCAGCGGATCCTGATTGATGGCAATTACTTCATCGTTGGTCAGTAAATTCAGTGTAAAAGCGTCGAGCTGTTCAATCGGACAACCAATTAAAAGCGGAGCAGATAACAAACTAAAAAGACTCACATGGCTGTATTGTTCATCTGGCGTCAATCGCGTTGGATGCAGTTGTGTGCCGGTTGTTACATTACCCAGAATCATCATGTCAGGATCATTCCAGTGCCCGGGACCGCCATACGGACTCCATTTGTCGAGTGTAAAAGCGGAAATAAACAGACTGTTAAAACTGTCGCGAATATCAGGCCCGGTACGATAAGAATTCGCTAGTTTCATCCAATCCTGCACATGCGTAAAAGGAGCAGAATTGGAAATACTAAATAAAATATCCCTGCCTGATTCCTTCAACGCGACTGACATACGTTCGGCGGACGGGACTTCCAGCCGCCAGTCATATTTGAGATAATCAATTCCCCATTCCGCCATTTGCAGCGCGTCTTTTTTCTCAAAACGATATTTTCCGATGTAGCGGAAATTCCTTTTGTTGTCACGTACAGAATCCGGAAATACACCATTTTCAATGTTAGAAGAGCCGCCCGTATAACCTGCATAACTTGTAATCCAGGGAGTAGAATAAACACCTGTTTTCAAACCAAGACTGTGAATGTAATCCACCATTTCCTTGAATTTTGGGAATTTTTCATTTGGCTGAATGGCATTATATTTTCCCCCACGCTGCCCTTGCCAGGCATCGTCAATATTGATGTAAGTCCAGCCGTGTTGGCTTAATCCAATGCTAACCATGGCATTAGCTGAGGAAATTACTTTTTCACGGTCAATATTTCTGGCCCAGGAATTCCAGCCGTTCCAGCCAATAGGGGGAGTGAGAGCAATGGTATCACCTATTTTTATATTAAGATGTTCAACGGCCTGTCTAAACTGATTTTTCGCTTTCAAAACAACTGTATATATTCCTCGTTGCTTCACTTTTCCTGTAATAATTCCTGTTTTGGTATCAAGAGAAAGACCGGCAGGTAAATTTTGTGCCGAAAAAATGATTGGTCTTTCTCCAGTAGCCGCAATGGTATAAAGAAATGGATTTCCTGGTGTGGCTCCGAAAACTTTGGCGGAGTTTATTCTGGGTGATTTTGCAACAGGAGGTGTTAAAATATACCGTTCACCATCATTTGGAATATGTTCGGCAAGTTTGCCATTGATCATTTCAAAACGCGCATTAGCCCAGTTCGAATACGTTTTGGTCAAACCTTCGTCCCTGACCATCACCAATAAACCAAGCCTTTTAATTCCGGTTAAATCCACATTGACAGCCTGCGGTTCTTGTTCCCATTTAATTTCACGACTTTGAAAAAGAATTTTACGATCACCAATTACATAAAATATATGAGGTAAAGATTTATTTCCCTTGTCATCCACGCCGACCAAAGCAGAGAAACCGGTTGCATTTCCATTCAAATAAAAAGCCATTATACTTGTCGAATTCACACCAACTCCATGTTTGTAATGAACTCCTTTTATCAGCATGGAATCACCGCTTGCATTGGTTTTTGCTAATACAGCCGGAATTCCTTCTGAAAATGATTTGATGTTTAAATCATCCAGCCAAATACCGGATGAGTTTTGAGAATGAACTTGTGAGCCAATAAGAAGCATGCAGCCCGAAACGAGCAGTAATTGGAATTTATTCATTTACTGTAATTCAATTTTTTTGTTTAGGAGGATTCTATCGGTAGCACGCAGCCGTGCCACCGATTATGCATCAATACCCTTCATTTTGCTTCATTGCAGGATACGATAAGTCAATTTCACTCTGAGGAATCGGACGCAGGTAATGTTTTTCAGCAATCACCATTCCCTTTTTTGCCCAGGGATTGTATTTTTTGACACGTTCGATCAGCTTTCCGGTTCTTTTCAAGTCGAACCAGCGTGAATATTCACCCATCAATTCTCTGGCGCGTTCATCCAGAATAAGGTCAATTGTGATATTAGCAGGCGTGGCCCGGTACGAAACAGCATCAAGAGAAGTTACATCTCCCGGATTGGCGGCGCATTTTGGATCAGCACCTTTTTTTGCACCCAGTGCGCGATCCAGTACTTTATTGTAGTATACATCGGCAGTTCCAAGTTTCCCGCCTTTGGCACCTTTCACAATGGCTTCGGCAGCAATCAGATAGGCTTCGGCAGAACGAAACACAGCTTCATTAAAAGTCCCGAAAGCGTCACCGTAAGCAATACCGGGTTGCCAGAATTTCCACATCATCGGATATTCTCCTGCTCCAAAACCGGAAGTTGTTGCGTAAGCTCCGCCATATTCAGAAACATTCATGACCGCATAATTTTTCTTGCCGCCTATATCTATTCCTCTAGCATTCAACGAAGTAGCAGGAGCATTCCATGGCGTATAATAAGCCACTGTATCGCCTATTGCCAGGTTTATTTTTAAAGTTGTATTTAATGGAATCGGTTTAAAATCCTTTACGGCAGCCAATGCATAAGCAGCTTCGACAAAATTTAAATCATAACGGGTATCCTGCTGAGGATCAAAAAGCCGGTACATGGCGGGCGTTGTAATATGAATAGGTTGATAACGGTTGTAATCAGAAGTTCTTCCTTTTGAACCGGCATAAGCTTCTCCGCTTCCTCCAAAAACCGAATGCAGGTTATTTCCTCCTGCCACATCAACGGTAAAAGCAGGATCGGTTTTATTGGTCAAAACGTCAGAATTGTACTGAACGGAAAAAACAATTTCGGCATTTTTATCATTCTGCGCACCAGTATATTGTTTCAGCGGATTTTCGTTGTGCAGTGGAAAAAGCAGATTGTAGGCCGTTGCCAATGGATATGCATCAATGATCTTATCG
>Ga0247734_1002669_pt1 | contig 11337 bp, 8 predicted proteins | sample UWRJL103311B2_FD_180933 | JGI IMG/M metagenome (GOLD analysis project Ga0247734, IMG submission 180933) | Plant litter microbial communities from Arlington Agricultural Research Station in Wisconsin, United States - UWRJ-L103-311B-2 | ecosystem: Environmental > Terrestrial > Plant litter >... | reverse complement strand
ACGCTTCTGCAAAAGAATTTTCCTGATAAGGAGCTTAAATTAAGAAATATGGGATGGAGTGCGGACGAAGTAAGTCTTCAGCCGCGCCCTTTGAATTTTCCGGGTTTTAAGGAAGATGTCGGCAAGTCAATACCGAAGGAAGTTTCGTTCCAAAAATATAAATTTGAGGGTGAAAAGATAGTAATGCCCGTTGCACTTAATTTTGCTGGGTTAAATCAGGATCTTACTGAACAAAAAGCATCAATTATCTTTCTCTGTTTTGGAATGAACGAGGCTTTTAAAGGAAAAGAAGGGCTTCCTCAGTTTAAAACTGATTTAGAAAATTTTATTAAAAATCTCCAGTCCAATCAATTTAACGAACGTTCAGCTCCACAATTAATTCTGGTTTCCCCCATTGCTCATGAAGATTTGGGCGGTTACTTTCCCAAGCCGGAAGAGCATAATCAAAATTTATCATTATACACAGAAGCTATGCGACAAATGGCTGTTGCAAAAAAGATTTTATTTATAGATCTTTTTACTCCTTCTGTTGCCCGAATGAAAACAAAAACTCAGGATCCCATCACAATTAATGGAATTCATTTGACTGAGAAAGGATATCAGGAAGTGGCGAAATGGATGGCGGAGCAATTAAATTTTAAGCTTGAAATTATTTCTCTCAATTATAATTCCGAAAATGCTAGAAAACTTCGTCAGGTAATTAAAATGAAAGATGATCATTTTTTTTACCGCTGGCGGGCAGTTAACGGTGAATATATTTACGGTCGGCGCAGAGAGCCGTTTGGCGTGTTATCGTTTCCTCCTGAATTGAAAAAGTTAAATAAAATGGTAATTGGGCTTGATTCAGTGATATGGAAATTGGGGAAAGGGACTGCAACAGAAGGATTTGCAAGAGCTATTGAAATTATAGATGAACGTGGAAAACCAGTAGATTTGCCAGATGTTCCGAATGTTGTGATGACCGGCAGGCAAGGTTCGACAGCTTCTTTGGCGGATCATTCTATACATGCAACAAAATCCTGGCCGGCAACAACGGAGAAATTTACATTACCGGAAGGATATGAAATAAATCTATTTGCATCCGAAAAAGATTTTCCGATTGAAAAACCAGTCGCCATAAATTTTGATGCGCGCGGCAGATTATGGGTTGCTACAATGCCAACCTATCCGCAATATTATCCCGGCATTCCGGTTCATGACAGAATTGTAATTTTAGAAGATACGGATGGTGATGGCAAGGCTGATAAACATACTGTTTTTGCAGATAATCTTTATTTACCACTAGGTTTTGAATTTGCCAATGGCGGAATTATTGTTTCGCAGGAGCCGGATCTTGTTTTTTTGAAAGATACCGATGGCGATGACAAGGCGGATATCAGAGAAATCATTCTAACTGGTTTTGGTTCGGAAGACAGCCATCATGCAACCCATGCTTTTACTTATGGGCAAGATGGTGCATTGTATTTTAATGAAGGCACATTTCTAAATTCTCAGGTGGAGACACTTTATGGGCCAGTCCGTTCTTACAGCGGTGCAACGTATCGTTTTGAACCCAGGACCGGCAAATTAAGTCATTATATTTCTTATCCATATTACAATCCCTGGGGCAGTGTGTTCGATAAATGGGGAACGCATTTGATCGGAGATGCATCGGATGGCTCTAATTATTTTGCGCCTCCTATGACTGGAAAAGTGACTTATCCGAATAAACATCCAAGAATTAATATGTTCACTACTACAAGAGTAAGGCCAACTGCTGGTATCGAAATTGTGTCGAGCCGGCAGTTTCCTGACAATGTCCAGGGGGATTTTCTGGTAAATAATAACATTGGTTTTCAGGGTACAAAACAGCACCAGATTATTGTCGACGGATCAGGAATTACGAGTAAAGAAGTTGAGCCGCTGCTGCAATCTTCTGATCCGAATTTTCGGCCGATTGATTTGAAATTCGGTCCGGATGGTGCTTTGTATGTTGTCGATTGGTATAATCCGTTGATCTCACACGGAGAAAATCCGCCGCGTGATCCTAGTCGTGATAAGTCACATGGACGGATTTGGCGAATAACTTACAAATCCAGGCCACTTTTAGAAAAAACTGATATTTCTAAACAGAATATATCACAATTACTTGAAAACTTAAAAGCACCGGAAGATCGTTTTCGTTATCGTTCAAGAGCACGGATCCGCGAAAAAACTTCTGATCAAATTTTGCCGGAATTACAGAAATGGGTTAAAAATCTTGACAAAAATGACCCGCAATATGAACATCATTTAGCGGAAGCATTGTGGCTTTACCAGGATTTTGATGTGCCTGAACCTATTCTGTTACAAACACTTTTGACCGCAAAAGAAGATCAGGCAAGAACAGCTGCCACAAAAGTTTTGCGTTATTGGAAAGATAAAATTCCTGGTGCATTAGATTTATTGAGCAAACAAATAAATGATAATTCACCCAGAGTGCGACTGGAAGCTATTGTTGCTTTAAGTTATTTTCAGGGTGAGAAAGCAGTTGCCGCAGCTATTAATATTTTCAAATATCCAACGGATTATTATCTCAATTATGCCATTAATGAAACTTTTACATATTTGAAACCAGTCTGGCTGGCAGGATTTAAACAAAATGAAAAATTCCTTACTGATAATCCGCTTGCGATTTCTTATCTGTTAAACCTGGCTACCGAAAAAGAATTATTGGAGCTACCACAAAACAAACAGGTTTTGACTGCAATTCTTGGGCATAAAGCTGTAAGAAAGGAAGTCAAACAGCAGGTCGTTGTTGCATTAGCAAAACAATCAAATAAAAAACCTGTTGAAATTATTCTGGAAATGATTCAATCTCATGATCAGCAATTAAAGAATTTCCAGGAATTCAAAACAACTGAAAAGGATTTGGTTGAAATATTATTAGCAAATAATCAATCGGAATTGTTGGCAAATAAAACTGATTTTGAAAAACTTATTAAAAATGATCAGAGTCTAAATTTACAGTCAGTTGGTTATGCTGCATTAATTTTGGCCGAAGGCGCTGACAAATTTTCAAGGAATTTTTCTGAAAATAATACCCGGAAAACAGTCAGTTATCTGCAAGGGATTTCTCTTATCCGTAACCAGGAAAATATTCAGGCAATTACTAATCTTATTGAGCCAAAAGGTGAATATGTAGATATTGCCACAGATATTATTTCATCCCAAACAGATCAGGAATTAAAAGGTTTATATGCTGAAACTGCTCTTAACCGTATTCTTGTTTATATAAACGGAACACCTGAAAATCAAAGAGAAAGCAAACAATTTAACAATGTTGTAATATTAGGCAAACGGCTTTCTGTTTTGCTTCCTAAGGCTGAATCCGACAAAGCTTTATCCATATTAAATAATGCTGGTACAATGGAAATAAAACTTTCTACACTGCCTGCTAAAATGTTATTTGATAAAGAAAGTTTAACTGTTACAACTGGTCGCTCCATATCATTAATTTTAGAAAATCCGGATTTGATGCCTCATAATGTAGTAATTGTAAAACCCGGAACTGCCGAAAAAGTGGGAGAAGCGGCCGATGCCATGGCAAAGATGAAAGATGGTTTTGAAAAGAATTTTATTCCTGATTTATCTGATGTGTTATTTGCAACTCCTCTGGTCAATTCCGGTAAAAACTTTAAGCTTGCTTTCAAAGCTCCTGAACAGCCTGGTGACTATCCTTTTATCTGTTCATTTCCCGGACATTGGCGTGTTATGAAAGGAATATTAAAAGTGGTTCAACCTGAATTTTAAATATCTGATTTTAAATTAATTATGCGAATATCCTTATTGCTATGTTTTCTGTTTGTTTCTAAGTTTTGTATTGCTCAGCAATTTCCATTATATCCGGGTAAAATACCTAACTCCAAAAATGTTTCGGATGAAGAAGAACGAAAGGGGAATGCCGAGGTAGATTCTCTTGCATTTAAAGTTTCTATTCCAACAATTACCGTTTTTTTAGCACCAAAGGGAAAAGGAACATCCGTAATCATTTTTCCCGGGGGAGGTTATGGAGGATTACTTACCAAACGTGAGGGAAGTGATGTAGCAAGAGCTTTCAATAAATTGGGAGTCAATGCTTTTGTAGTCAAATACAGACTTCCAAGTGACAGAACTATGGACGACAAATCTATCGGGCCATTGCAGGATGCGCAACAAGCAATAAAAATGGTGAAGGAAAGAGCTAAAGAATGGAATATTGATCCGCAAAAGATAGGTATTATGGGCTATTCCGCCGGAGGACATTTGGCAGCAACAGCCGGAACACACTTTGAAACTTCCTACATTCCCAATATTGAAAAGACAAGTTTAAGGCCGGATTTTATGTTGCTGATTAATCCTGTAATTAGTTTTACAGACAGCATTGGACATACAGGATCACGGAAAAATTTGATTGGTGAAAATCCAACAAAGGAACAAATCCGGCTTTTTTCCAATGAATATCATATTTCAAAAACAACGCCTCCAACATTTCTTGTACATGCCGGAACCGATGTGGTGGTGCCGGTTGCAAACAGCCTGGTTTTTTACCAAAATCTGAAACGTTACGGCATATCAGGCGAAATCCATATTTACTCCAAAGGAGAACATGGATTTTTGACTTATCCATCTTTTGATGAATGGTTTGGAAGATGTGTGAACTGGATGAAAAGTATGGAGCTGGTGCCTTAAATGCTGTTTGTAAAAATAATTTTCAATATTCAACCGCGGCGGCGGACCGCACACAATGTTCAATTTTAAATGAGTTAAAACTTCGAAAAGTTGGCTTTGAAAAGGTTGTCGACATTCTTGAAATTATATATGTATGGGTTAAATCGTCGATATTGAAAGTTGTAAACTGAACATTGTTTATTGAATATTTTTTACCCGAACTATCACAAAATCCGTTTGTCACAAGTATTCTTTTAATCTTAGATAAAAAACCACAAGCAGGTTAGTACAGGATAGTACGGTCGATAATTTTAGGAATTTTTGGATATTATTTTCTTCTTTTTTAAGAGTATTATATTAAAAAAGACGCTTGTTAAAGAGTAAGCTATAAGGGTAATTATTAATTCAGAAGTCTAAAAAACGTATAAAATGCGAGTAAAAATCAATACCGTAGCCATTGCTTTTGTAGCAATTCTTACCATTGCCGGACAAATTTCCTGCGTGGCCCAAAAAAAGGAAAAAGGATATAAAGAAATCTTTGATGGCAAATCTTTGAAAGGCTGGGAAGGAGATACTAAATATTGGAGAGCAGAAAACGGTAATCTGGTTGGGGAAATTACGCCTGAAACGCTTTTAAAAACGAATTCATTTATTGTATGGCAAGGTGGAGAACCTGGGGATTTTGAATTAAAAGGCTCCTTTAAAATAACTGAAAAAGGAAATTCCGGTATTAATTACCGCAGTGATAAAGTGGCTGACGTTCCCAATGCATTGAGAGGATATCAGGCTGATATTGACGGAGCTATTCGTTATACTGGTCAGAATTACGAAGAACGCAAAAGAACAACATTGGGTTACCGGGGCGAAATAGTGACTATAAATGAGCCAACTGACAAATCAGCTGAGGCATTTAAAGCAAATTTGAAAAATAACGCATGGTTGGGCAGGACAGTGACAGGTTCTTTGGGAACTTCTGATGAATTGAAAACCAAGATTAAAAGTGAAGACTGGAATGAGTTTCACATTATTGCAAAAGGAAACCGTCTGCAACATTATATCAATGGTGTTTTAATGAGCGATGTAACAGACAATGATACTGTTAATGGAAAAGCGAAAGGATTTTTAGGTGTACAGGTTCACGTTGGCCCTCCTATGAAAGTGGAATACAAAGACATTCGTATCAAACAATAAAGCAGCTATTGGCAATTAGCCGCGCGGCGGTCCGCTTTTAGCTTAATATCTCTATGATTATCAAAAAGTTACTTAGATTATTTTAATAAGCGAATGGCGGTTCGCTGCGCGGCCAATCGCTAATAGCTAACAGCTTTTTCAAAATGAATAAAATAGGATTTAATGTACTTGCCTGGACTGCTGCCGTTTCGGACGATTTATTTCCGGTGATAGACAGACTTAAGCAAATTGGATACGATGGCGTAGAATTTTATCTGGGTGCACCGGATCTTGCCGCTTATCAGAGAATGGGGGATTATACGAAAGGTCTTGGTCTGGAAACTACAGCTGTCATGACTTTGGGCAAAGACGATAATCCTGTTAGCGAATCGGCAGAAGTTCGTGCAAAAGCATTGGATAAAATTAAATGGGGAGTTGACCGTGCGCATGCTTTAAATGCAAAAGTTATCTGTGGGCCATTCCATTCCGGACATACTATTTTTGTTAATCGTCCTGCATTAGATCAGGAATATGCTTTGGCAGGAGAAGTACTGAATGCCGCCGCAGATTATGCAGCTCAGGCTAATATTGTTTTTGCAATGGAAGCGCTAAACCGCTTTGAATGTTATTTGTGTAACACCATGGAGCAATTATTGAAATTGGTAAAAGCAGCTGATCATCCCAACGTGCGCGCCATGTTTGACACGCATCATTCCAACATTGAAGAGAAAAGCTACATTACCGCACTGGACACTATCGCGCCGGTTTTAGCTCACGTTCATATCAGTGAAAACGACAGAGGAACGCCGGGCGACGGGCAGGTACTTTGGGATGATGCATTTTCTTCATTGGCAAGAATAAATTATCAGGGCTGGCTTACGATTGAGGCTTTTTCAAGAAATGATCCTGATTTTGCCAATGCAATAGGCGTTTGGCGCGAATTCTCGGATCCATGGGATATTGCTGAAAATGGCTATAAGTTCATCAGAGAAATGAGCTTAAAGCATAATCTATAACCATCAAAAGTAATCCAACGGACTTTTATATCTCAACCCAGGGCATCGCCCTGGGAACCACTAACCAAGGCGTCGCCTTAAAATTCCTAAAACCAAATCGTTAACCCATGTCACAAAATCTTCCATTCCGCTTTGGCTCTGAGGTTTATACCTGGTTTATGAGCAACAGTGGAGAAACACATAAAGGCCGCTTGGGCCACATGATTGAAATTATTGCAAAAGCTGGCTTTACCGGAATCCAGCCTATTTTTACCTGGATGGGCGATCTGATAGATCCGGTTCTTTTAAAGGCAAAACTGGATGAGCAGGGAATCGAATTAGCTGCCCTCGCATTGGCTTTAAATTGGAATGAAGCAGAGGAGACAGAACGGGAACGCGAAGTGGCAGATCATGCTATTCGTGTGCTACAACAATTTCCCGGCGCTGTTTTAAATACCGTTCAAATACCAACAGGAAGACACCATCTGGAGCAACGGCAGAAAAGCCTTGTCAATATTGTCAACCGGGTTTCCGCAAGAGCTGCTGAAAAAGGTGTTCCATGCAGTTACCATCCCAATTCGCCGCATTCTTCCATTATAAGGACTTCCGAAGATTATAAAATTGTGCTGGAATCATTGGATTCGTCTGTAACTGGCTGGACGCCGGATGTGGGCCATATCATCAACGGAGGTATGGATCCGCTGGAAAAAATGAAAGAATATCAGTCATTAATCAACCATGTGCATTTTAAAGATTGGAACGGTGATCCTGAATTTGCATTGATGGGAAAAGGAAAAGTTGATCTTTTGGGTGTAACGCAATGGCTGAAAGACATCAATTATTCCGGCTGGATTATTTGTGAAGATGAAGGTGAAGAAGCACTGGAAGATCCTGATTTTGTGACCTTGCACGACGGCAAATGGATTCAGGAAGAATTGATTCCGGGATTGAGGTAAGCTGTCGGCTTTCGGTCGCTTTCGTCCTATCGCCTTCGTTTGTGTCCTCGCAAACGAAGAAATGAATAAGTAAAAGCGGTTTGTGGAGACACAAACCACGGCGAACACAACCGTATAAAAAAGCAATTTGTGAGGACACAAACTGCGGCAAATAGAATATTATTAATCACCAGAGAATAAGCAGCTAAAAGCCACAAGCTAACAGCTAATATCTAATCCATGCCAACGATAAAAACCAACGGAATCCATTTACATTATGAAGAACGCGGTTCTGGCAATTCGCCGGAAGATATTCCGCTTTTACTGATAATGGGCATTACTGCTCCGGGCTCTGTTTGGAATGTGCATGTAGCTGATTGGCAGCATCATTTTAGATGTATTCTTGGAGATAACCGGGGAGTAGGATTGAGCGATAAACCTGCCGGGCTGTATTCTTCCGAACAAATGGCGGATGATTATGCTGGTTTGCTGGATGCTATCGGAGTTGAAAAAGTAAAAGTTATTGGCTGTTCCATGGGCAGTACGATTGCCCAGCAATTGGCTATTCGTCATCCCAACAAGGTACAATCTCTGGTCTTAATGTGTCCATGGGCACGTTGTGACAATTATGCCAAATCTCTGTTTCAGCATATCATGAACAGTAAAGCCAGGTTCAGACCAGAAGAATTCAGCTTGTATATTCAGTTATTAATTTTTTCAAAATCCTCCTGGGATAATCCTGAAAAACATGCAGAACTGGAACATGGACGCAAACTGGACGCAATCGGATCTTTTCCACAGCCACTTCATGGTCTGGAAGGACAGGCAGCTGCATGTATTAATCATAATGCATTAAATGATTTAGATAAAATTCAAAAGCCGGCATTGGTTATTGGAGGAAGAGAAGATATTTTCACACCGGTTTGGATGGCAGAAGAAGTAGCCAATGGAATTCCAAATGCAGAACTTTTCCTTTATGAAAAATTGGGACATGCTTTCCATTTTGAAAATACAGAAGATTTTAATTTAAGAGTCAGGAATTGGTTACTGGCACATTAAAATTGATATTAATATAAAAAAGAAGGTTAAATAACCTGAATTGTAGCCTTTTTAGGTTAGGATAATATTTTTAATTAATAAAAAATAATGAAGGAAGGCGATTCAACAAATCAGGACTGGAAAGAAAAAGTATCTAATCACGCACAGATTGGTGGAATTGAAACTTCTATTCTGGATAACGGAGCAGGAAGAGGAACGCGTATTGCCTGGATAAATACAGGAACGGGATTGCGCTATAAAGTGGTCATTGACAGAGCAATGGATATTGCAGATGCCTTTTATAACGAACATAGTCTGGCTTGGTTGAGCCATGGAGGTGTTACTTATCCACAGCCTTTTTCTGATCAGGGAATTGGCTGGTTACGCACATTTGGAGGTGGATTACTTACAACCTGCGGACTTACACATGTAGGTGGGCCGGAATCTGATGAATTTGGTGACAGAGGTTTACACGGACAAATCAGCAATACACAGGCAGAAATTGTATCGATTATTCAGCCTGATCCAAGAACCGGTCAACTGGAAATGAGCATTACCGGGATTATCAGGGAAACAAAACCATTTGGACCGAGTCTGGAATTACGGCGTACGATATCTGCAACTTTGGGAAAAGCTTCCATTCGCATTCATGATGAAGTAATTAATAAAGCCAATACGCCTTCGCCACACATGTTGCTTTATCATTTCAATTTTGGCTGGCCATTGGTAGACGAAGGCGCAGATCTACTTTGGAAAGGAAAATGGCATCCGCGTCACGGAGAAGAAAATGCCAAAATTTTTAAAGAAGGAAATGATTTCAGGAAATGTCCTGCACCGTTGGAAAGTCATCTTGGAACCGGTGAAGAAGTTGTTCTGGTAGATATTGATGCGGATATTTTTGGCGAAAGCGTTTGTGGAATATATAATTCCAAACTTGGTTTTGCAGTTGCTTTAAAATTCAAAAAAGAACAATTACCATGGATGGCCAATTGGCAGCATTGGGGTAAAGGTGAATATGTAACAGGTTTGGAACCAAGCACACATCCTTTAAACGGACAAGCAAAAGCAAGAGAAGATGGTTCTTTAATTTTTATTCAGCCGGGTGAGAAACGGGAATATGATGTTGAATTGGAGATTATTTCAGAGGAAGAGGCGATTAAGGATTTTTTGATAGATTACAATATTTAGAATTAAGCTTTTGTACAGTTTTAATTTGAAATAATCAACCAAGTTGTCAGGCTGAGCGGAGTCGAAGCCCGAGCAATAAAGTTAAATATACCCAGATCAATTAAAGTAAATAACACACACATTTTAAAACATAAAAATTGAAATCATACTTCGTTTATATAGTCAAATGCAAGGACAACAGTTATTACACAGGCATAACAAATGATTTTGAAAGAAGAGTAGATGAACATAATGGCGGCAGTGACAGAAACAGTTATACATATCCCCGGAGGCCTGTTGAGCTAGTTTTTCAATATGAATTTAATGATGTCAATCAGGCAATAGCTTTTGAAAAACAATTAAAAGGTTGGAATAGGAAGAAAAAGGAAGCAGTGATCAATGGAGATTGGGATATGTTAAAGGTGCTGGCGGAGTGTAAAAATGAGACGCATTTTAGTAATAAGGGAGTTGGTAAATTAGATGATGTTAACAACTAAGGCCTAGATACTTTAAATTTTTTGGCTCGGAGTTCGACCGCCCGGCGGCTCGGTCCGCTCACTCTGACAAAATCCTGGCATTTAAATAAGAAATAATACAGATTTAATAACTAAACCAAATTTTTTCAATTTCAAACAATGGGACTTTCAAGTATAGCCGAAAAGGCATTAGAACAGGGAAAAGGAATTTTGCGTTTGGCTCCTACATGGGTGCCGCGCTCGTTTTGTGTACCTGGTCGCAGAATAAAATTACATCCGGACGATTATTATGTGCTTGGTGGGGAGCGTGGTGGTATTGACGAACGTTGGCTGTCTTCAACTACTCCGGCGGAGAACGGTCCACTTACCGGCGAAAACGAAGGTTTGAGTCAGATTGTTTTTGAAGATGAGTCGGGTATTCAAAAAGTGACGTTGAAAGATGCGGTAGGCGAATTGAAAGGTGAAATTATAGGTGATCGCCTTTGGGATGAATACCAAAGCTGGCCAATGTATTCCAAGTTTTTTGATAATATGGGCCCATTGCCTCACCATATTCACCACAGAGATGAGCACGCTGCCATGGTTGGCCAAAACGGAAAGCCGGAAGCATATTATTTCCCACCACAACTCAATAACCACGGCGGTGATTTTCCATACACATTCATTGGTATAGCTCCCGGCACCTCGAAAGAACAGATCAAGGAGTGTCTGATGAACTTCACTAAGGGTGATAATAAGATCACCAACTACTCACAGGCGTTTCGTCTGGAGCCTGGAACAGGGTGGGATGTTCCTCCTGGGATGTTGCATGCTCCCGGCAGTTTGTGTACATATGAACCTCAAAAAGCATCCGATATTTTTGCAATGTATCAATCGCTTGTCAATGAG
>Ga0247734_1002666_pt1 | contig 11350 bp, 13 predicted proteins | sample UWRJL103311B2_FD_180933 | JGI IMG/M metagenome (GOLD analysis project Ga0247734, IMG submission 180933) | Plant litter microbial communities from Arlington Agricultural Research Station in Wisconsin, United States - UWRJ-L103-311B-2 | ecosystem: Environmental > Terrestrial > Plant litter >... | reverse complement strand
AAGAAGTCAGTATTAACCATTGATGAAATCAGAGAGTCAGCAGGACTTAAGCCTTTACCTAATGGATTAGGAGCTAAGTTGATTGGAGCTGTAGAAGTACCGATATCCCAGGATTCACAACCTAATACATTCTCCGCTTCTTCTGATTGGGAGAAAGTATATGCAACACCGGAACAATTTGATAAAGTAGCTCATGTTGGAACTGATAAGACACTATTTCAGCTATATGAGGGCAACTTTGCACAAGCTTCTTTAACATTCTCTGATGAGTCAGATATAGCCTCTTTTCTAATAAACAATGACATTAATGGTCAAACATTAGCAGAGATTAAGAAAGATATAAGAGAACAATTAGGTATCAATGTATCTCTTGAAGCATTACAAAAGCATATAGACACCACTGTTGCTACAGGTATAATTGCCATTGATAAAGATGGTGATAGAATTACAGTAGTAAAAGGTGATAAACTGTTACAGCCTGTTAAAAAGAGAGTAGTTGAAACAGTATATGAGTATGTAAAGCGACCTGAAGCAACAGGGGAAACAATCATTCCCACCACAAGACCATTCTGCCAGAAGATTATTGATAGCAACAAGTTCTATTCATTAGAAGATGTTCAATTCATCAGCAGTGTTTTAAACTATGATGTATTTATTCATACTGGTGGCTTTTGGAGAAAGAAAGGCACAGATGAAACAGCACCACATTGCAGACATATCTGGAAACAAAAGCAGGTTGTGCGCAAACCAAACGATAAATTATAACAGCAATGGCTAACAGAAATATATTACTAGTAGGCGAAGCTGAAGTAAAAGAAAATAGCACAATAGAAGCTAATGTAGCTCCAAAGATTCTGAATCTAATCATAAGTGATATCCAGAAGAATGAGTTGCGTAAAATCATAGGTAAAGTAAACTATGATGGATTACTAGCTTCTATTTTAGAAAAGAAAGATAACGGTACACCTTTAACCGATAGGGATAACGATTTGATTGAAGATTACATTAAACCTTATTTAATAGCTGCTACAGTGGTTCAATTCATAGTGATGAATAACTACAAGCTTACCAATAAAGGGGTGTTGAAAATGAGCGATGACCAAGCTACGGGTGTTGAGAGTGGAGATTTAGAATATCTTAAAGGCTATTACCTTCTTAAAGAAATAACTGCTAAGAAGAACTTAATTGAGTTCCTCAATGAAGAAGCAGAGCATGCATGTTCTACAGATTTGAATACAAGTGATTTAGGTGGATTGTATTTAGTTGATAAAAACAACTATTCACACAATACAGGAAGGTATAAGTATTCATAATGATTACCCTTAAAGAACTGTACGCCATAATTGAGACCTTATTTAGCAACCACCCAGAAATAAATTCAGTCACCAAGTATGATGTGAAGGATTACATAGGTGCAAGAGATAAAGTATACATGAATGCTAATATCCGGTATGTAGATGGACAGGTACAAGGTAAGTACATCAATCACAACTTCATGGTAACCTTAGCTGATAGATTAACACCCACTGGTGACAATGAATTAGATATTTTGTCTTCTACTCAATTGATAGCTGAAGATGTATTTACACAGCTTGCAGCAAGCTTTGATTATAGCTTTCAAAAGAATGTTAATCTGGTAACCTTCACTGAAGCAGATGGAGATAGAATAGCAGGAATTTACTTTCAAATCAATATACAAATATTGAGAGGTCAAAACCAATGCATCATACCGAATGACACTATAGGTGAGTTCCCATTAAACTTACCAATACACTTTATATAATAAGTAATTACAGATAAACTGAAGCCCTATTCATTGATTTGAGTAGGGCTTTTTAAGTTCCTATAAATGCCATTACCTACCAAACAATTAAAGAATGGCAAATATAACATACAACAATAAAACTCAATCCTTACCCTATGATGCTGCTAAGTTCAATGCAGATGATGCAAACCAGATTAAAGCAGTAGTAAACTTAAAAGCAGATATATCACAAATAGGAACAGGTATAAAAGGTGTAGCAATCCCAACTACAGTACCACCAGTAACACCAGTGGATGGTGATGTATGGTTAGTTAATTCAAGTAACCTAGATGCAACATATGTTGGATTTGGGAATACACTTGTACCTAGTAAAGTAGGAGATTTATACGCAACTAATAATAGATTTTTAAGAGTCGCGGGTGCATGGGTTTTACAACGTGAATTGATAGGAATACCTGCCATTAACACGGTTGCTAATCCTTACACTTCAAGAGCATACTTAGTAAATGAACTATCAACATATGTAATTGGTAGCAATGCATATATCTTCCAAAACATTCTGGCAGGTAATACTGCAATACCTGCACTACCTTTAGCTAATGGTACTATAGTGAACAATTGGAAAGTACTAGGTGAGAACAATAACACTACATTACAAAGTATACAAACAGAATTACATAAGGAAGGTATAATTGGCGCACATGTGTTTACTGACCAAACAACAGGTTCAGGAGCTACTGTTGGCATGTGTTTGATTAACCAAAGACGATTTTCTGACGTTACAGGACTTGTTAAGAAAATAAAGATAGCAGGTTCAGGTTCAACTAGTGTTAAAACGTTGGTTATCTTTGAAAAGATAGGAAATGAATATGTTCAAAAGAGTGCTACAAACTTTACAGTTCCTGCTGTAACTGGTGCAAGGGAAATTGACCTTTCATCTTTAAATATTGCTATTGATGCAGGTAATACATATGGTGTTTCTCATGTGTCAGGTACTGGAAATGTATACGCCAAACTAGATGTTGATAGTGATTGGGGATATGTTACTACAACTCTTACAAATGGTACATATGTAATTGATGCCAATAGTGTTGAAGGTGATAATAACACCAACACTACTTTCTTCTTTGATTTATATGTTGAAGGGTCGGTAATACCTACACTAACAAAACAGGTATCCGATGTTAAGACTACAGTTACAAAGAATAGTACTGATATTGTTACTGCAACATCTAACATTGATAGTAACACAGTAAAAATATCTAGTTTAATTACAGGAGTTGATTATTTACAGGAACAGATAACAGTAGGTGTTGATACACCACTTTATACTATTGCAGGGGAAAATAATGTTGGTTGGGGAGCTACAACCTTCAAAGGTTGGGCTGTAGGTTGGAAGTTTTCAGAGGCGGTAGGAACTTTTGAAAAAGTGAGAATGTATTTAATGAATGTAAATACTAATCATCATATCAGAGCAAAATTATATCGTAGACCAGTTGCTAATGAAAGTAATATTGGTGTTGCAACGTATCCTCCGATGACTGGGGATGTATTAATTGAAGAGAAAGTTTTCCCAACTACATTATATCAAAATATATCAACTGTACAACCATGTGATTTTATATTTACATCTGTACCAAAAAGTTTAGATTATGTATATCTTATAATTGTAACTGGTGAATTAGTTGATAATACATTAGGTGCACTAGGTTCAGACCGTACAACTGTTGTACCTAATACATTAAAACAATTTGAAGTAGGTTATTATTATGACACAGCTAACAAAGCAGTTGGATTAACAACAAGTGGATATAGAGTTTCGGTTCAAGTTTTATCAGTAATAAAAGAATCAAAATTTGACAACTTTGAAAGTCAATTAATTGAAAATACATCAAATATTACATTATTACAAAATAGTGTACCAGCTCGAACTACAAATGGTACAATTTTATATGATGAAACTTTCACTTCAATTTCTACAAATTGGATTAATAATGGGTGGGTTACAGTTAGTGGTGGAATATCACCTACAGGTGTAGGACTTACAAATTTTATTCGTTTGAATAAACAGTATAGTTTAGATAAACGTAATGTCAGAACAGTGGTTAGATTGGGTGCTGATACGAGACTATTAATTTACACAAAACAACAGGAAGGTTCAGTTTCATTAGGTTCAATGTCTGAATGTGATGTGTCAGCAGGTAAAATGCGTATTTATGGTGCTCATAATGATAGTACAACTACTTTAACAGCAATATCAACAGAAGCAAATTATACGTTTTTAACAGACCGTGATTATATTATTGAATACGGTATTGATAAAAATACATTTACACATACACTTTCAGTAACTGATACTATTACAGGAGTAAGAACAACTATTACTGATATCACTAGGTTAGCAGGAAGACAACATGATAATTATGCAATTACCTGTTACAGTGGAATTGTACCAATTATCAAATCGTTTACTCTTAAGACACCATATAAAAATCCATTTGTTTGGGTTGGTGGTGATAGTATTACAGAAGCAATGGGTAATGGTGTTCTATCAGCAGATGGTTATGCACAACGATTAGTTTCCGCTGTTGGTGGTGCGGTATCTGGTAGAGGTGGTGGTAATATTAATGGTTTACTTAGACGTATTGAAACAGAAGTATTATTCTTAAAACCTGCTAACGTTTCTATAATGATTGGAACAAATAGTGGTAATAGTCTTGCACTATTGAGACAGATGATAACCAGACTAACAAATTTGGGAATTGTAGTCTATTTAAATAACATTCCAACTATAGCTAATACTTCAGATTATATTACAAGAAATACTGATATAGCAACCGTTAGAAGTGAGTTTGGTTTAAAAGGTGTTTTAATGGATGTTGCGACTGCAATTAATAATAATCCTGCAAGTGGTCAAGATAATACTAAGTTTTATTCTGATTTAGTCCACCCAATAAATTTTGGACAAACTTTTATGTTTGATAGATTCAGAATTGACACCCCTGAACTATTCTATTAATTATCTCCTTAAAATTGAGCATGGTTTATACCATGCTTATACTTGCAAATACAGGGTGTTTGCAGTGGTTTAGTTATCTAAGAAATTGTAAATGTTGTGTTTGTACAGTTTACAAGGTACTTAGTGTATTTAATGGCGGATAAAATGATACTATTGCAACTATTAACTTAGGTGTTTAAACCTATTTAAACATATTTTAAACCCATTTAATTAGTGTTGTGTTCTGTATATGGGTAGTGTAGTGTTGATAACTACACGTACATGTTAACAACTATTGCTAACCTAATTGGTATTCTTAAAGGTATATTTGTTTTAACAAAAGAAAAGGATTAGTACTTGCAATACTAACCCTTTTATTAACAAACCCTTTAACACATAGCCCAATGAAAGCTGTAGAAATTAAAAGCGGTACTAGCGTACCTGATGTCCATTGTATATTCAAATTTAGCATTTGGAGTTCAATAATCCTTGAACTATTGAATAATTATTTAATAGTAGCTGTGACTGATGTAGTTAAATATATCTTCAGTGCAGTTCTAATGTGGATAAACCTGTATTTATTACCTACACCTTACATAATGTAAGCTGGTAGTACAGTCATTAGAGAAGGGAACCTTAACGGGGTTTCCTTCTCTGTTTATCCGTTGCGTTCTGAAATTGTATACTGATTGGTAGTAATGCGGTGTTCAATCATCATTGTTATATCATCTATATCCTCCACAAAGTGATTAAGGTATAACTTCTTACAATTAGGGCATTCAGCCCTGCATGTACCCCAAGTATCTTTATCATATTTCAGGACATAATCACAAGCAAGGCAATGAGGTCTTAAGTTTTTAATCCTATACTTATCTGAATAAAGACCGTATTCCCATGACCATTTCCAATTCTTTAAATTATCAGATGTATATCTTAAGAAAGATGGAGCACCTACATCTATATCCTTTGTTAATCTATTGTATACTTTTAGAATGATTAATGAAGAAGCGATGATTATTAATATCACATAAATAGGGATACTGTAGGTGAAAAATGAAACTATAATTGTTCTAATCCAAAATAAACTGCTGCTTAAGCTAGATAGCAAAGGGACATCTTTTATAAAATCATAGGCTAATGTTCCAATAACGGTAACGATGATTGGTAGGATGAAATTAGCGAATGTAGGTTTGATATATGTGTTAAGAGCTTTCATAACACAAAGTTACCTCTTAAACTAAAGTGACGGCAAAGTATTCCACGCAAGTTTTCCACAGCAAACTTTCATGCCAAGCTTACTTTAAGCTACGTTCAAGCAGTGAAACTATAATCTTCTCTTGCATATCTATCTTCTTTCCATCTTCCTTTATAGCGTCTGCAAGGTTAATAGCTAGCATAGTATCCTGCACTTTGATTAGTTGACCAAAGAAGAAATTAACCTGTTCTAAGCTCTTCTTATACATAAAGAAATATGCACCACCTATAAATTCTAGAAGTATACCAGAGATGCCTGCAAGATAGGTTATCTCAATTGTTTTCGTTCCAGTGTAATTAAGAGTTATACCTGCAAGAATAAAGCACAGACCTACAACAATCGCTGCGATACTAAAACGAAAGCTAGTTGTTGCCTGTGCTTTATTGATTGTGTAGTATTCATTCAACTGATTTAGGCTCAATTGTATTGTATAGAATATATCGGGTTCACCTTCTTCATCTTCAATCTTTTTTGTGATTTCAGTCCGTTCAACCCTAAGTTGTTCTATTTCTACATTAAATTCACTTGATAAAGACTCTAGCTGAGAAAGGTAAAGAAACAGAGCCATTATTATTCCAATTGATAAGCATATTATTATTGTCGCCCTTCTTCTTCCTTCTTCGTCTTTTGCATATGGATATAGATACCATGTGACGAGGATTATTGATATGTAAAGAATAATTAAAATCCACAATACATATTGCTTCCGTTTTCTACTAAATAGTGATTGATACCAACGCATGAGAATCATTGAAGTTATTGAATCCTAAAAGTACCAATTATTATCCTTTACCTATAAAGTAATTCATTACCTACCAAAACAGGTAATGAACTTAACAAAGAATGAAATAGAACAAATAGCACAAACTATAGATACTGATTATGCATCACTAATGGCTTTTATAACAGTAGAAAGTGGTGGAGCAGGCTTTAATACAGATGGTAAAATTATCATTCAATTTGAACCTGCATGGTTTAAGAAGTATGTAAAAGCCAGGAATGTAAAAGATAAAGAATCATGGTCTATCATTGATTCAAACAAGGTAGAAGGTCAAAAAGCAGAATGGTCAGCATTTAATGCAGCCTTCAAAATATCACCACAATCAGCACTGTTAAGCACCTCAATTGGTCTGATGCAAGTAATGGGATTCAATTATTCCGCAATGGGTTACAAGTCTGTAAATGCAATGTGGGATGACTTTAAAACAGGTGAATATGCACAAGTAAAAGGTGCTGCACAGTTCATCAAGAATACACCAAAACTTCATAAAGCACTTAAAGCTCAAAATTGGTCTATGGTAGCTTACTACTATAACGGTTCTGGTTATAAGGTAAACAGGTATGATGCCAAGCTCAAAGCAGCCTATGATAAATACAAATAACTAATACATCTAATGGCTACAACTCCAATACCTATGACTTTTAACAATGTTGTTAAAAATCCATACACATACCTGCTTATTACTATTGTTTCCCTGCTTTGGTTCTTTGTTTACTCTTATACAGGATTAAATAAACAAAATGATATTGACTGTAAGCAGGATAATACAGAACTAAGGATTGAACTTAAAGATGAACGTACAAAGAATGATAACCTTATAAATAGCATACTCATCAAACAAGGTGTGATAGAGAAATTGACAGGTATCACTGATAGCCTTAACAATAAGAATGATGAACATCAATAGAATATTCAATACAGTATGTTTATTTATAGCAGCATGTTCTGTTGGCTATATCCTGTACAGCAATAAGCAAGCACCAATTACCACTAGTGAATCAGTAAAGAACCAAGTAGTAACAGAAGCTAAGATAATCAGCCAGAAAGTAGATAAGAATGGTTTACAGCATACCATTGTAGAAGAAACTAACAATGTTTTACCTTATAATCTGATAGACTTACAAGATTCATCTGCTAATGCATTTGTAGATTCACTTATTGCACAAACCGATATACAAAAGAAAGAGATAGTATCACTGATGAAGATTAACCAGACCATTGCAGGTAAGAACCTACAAGCTGTAGCAGTTATTGATTCATTGAATAGAAAGAAATACACGTTTAGTGATAACCACCTGTTTGTATCCTACACACCCGATGTTGATTCTTTAAAAGCAGGTAAGTTTGATTACAGGTACAATCAAGATTTAAATATCATTCAGTACAACCGGAAGAAATGGCTATTTGGTGCAGACCATAACTATCTGGATATTTCAAATAATGATAAGTATGCTACTATCAACGGAGTACGCAAATTAAGCTTTCTAACCAAGCCAAATGATTTAAGTATTAAGTTATCTGCTAAAACTATATTGTTACCTCAATCCGGTGATATTGGTGCAGGTGTGCAGTTAAGAGTAAGGTATAAAAGGGTTAGTGCAACAGGTAGTAATTTTTACTTTCCACATGTTAAGAAGTGGATACCTGTAGTTGGATTAGAGTTTGAGTTATTAACATATTAAACATTATATTCGAGCCTTAATCTCAAAGATAGATATATGGATAAGACTTTTTTGCTCAATATGCTTAAACAATTCATTACTGATTTTTATTGCAATACCTATGCTGTGTTTTCTACTTTCGAATCTGACCCAAGGGTTATTGAAAAAAAAGATGTCACATTCATAATGGCAAACGGCAAGGAAGTAGTTCTTAAAGGAGCGGACGTTGCAGCTATTTTTGAGGACGCTGATACACTACGCGCGGTAAAATCAAACTTCTATAGTGGCTATAAGAATTTCATAATAGCGGAGTCTTTTGAGTACATTCTAAGTTATTGTAAAGCGTCCAGCAGCAGTAATAAAGATAAGTTATATAATAATGTTTCTCATCCCCACAAAAATCTAATGGACTATGCTAGAGTATTGCGTAACAACCTTAACCATTTTGCTAATGACAATATAATTAATTGGGCAGGGTATACTTTTGAGGAAGTAACTTGGAGGGATAGAACAATCAGAAGAGGGATGACAGGAAATGAAATCGGTGTCAACTTTAATGAGACTATTATACTTATACAAGATTTAATAGTATTTGTTGAAACGGAATTGGAATAGTTCACTATGTACTCCGAAAGATAAGTGATTTTGTTGGTTACTAATGCTCTAATAGAGCATACATATTTACAGTATAATTAAGAGGCGTACCATGTAAGTGAAGTGCCCCAAAAAGTGTCTAACTTTTTGGGGGCAGTGTAAAGCTAGTACACCTCATTTTTTAACTAGTAGCTACCCCAAGTTCATCTTCAAAACCACCGTCAGGATACTTCTCGTCCGATTTAATATTAAATAATGCATTGATGTGAATCACTACTGATGAATGTGTTGGTTCGTCAATTCTAACAACAGCATATTTATCATCTTTTTCAGATGGCACTTTATGACTATTGTCGGTTTGTTTGTCGTAGATGTAAAATGCAAGGGAGACTTGTTCATCCATCTTTTTACTAAATAGCAGGTCATCAAGGTTATAGAAAGGCGTATTTTCAAAGATAAGTGGGGCGGTAAGTTTTGATGAGGCTATCATAAGACTGCATAAGTCCTTACTTGCCTTATTAAGGTAAATCGAGTTGTCGCCATCTTTGAAAATGTTTTCTAATTCTTTAGCAATTGTTCGAAGAGTTTCTTCTTGTTCTTCTTTGTAAGCCAAATAAAAAACGCCATTTTCAATATGCAAAGGGTAAAACATTTCATGTGGTTGCAATAATTCCTTTTGGATTTCTTGTATGTTCATATATTAATTTAAATATAAACTAAAGGTGTATTATATATATGGAACAAAAAAATATAAATTAGAGGAACTTATGGTTTAAAATTTTAATACTAAAAATATTAGTATAACTTTGTTGTATGGAAATAGGATATCATGCTATACGTACACTTGTCCCAACACTAATGGAGTGGGTAGCATCATCAAGAATACAAAATCATATTATACCTAACTCAACATTTATAATGTGGTTATCTGATTCCATCCAATTTAATCTTAGTAATCTTTCAGATGAATATCAGTCAAAGCATATTAACCCAAATCTTTCTGTCTACTCATTAAGTCTAATTCAGAATATTACCCCAACTTTGATAACGTGGGCAAAGAAGAATAATATCAATGAGTTGGAAATTGAATTTAGATTTAAAAGTGAAAAGGGTATTTATACCATTAACAAAACAATAAAAAATCCAAGAGACTTTAGCCAGATGACTAATTATCTAACAAACAAAAGCACCTAAATCTACTTTATATATCATGGCTTACAAACACGCACCAATGACCTCTGCTGATTAACGTTGGTAGGGGTTTTATTATAATGAATAAAGTTGTTATATAAAGAGATATATAGTACTCTTCCTTTTCTAATAGTAAGCACTATTACAACGAATATCATAACCACTATCATACAGTAATAGCGCAAAATTAATTATGTCAGGGCTTTGTAAATTAAAGGCTTGGCGCTGTTCTACGATGGTTAATAATTCAATTGAATAGCCTATTTTCGTTTTGTCCCTTGTAAGTGACGTGCTTCTATCTGTCCAAAGCAATCTCTGATTCTTGGATTTTAGGAGCGAACTAACTGAAAATATGAAATCGGCAAGCAACATTGGTTATACTGCTACCCATACAGCTACCATGCTATAATGATTCATGTTCTTTACTTACAATATCAAAGTGTCTGGACACTTCAATTCAGATGTTACAAAGTGATAACAAGAACGCTTGCTAAAGCAACTAACCCAACGAACGAAGGTCGTAACACCTTGCAAAATAATGTTACATTAGAAAGCTTGTCAGACAGCCTGCAACGAATACTTAAATTACTTGATAAGCAGGATACCGATAAGGAATTTAGGAAACAGATAGCTGATATACACAAGGTTATCTTTCCAGAATCAGTTAAGCAGAATGTGGATGAAAAAAGGGCTATTAGACGAGCTAAAATGAGACTGGACTTGTTAGGCGGTCTTAAGTAACTTTCAGATGACAATGATAATTTAAGCCTCATAGTTAATACCGTGAGGCTTCTTTATTTCGTTAGTAATCCTAATGGGATTTTGATTAGTTTTAAACATATAATCAGCACTTTAAAGCCTCGTAAAACTCTGGCATAAGTCTGACAAAACAATGTCATTTTAGATAATATGGTAAATAATAAACCTTGTTTAAATGCGTTTAGAGGCTGATTGGTAATAGAATTACATAGGCTTAACAATATTACATTTAGTTATAAACCTAATGTATTAAATTTACTTTAACTTTGTGGGAGTATAAATTTATGAAATTTTGCAGGTTTTTTATTCTGTTATTTGTCATTATTACCGTGGGGAAGCTAAATGC
>Ga0247734_1002665_pt1 | contig 11354 bp, 14 predicted proteins | sample UWRJL103311B2_FD_180933 | JGI IMG/M metagenome (GOLD analysis project Ga0247734, IMG submission 180933) | Plant litter microbial communities from Arlington Agricultural Research Station in Wisconsin, United States - UWRJ-L103-311B-2 | ecosystem: Environmental > Terrestrial > Plant litter >... | reverse complement strand
CCAGTGTGGCATTCTCTTTGTCCACTTTTCGCTCGGCCACAGGGCTACGAATAATTTGTTCGAGCGTAAACCTCTTGCGTGCAGAAATTGGGGGGCAGTTGCGAATCAAGACCACGTCCTCTTCGCGTAGTACTGTAGATAATTTGTGTATGAGTCTTAGCTGTTGGGTTCTACATTCAAGCACGGCGCACCGTTATTTTCATCATGAATAAGATATTTCTTAGTCCTTTCCACACGCTGGAGAAAGCTGTGAGCCATCTATGGTAGCACCAAAACACTAGCTGGACGCACCTTCTTCGTGGTTCGATGCACCACGAAACGAGAGACAGTAACAGTGACCGTCTTGTTCATATAGCCCGCCTTCGTAACAAGGCCCTTGAACGCCATGGGAGGCATATTGAATAGATATTACAAGGGTGTAGAGGGTTAACTTGGACGGTTGCTGGTGGAGGAAGAGGCTAACTGTCGTTTTCGGAAAACGCGCGAAGGTTCGGGCCGCCTACTTCTTTCATCCTCGACCTTCATGTTAGTGCGGGTGTCTGCTCGTCGTCTGTCACACATCTCTACTCCAAGAAGCCGTCTGCTCACGACAGTGAATCAGGCAAGGGAACCTAAAATACGGAAGCCAGTCACCCAAGCAGACCCTTCACGCCTCAAGAAGCACTACACTGACATATTCGTGCGATATAATCCAGACTCGCTCAAAGTCCTTCCTGCAGAGGTTCGGGAGAAAGTGAACAGACAAATCACATATCTCAATAATGCTATCGCAGCTAATAATGCTTATGCGCTCATTCCTGTCTTGGAAGTGAGCAGGAAGTGGAACGTCCTACAGCATGTCGATGACCGTGTGCTGCTCAAAGCAGTACAGCTTGTCCAGCGTGTAACGCTCACTTCGGGCGAGGAACCCCCTTGGGACCCCAAACTTCATGACCTACTTGTGGATATCACCACTTATGCAGCCTCAAGGGATGCGGACGGCATCATGAGTGAAGGTCTCATCTCGTACATGCTTCTCATGCTGAAGAGACGCGACTTCCAAGCCGTACTGGATGCATACCAAAGATACCTAATCGTATTTGACGACTCACTCCCTGGTGAAGGTGAAACGACTTCTGCCGGAGAAGCCCCCACGAATCCTCCCCGCATCCAAATCTTACTTGCAGCCGTCTCTGCATGTGCTCTCCGTGGTTCATTCAAGGAGGCTCTTGACATATGCTTGAGTTCTCCGCACAGATTCCACAGTGCTACTACAGCTTCCTTTATCCATAAACTTGGCTTCGATGCCCGGTTACGGACGAGAATGGGATCGTGGACACAATATCTTAACGTAGCGCGGCTTGTTGCAAGGCCTGGAGCTTTCTCCAGAACATGTGCAAACCTTGGCAATACGGGGGCGGATACTCAGCTTGAGCACTTGTATACATCGCTTCTGTCTGGGATTGAAGGGCCAAATGCTTACATAGCAGCTACTGCTGCACAAGTCACAAAGCAGAAAGCAGTCGCCATGACGGAAGGTGGCTGGTCCGCACTTCTTCATGCTTTCGTGTCATGCAATCGCAAAGACCTTGCAGATAAGCTTTGGGAAGATCTAGGGCGTCTGGAGATACCGCACACTGTTGCATTATGGACCACACGTATCGAAGGGTGTGTCAAAGACAACGACTTCGCCAAAGCGGGCCTTGTTTGGAAGACGATGAGAAACACAGGGATTCAACCAGATGGAGTCGCGTATCGCGTCATCATTTCTGCAATGCTCCAGGGCCGCCGAGTTGGAGAGGCTGACACCCTTTTCAACGAATTCAAGCAACAGGCAATGTCAAAGTCTTCGCCTGAGGACACGTTGGCGATCTACAACTCGATGATCCACGGTCTTCTGCCTGCTCACAGGGATGCGGCCCTGGCACTGCTGTCAAAGATGGAAGCTAGCAATACGACAGACCCTCGGCCGGACGTTGTTTCTTACAACACGGTGCTTGCTTTCTTCCGGCATCACAGAGACCTTCGTGGCCTGGCGTCCACTATAACACGCATGACCTCGACTAAGGTTACGGGAGACGTCCAAACGTTCTCGACCATTCTCTCTGCCTTGGTGGACAGTGGGCGCGAGGATGCAGGCGAAATGGTGCTCAGTCTGATGCAGAAGCAAGGCGTACAGGCCAACACTCACACTTACACATCTATCATTAAGCTGCAGATGCAAGGGAATATAGAGAGCATTCAAGCAGGAATGCAGTTGTTGCAGCAGATGGAAGACCGAGAAGACATGCCAGATCCAAGCGATGTCACTTACACGACTGTGCTATCAGGATTGGCCCGCACAGACGCATTGGATCATCGGACAGTCGAAGAGAACATGAAGGCCGTGTCTCGTCGAATGACCAAGCGGGGGTTCAAATTGGATGCTCGCGGCTACACCATTATGATCAATGCATATTTGTCCAACACGAAACCCGACAGCGTTCAGAGAGCCCTTTCATATTACAAGGACATGCGGGATGCCAAAGTTCCTATTCCAATGTCTACTTGGTTTCTGCTCCTGAAGGGTCTAGTAGGGAAGGGAGAGAGTCAATATGCTACCAAGATTGTGGCGGATCTTCGAGGCTTGGGAATAACACCTGACAGGGCATTAGAGGAACTCATTAGACAGATTAGGTAGCATCAGACTTGAAAGCACTTGCCTTCGCCTAGCCGAACAGAAATGCTTTTCCCAGTCCAAGCTTTGTATATCGGGCGTAGACTGCAGCGGTGGAAAATGATGAACATCAGCGAATGTGACCAGACTTGACAAGAGAACGGCGAGGGGAATGCCAAACGCACGCCAGTAGCTCCATTGCCTGCCCAGGAATTTGCCGAACATGGGTAATGCAACTAGAGAGACAAGCTGTTGTAGTTGTTTCATGCTTTCTTCCCATTCCTGCTGCGCAAGGCGGTACTCTTCTTCTGAGTCGTAGGATGCCTCTGAGTCTATATCGTCCAACGATGCAGCAGACATGGTGGTCTGTTAGTTGGAGGTAAGCGGACGGCAGTGAGCCCGGCAGCCGGGATAAATGAAGTCCTGTGACATGTCACACCAATCTCTTGTCGGAGTCCCGGTCCATCGAAACCATCTCGTCTTCTCACCACGACTATACACGTTCCCGGCGGTAGACACTGCTCATGCAAGCATGGCAGACACAACATCTAGAAGCAGGCTTGTTGGCCAGCCATTACTCATTGCAATCTCAGTATTTGCCAGCTTGGGCGTTTTCTTGGTATGCAATTCACCGTTATCCTATGCTCTGGACCTGCTTGCTGATCGTGGGTACACGACTTTTCAGTTTGGCTATGACCAAGGGTGCGTGCTTATCATAGCCCTATTCTACATGATATCCTGAACCGGGAATCGTCGTTTTTAGTGTCATGAGCGGTATCATCACTGGCCCATACTTCAAGGAATACTTTGGTGACCCTGGACCTCTTGAGATTGGAACCATGGTCGCTGTGTTAGAAGTCGGTGCTTTTAGTGCGTACATATGACTGTGATACTTTTTATTACCTTACATCTGTCAACAGTAACATCTTTGGCTGCTGGTGTGGTCGGTGACACCGTAGGACGTAAAGGCACTCTGTTCATTGGCGCTGTAGTGTTTACTATCGGAGGCGCCATCCAGACCTTCACCAACGGGTTTTGGCTCATGATTGTGGGCCGTGTTATTAGTGGCTTTGGTGTTGGGCTGTTATCGTGAGTCGTAAAACGAAGTTCTCTACTTCGTGTTAACATCGTGCTATTAGATGTATTGTTCCGATATATCAGAGTGAAGTCTCTCCGGCCAACCACGTAAGTTATCCTCAAGCTGGTCGTATGGAAGACGCTCACTGTAGCATATAGCGAGGTGCTCTGGCCTGCATGGAATTCACGGGAAACATCATTGGTTACTCCTCCTCAGTTGTGCGTATATCTGGAGATCTTACTTGTTGTTCTCTGCTCACCTGCTACCCTCCAGTGGGTTGACTATTTCTGCACATATATAGATAGCAATCTATCGTGGCGTATACCATTGTTTATCCAATGCGTGATCGGCGCTATATTGGCAGCTGGCTCGTTAGTCATGCCTGAGAGTCCCAGGTTCGCCTTGAGCAATCCTTGATACACATTTAATCTGATCTCACTCTTCCTTAGATGGCTTATTGACACGGGAAAAGATGCAGAAGGAATGCGCGTACTAGCTGACTTACACGGCGGTGACTTGGACAACCTTCTCGCTAAAAACGAATACAATGAGATCAGGGACAAAGTTATTGAAGAGGTGTGTCCTTGTATTATCGCGAAAGCATTCACGCTGATGGGGCTCTCAGAGAGAATCTGGAGTGGAGCGCACATACGCTGCGATGTGGGGCTCTTACAAGAAGAGGGTTCTGCTGGCCATGTCATCACAAGCTTTTGCGCAACTCGTATGATCTATATCTATCTACATGTTACAGTCTTCGTTTCTCACACAGCTTAACAGAACGGAATCAACGGTATGTGTCGCTCTGACTTGTCCTTTGAATCAACCATTTTAAGTTACATCTGAAGTCATTTCGTATTATGCACGTGCGTACATCCAACTTTTCAAAATGTTTACAATACTGAACATGTCATGCAGCCCGAGTTTTTGAAGGTAATTCATAACCTGATTTGGAAAACAGCAGCTCACATGTCCGCAGCGGCTGGCTGGGTTGGTCGAGAGGCTATTCTGATGACAGGCATAAACTCGTTGATATACGTTTTAAGCACTATTCCTCCGTGAGCACTCGCACTTCTCAACGAAATGGACGAAGTACTGAAATTTGATTGTGCAGATGGATTTTAGTAGACAGGTGGGGACGTCGACCTATTTTACTCTCTGGAGCAGTCATAGTACGTGCCCTTCCTCCAAATCTATAATACTCCTGTAGACTCTGAACTTTCACAAGATGGCTATTTCTCTTGCTGCTACCGGCTGGTGGATGTACATCGATGTACCGATGACACCTAACGCCGTCGTAGTATGTGTCATTGTCTTCAACGCGGCATTTGGTTACAGGTAATGCGCATTTTCACATTTTGAACTTGCAAGACCCCCTCTTACGTCTCTGTCCATAGTTGGGGACCTATTCCATGGCTCTACCCCCCTGAGGTATTTCTTGCTTCCTATCACGTTGTCGCGCAGTCGCTCAAGAACTTTGCAGATCATGCCCTTGACTGTGCGTGCAAAGGGTGTCTCACTATCTACAGCGACCAACTGGTTCTTCAATTTCCTCGTTGGAGAGATCACTCCGTATCTGCAAGAGCACATTGAGTGGCGTTTATATCCCATGCACGGATTTTTCTGTGTTTGCAGTTTCATCTTAGGTGAGCTTATATACTTTCATGACCTGGGCCAAATGAGGATCTAACAAGGGAAATCGCAGTTTACTTCAGTGAGGCGCCTTTCTTCCTTTCATTTTTCTGCGATCTGAGCATGTGTAGTGTATCCCGAGACCATGGGTGTTCCTTTGGAAGACATGGATGCCGTTTTCGGAGAAGGCGAGCTTCTGCAAATCTTCAATGTGACCGGAATCTCACTTTTTCTTTCCAGATGAACTTGAAGAACAACTCGATAACGCGTCGGAGACCTCTTCCCTGATTTCCATCCTGACGAGCAGAAGCTACAGAACGACCAGGTCCAGCTATGGAGCGGTCGATACACCTTCGCGGCGCCGTCCGGAGCCTCCCAAGCTGAATCTACGACGCCACAACAGCCAGCCAGCACCAGCCCATCAGAGCCTGGTAGATGATGATGATGTCTGAGCAGTTGTTGTGTGCAATCCTGAGTATCTCGATCCTGAACTTGCATTCGTTTAGATTACGGCGTAGCCTACGACTTTACGATTCCTCATTTGTGTATCTGAACCTGCAATAATTCATTACGGCTAGGAAAAAGTCCAACCTTGCAAAGAGGGTGCTGACATAATCTCATGCTACATTTTCCTGCACGCCATGGGCCATTTCACTCAGTGGTGTGGCGAGCGGTATACAACCCTACTCGGCACATAAGCTACAGCTCTCCCTCACTGTCTACACCTCCAGAGGGCTCTCCGAAATTGACGAATCTTACTTTCGAGAGCATTGGTGTTCGGAAGCCGATTGCTGTTGCTCTGTCTTCAGCGTTTCCCCATATTCGGCATCCCACGGAGACTCAGACCAGGCTAATACCTGCCATACTGTCTGGGAAGGATGTTCTTTTGAAAGATGAAACAGGCTCTGGAAAGTATGTGCTGTCTTTCTCACATTTGTTCCAGGCTAACTTGTATGACAAGAACGCTAGGTCTACTGCTGGCTTTGCTCAGTAAGCCTAGGATACGCGTCCAGACTGAGCAAGGAGAATCATCTACCACCACATCCCTGTTCATAGTTCCTCACCGGGATTTGGCTTTGCAAGTGTACCAATGGGCCCAAGCTATTTTGGCACACCATTCTGATGCTCAGACCGACTCTGCTATCGACATTGATACAGTTGCTCAACTTCTATTACGCGACAATAAGGACCATCTTGGCGTGGGCCTAGACAAGTTGCTTAAGAAACCCCCTCATATCTTGATTTCAACACCTCAGGCTGCCATGGATGTGTATCGCCAGCACCCTGACGCGTTAGCGCTCCAGAGCATGTCTACTATTGCAGTGGATGAGGTTGACTACCTCATTGAGACTGTCACAAAACAAGTGCGAGAGCCCAAGCCAAAGTCAGCGACGCGAAAGGCCATGAAGCGCATCAAGTCCCATCCTGGTGACACCCGCGGACTTCTGGATGCAGCGTTTGGAAGTCGCAAAACATCTGTTCCAGATATACGGGAGGAGTTTGTGGATGCTCCCCTTTCTAGCGCACAGTTCGTAGGATCAAGCGCGACACTCAGCCAACACCTCTCAACGTATCTGTTGACAGAGAGCGGATGGTTGAGCAAGGCTGATACGCGCATGGTTCTTGGGTCTCAAACATCCACTGTTGCGCCTTCAGACAACACCAAAGCTGGAAGAGTCGTTCATCCCACCAACGTGATCCACTCAGTGCTTGTTGTATCTGAAGAGACTGGAATACGAAATGTACACTTCGCAGAGCCCGACCCAGAGCCACGTCCAGACCCTTTGGATCTACTTGACGCTACTGAAGAAGTAGCGGAGCCAGTACCCGAGGACGTGCTGTCGGCAGAAACCATTGCCAGTCAGTTGCCAGCTTCTCTTCTCCGTCCAGCCGATCTCTAACAACCATATATTATTTCCAGAATATTCGGCAAAACCTTCGCCTATTAATCCATACACACTGGAGGCTGTTGCGTCTATTTTTGCTATGGATGTACCCAGGCTTGCGTTGCTGGTTATACCATCCTCAACTCCTGTTCAACGCGCCATATATGATCTACGCACCGTGGGTGTGAACGCTTATGGACTAGATCTCCTGGTTTCAGAAGGCGGGAAAGCTCACCTGCTCGGTAGCGACCAGGATAGAGCTGTTTCACCGAATCCCGTTCTATTGGTTGCCAATTCGGCAGGAGTGCGTGGACTTGATTTACCTGCGCTGTCTCATGTATTTGTGCTGGGGATTCCTGACGGCGCTACGGGCGGAAAAGGAAATTCAGACACATATTTGCATCTAGCAGGCAGGGTGGGCCGGTTTGGGGGTACTGGTCGTGTTGTCACGATCTTGGAGGAAGACGAGGAGCTCCTTTCTGAACAATCAGCTGTTGGCACGGACACATCAACGAGAAGTGGTTGGGAATCCCGGGATTCTTCTCGTCTGAGAAATGTTCTTCGTCGCATTGGAGTGCAGCCAAAAGCATACAACCTCTTCAAGTAAATAATAGTACTATTTTTACAATAATAATCATACTACTCTAGGTTGCGTCCCTACAGTGGCACTTTGACTGAGCGTGCATCCATGAATCAGAAGGCAGAGATCCCCCGCATTTGATGCATCAACTGTTGCTGCTGTACACAAGGTCTGTTTGCTCCTTTAGCAAACCCACTAGCCTTATGATCGGAGGCGACTAGCCGGAAGCATCCTCTCGCCTCTTGAACTTGGACTCTCATCCCCCAGCCATTCCTTTCCCTTTCTTGCGATAGCATGCGGCTCCATTTGCTCGCTGTGTTGGCGAGCACTGCTGCACTCATTACTGCACAGAGTTCTGGACAGACTCCCAGTCCGACTCCGAGCCTTTCGCTCTCATTGACTACTGGGACGACAACGATAACGACAAGCACTAGGAGGAATGGCCAGAATACGCCATTAACGACCACCGTTCCTACTACTTTTAATGTTACATATACCGTGACCCCGACTGCTTCCACCTCGCCGTCCCCCTCAGCGACTGAATCGCCCCCGCCCATTTCACTGGACACCAGAGTGGATCCCGCCTTTGGTGTTTTGGGTGCAGTTCTTATTCTGACTGGCATACCGAGTGCTTTCTTGGGTCATAAGAATCGATGGTGCGCATATAGCAGCGTGCTTCCACACAAACACCTGAAATCTGAATGCATGACCTTAGGACCTCGTTTTTCCTGACTGGATTCTACACCCTTTCCCTAGTCTGCTTTGTGCTTATCTTGAACTTTGGTGTTATCCCAGCCGTGAATCCGCCTACGCCGACACTGCGAGGCATGTTTGTCTTGTCGTCTGTCATTGCAGGTATCGCAGGAGGAGGGATAGCCATTTTCTTCTGGAAGGGAGCGAGATACTGTATTGGCGCATGGGGAGGTTAGTCGATCGCATGACCTTTTTCGATTAGCAGCTGAATCGACTTGTCCTGCAGGGTTGGCATTGGGTTTTTGGATTCAGTGCTTCCGGGACGGCGGAGTCATACGCCCCATTGGATTCAGATGGCTTCTGTTTATCGGATGTGCAGTCATTGGATTTGTGCTCTGCACGATTCCCAAGGTCAGCGAGTACAATTGAGCCGTCTGACGCGATACATGTTCTCATCTCGCATTTGCAGCTTCACTACCACGTCATTCTGATCTCGACCGCAATGCTAGGTGCTTCTGCTATCATGCTCGGCGTGGATTGTTATACCACGGCTGGGCTAAAAGAGGTAACTAGGTCGTTATCATGGTGATGTGCACAGCTCACATGCTCTGTATTTAGTTCTATGTTTGGAACATTGGTTTCAATGCATTCTTCAAAACGTTTACCAGCAGAGGCATGCAGTTCCCTGTTTCCCAGACGATGCAGATTGAGCTTGGACTTATTGGCGCGATCACACTCATCGGCTCTGCGGTGCAACTTCGCATCCTGAATATCTTGCAACGTAAAATGCGGGAGATTTCGGACGAGCAGAAACAACGGGACGCCGAGATGGATGGACATAGCACCGCGATGTTTGCAAGCGTTGAACGGGAGAAGGAGCAGTGGGAAAAAGAGCACGGGCGTTCCCACGAAAGGAAGGGAAGTGATTATTCCAGTATGCCCCTCATGAAGGACTTGGAAACGTCTCCTACACCTTCCACGCCTGATTTCCGACCAAGCGAACCCTCTGGCCGAGTACGACTGGCATCTGGTATCTCCGAATATATGTCCCAGCCAATGAGAGACGACGAAGCCCGCCATGTTACCGGAGGTAGACAAAGTCCAGGAGCATTGCCTACGTTGGATCTCGGGATTGGAATCGAGGATGATGTGCCGAAAAACTACTTGGCTGAGGGGAAACAGGCCTCGAGAAAAGGTCTCAGTGCGGACGAACTAGAGGCCTTGAGGAAAAAGGAAGAGCTGGAGGCCGAAATCCAGAACATCCGGAACTCTATTGATATCTTGAGGGCAGAGCCTTCCGTCGCCACTCGACGGCCCTCCTTCTCGTCTAAACGGACTCTTAGCATGGATGCACAGAGCGCACTGCTGCCTGTCGTAGATCATCTGCGACCTCCACGGGCTACCGAGCCTCGAGGTCGTGTACGTTCCATGGATCTCAACGAACTGTCCAAGCAGTCTTCAATGGGGTCGACTATTGGTCGTCCTACAAGTGTACCTCTACAGGATGAATCTTGGGACCAATATGTGATTGAGCGCAAGCTCTTACAACCTCCGGCGGGTGTTACCCCTCCCATCTCTCCGTCTGTTATTACTCCTACATCTTCCCGTGCTCCCATGGCACCAGCCGTCGTAGCAGCCCTAAATGACCGACGTGCCAGAGAGAGCCAGTTGGGTTTTGGAAGCGATTCTCGCGAAGATGTTCCCCTGTCGCAGATTGCACCCCCACACGCTCGTCGCAGAGGTTCCACAGGAGGCAATATTCCTGTTACGATCCTTCCGCCAAAGAAATCGTCCGGCAATATTTTAGCGCCGACTCCCCAGCGACCGTCAACCAGAACATTTGAGGAACTCAACGAGAGACATAGAGAGAAGTTGAGAGGCATGCAGGATCCTGTGACAGCCGCGCAAAAGGAGCAAGCAGACCTCGCGGCTGCAAAGGAGCGTTGGGACCGTAGCAAGGCTCTGGAGCGTGATGCAGTAGCTCGACGTCAAGCAGAGAAAGCAGCATTGCTGGAGAGACGGAAGGAAGGACAGCCTGGACGGTCGTCGGCTGACGGACTGAGGCCGAAAGGTCAACACTCGCGTTCTCTGAGTGCTGACATGCTTGCGACGCTTGGTTCTGGAGTTTCCAATCGGAAGTCAGCTGCTCTCAAAGTTGAGGACTGGCAACGGTATCAACAGACAACTGGAGCAGCCGAGGCGTCTGGATCTGCGCGTCGACGAGATTCTCGTCCCCTTCAGACTGAAGGGGCTCCACCTGCCAACGGCCGTCGGAGCAGAGGACCTGTAAACTGATTCTCTGGGTGTTATTATCATGGTGAGATTTTGGTTCGTTTATAGTCTGCTGTCTACTTGTTCTGTTCTGTTTGTTGCATCGCATTGGACCCTATGTTTCCTATATCGTCGTAATACTGTAATGGTCAATTAGGCCCTGGACACTGTCGTTTTTCGTATTTTTTTCGTACTGGATTGTTGCATATGGACTTTAGTAGTACACATTGCAATCTAGAACAAGCTTGCCCCTTTTCGAACCTGGATCTCGATTGATGGAATTGCCTTTTTCAGTGTCAGGAATGCATCAAAGCGTTGGGGACACCCACCCCCAAAGTTTTCGTACAAAACTCCAGAGCCTTTCGTCCCCTCTACGTCAAACACCACCATCATGTCATACTCTATCCAACGATCCCAGAGTGTTCCCTACCCATTCCCATCCCTGAAGGCCGCTGACAAGGAGAAATATCTCCCACAGCGTGCCCTGTCGACACTGCAGCTCGCAAAGCCGAATCTCAGTACCCCCTATGGACACACCCAATCGCTTGCTCACCACAAATTTGGTCGCAGAAACGCACCAGG
>Ga0247734_1002664_pt1 | contig 11359 bp, 7 predicted proteins | sample UWRJL103311B2_FD_180933 | JGI IMG/M metagenome (GOLD analysis project Ga0247734, IMG submission 180933) | Plant litter microbial communities from Arlington Agricultural Research Station in Wisconsin, United States - UWRJ-L103-311B-2 | ecosystem: Environmental > Terrestrial > Plant litter >... | reverse complement strand
TCTCCGGAGTTGAATAAAAAGATCATGGGGCTCGTATCTGAGGACTTTATTAAGGTTTCGGATCAATTAAAAGACGCATCTTATCAAATACGCAAGAGAGGGTTTTCTGAAAATCCGGTTTTTGTTCAAAGTTATACGGATATTGATTTAGGCGCTTTGCTGATAGATGCACAGGAAATGTCAAACCGGTATTCTTACCGCGCATCCTACATGCAGGAATTTGTAGACCGTAAACTGATCGGTGAAGAATCTGTTGATCTGTTTAAAGAGAACTACAAAAATCCGGATGAATATTGTTGCTTATTTGTATTGATAGGTGACTTTTCAGGATTTATTTATGTGCCATACCCGGAGGATTAAGATCGAGAGACTTGCCAAGTTTTGAAGACGGGGACGCCTAGTCTTGGCAAGTCTAGTCTTGGCAAGTCTAAATAATTGCCGATAAGTAAGATACAATGGAAATGTGCCAATAAGATTTATTATTTGCTTTACCTTTAAACCAATAATTTTAAACAAAACCACATTTATCTTACGCTGTTTATGGAACCTAAACTCATATTGGAAAAAGAACTCGAACCTATCTTTCTCGATAAATTTCCTGCATTTCCTGATAATGTTAAAGAAGCAATTGTCCAATATGGTCCCTATGTTTTGCTTATTTTGTCAGTATTCGGGCTTTTTGGTATCCTAACTGCTGTTGGTATTGGTGGTGCTGCCATTGGAATTGGTGCAGTTTCTTACGGTAGTGGCTTTAACTTTTTTGTAGGAATCGCACTGACGATCGTTACACTGGTTTTGTACCTGATGGCATTTTCACCATTAAGAGCCCGTAAAAAAGCGGGCTGGAATTTGCTTTATTATGCTCTGCTTATCAATTTAGTGAGTAGCATATTACAGTTAAATATCCTTGGAGCTATAATTGGCGGCCTACTTGGCTTCTGGGTTTTATTTCAGGTTCGCGGAAAATATATTCTTTAAAAGTTAGATTGTTGCCTTTATTATAAAAGCGAGTGGTTTTCCGCTCGCTTTTTGTTTTATACCACTAATCCGTTTTAAACAGCATTTATACTTGTTACTTTTGGTATCCTTCATATACTTTGCATATTTGGGTGCAGAATGAATTATATTGAATTTCATTCTTGAAAAATGATTATTTCTCCTGACAATCACCAGTTTCTTTTTTTTAGTTATTGATATGAATATTATTGAAGTACAGCATGTTACCAAAGACTACGCAAATCACAGAGCGCTGGACGATGTAAGTATTAACATTCCAAAAGGAAGTATTTTTGGATTACTTGGACCAAATGGCGCAGGTAAAACTTCTCTGATCAGGATTATTAACCAGATAACCGGGCCGGATTCAGGACAAATACTTTTTGATGGCAAACCGCTGAATCAAAGCCACATTTCCAGGATTGGGTATCTTCCTGAAGAACGCGGACTTTACAAAAAAATGAAAGTAGGTGAGCAATTGCTTTATCTGGCGCAGCTGAAAGGGTTATCTCAAAAAGATGCCATGGAAAAGCTGAAAGTCTGGTTTATCAAGTTTGATATTAAAACCTGGTGGGATAAAATGGTGACGGATCTTTCCAAAGGGATGCAGCAAAAAGTCCAGTTTGTATCCACAGTTTTGCATGAACCCGATCTGATTATTCTTGATGAGCCTTTTTCAGGTTTCGACCCAATTAATGCCAATCTGATCCGTGATGAAATTCTTGAATTAAAGCAAAAGGGAAAAACAATCATATTCTCCACGCACCGGATGGAAACGGTTGAAGAATTGTGTGATAATATCGCATTGATTCATAAAGCAAAAAAAGTGCTGGATGGTCCCAAGCAGGAAATTAAAGATCAGTTTAAAACAAATACTTTTTTTGTAGAATACCGGGGACCTCTGATTACAACCGAAAATAGTTACACGCTTGAACCTGAAAAGTTACTTGAAAACGGATTTCGCCGTACCAGTATACATTTGCCGCCAACGATGACACCCAATCAGCTTATAAGTGATTTATTAAATCAGGTTGAAATCCGTTCATTTGGCGAAAACATACCAACAATGAGTGATATTTTTATGAGAGCAGTCAATGAAGTTCCCGAAGCCTGAGTCTGCAAGCCGTTTCAGGCTGGCTGAATCTTGAAGCCTGAGTCTGAAAGCCGTTTCAGGCTGGCTGAATCAAAATTACCGATAAGCTAGCTGAATCAGAAAGCACAAAAACAAAACTCCCAATAATCTAACAAATCAATGCGAAATATATATCTGGTTATCAGAAGAGAATACCTCGTTCGCGTCAAGAAAAAGTCATTTCTAATTATGACAATTCTGGCACCCATTCTTTTTGTCGGACTTTATGCAGCTGTAATCTGGATAGCTGTGGGTTCAGTTGACCTGAAAACTGTTCAGGTAGTAGATGAAAGTAATTTATTCAAAAATGAATTTAAAAATACTGAATCGCTGAAATTTGATTATTTGTCGTCCTCTATTAATTCAGCTAAAAATCAATTTCAAAAAAGTGGTGCTAATGCATTGGTTTACATTCCAAAAGATGTGATCCAAGAGCCGAAAAGTGTCAGAATTTATGCTGCAAAAAATGTTAGCATGGATCTTAAATCCAGTATCGAAAATGTGATTGAAAAACAGATTGAAGAAATTAAACTTTCGGAGGCAGGAATCACGCATAAAATACTGGAAGATTCACGCGTAAATGTAAAATCAGAAACGATCAGTTTGAGCGATGAAGGAGAAAAAACCAGCAGTTCCGCCGCCGCCACAGCAATTGGCGGAGTATGCGCATTCCTGATTTACATGTCTGTATTTATTTACGGAACACAGGTAATGCGGGGAATTACGGAAGAAAAAACCAACCGGATTGTGGAAGTTATTATTTCCTCAGTAAAGCCATATCAATTAATGATGGGCAAAATTATTGGTGTTGCGTTGGTAGGACTTACACAATTCATTCTCTGGATTACACTGACCATTTCTTTAAGTTCTGTGGCAACAGCTGTGTTAAGCGATAGAATGCCGCAGGATTCCAAGGCGATGGTAAAAGAAATGCAAATGAATGCACCTGCTGGCGGTCTGCCTGGCAGCACAGTTCAGAATCCGGTAGCGGAAATACTTGGGGCAATTAACAGCTTGAATATTCCTTTAATTCTGGGCTGCTTTTTGTTCTATTATCTGGGTGGATATTTATTTTACAGTGCCTTGTTTGGAGCAGTTGGAGCAGCCGTGGATAACGATGCTGATACCCAGCAATTCATGCTTCCTATTACTTTACCCATTATATTTTCGTTTGTTTTTGCTCAGTTTGTACTACGTGATCCCGACGGAAGTCTGGCTTTCTGGACATCCATTATTCCATTTACTTCCCCAATTGTGATGATGGTGCGGATTCCGTTTGGCGTTCCGGCATGGGAAATTGCACTTTCAATGGTATTACTGGTAGCAGGTTTTATGGGAACAATATGGATGGCGGCCCGGATTTACCGCGTTGGAATTTTAATGTACGGCAAAAAAGTAACCTATAAAGAATTGGCAAAATGGATATTTTATAAGTAAGCGGTCGGCAATCAGCTTTCGGCAATCAGCGAACGAAAGCTGATTGCCATTTTATCATTCCTTCCTCCTCCCTTTTCTCCCTTCATCCCATAAATTTTAAAAATAAGATAACCTCCTCCATTTCTCCTTTCTTCCCTTTTTCCTATTCATTTTTCTCTTTTCTTCCCTAACTTCTTAACTTCTCTAACTTCTTTTCTTTCCCATTAACACTTTTTAAGAACCATTAACCGTTGCCGTTGAGGTAATTTTACTAATTTTGGCCCATCATTGACAAAACTATCCAATAGGGTAGAGGTTTGTGTTCATTATGCATTTCAAATTTTACATTTTATATACTAAATAATGACCCGTTTCAATCGTTCAAACAACCTTACGGGTTGGATTGTATTTGCCATTGCACTCATCACATATTCGCTTACCGTTGAAAGGACGGCCAGCTTTTGGGACTGCGGCGAATTTATTGCCTGTGCATTCAAATTACAGGTTCCTCATCCACCGGGAGCTCCATTTTTTCTTTTAATCGGACGTATCTTTTCTCTCTTTGCATTCGGTGACCTTACCAACGTAGCATATTGGGTCAACATGGTTTCTGTGACCAGCAGTGCATTTACGATTCTTTTTCTGTTTTGGACTATCACTTTATTAGCCCGCAAACTGATTGGAAAAGCGGAAAATGAATTAACATCCGGTGATATTATTTTACTAATGGGTTCAGGAATAGTAGGTGCATTGGCCTATACCTGGTCCGATTCATTCTGGTTTTCTGCTGTTGAAGCGGAGGTTTACGGGATGTCGTCTTTCTTTACAGCCATTGTAATCTGGGCTGTTTTCAAATGGGAACGTATTGAAGATCCTGCTGCTGAAAATCGTTATCTGATATTTATTGCTTATTTGGTAGGTCTTTCCATTGGGGTCCATTTGCTGAATCTGGTTACAATTCCGGCTTTGGCTTTGGTTTATTATTTCAAGAAATTTCCTAAACCAAGCGTTTTTGGTGGAATCATTGCTTTTATTGGCGGTTTGGTTATTCTGGCAATTATCAACTCCGGTATCATTCCCGGTCTTCCAAGTATTGCCGGAAAGTTTGAAATATTCTTCGTGAACTCGCTGGGTCTTCCTTATAAATCCGGAGTGATATTTTTCATTGTATTATTTCTTGGAACGCTTATCTGGGCAATCAGATATTCGCATCAGAAAGCAATGGTTTTATTAAATACCGGCTTGCTTTCTCTTGCATTTGTTTTGGTTGGTTATGCCTGTTACCTGTTGGTTCTGGTACGTGCCGAGTACAATCCTCCAATTAATGAAAACAATCCGAATGATGTATTGAGCTTCGTATCTTATTTGAAAAGAGAGCAATATGGCAGTCGTCCTCTTCTTTACGGCCCATCATTTGTATCCCGTCCTGTAAGCCAGAAACGCGGTGCTCCGATGTATCGCAAACAGGATGGGAAATACACCATCTATGATTACCGCCAGGATTACGAGTATGAGCCGGGAAGCAGCATGTTACTGCCACGTATGTACAGCACACAATCCGGGCATCCGCAACTTTATCAGCAAATGACTGGTTTGGCAGAAGGACAAAAACCAAATATGGGACAAAACTTGTCATTCATGTTTTCTTATCAGATCGGACACATGTACTGGCGATATTTTCTTTGGAATTTTGTAGGTCGTGAAAGTGACGAAGAAGGTGCCGGTAATTTGCTTCCATGGGATGTCTTGAAAAAATATCCATCACCAATTGAGAATAACAAGGCGCATGATAATTACTTTATGCTGCCATTTGTTCTGGGTCTTTTTGGTTTAGTTCTTGCTTATTTCCGCCGGAAACGTGATTTGCTTGTGTTGGGTCTGTTGTTTTTATTAACGGGTGTTGCACTTGTAGTTTACCTGAATTCACCACCAACGGAGCCTCGTGAACGTGATTATATTTATGTAGGATCATTTTATATTTTCTGTATCTGGATTGGCTTTGGTGTCATTGCAGTTGCAGATGCGTTTAATAAATTTATCAAGGATTCTACAACCCGCGCCGGAATAGCTACTGCGGTTTGTTTGGTTGTGCCTGTAATAATGGGTGCCAAAGGATGGAATAACCACAACCGTAACCACAGATATCATTCAGTGGATTTTGCAAAAAATCTTCTTAATTCCTGTGCGCCGAATGCGATCCTGTTTACCGGTGGTGATAACGATACATTCCCATTATGGTACGTGCAGGAAGTAGAAGGATTCCGTACAGATGTGCGGGTTTGTAACCTGAGTTTGTTGGGAACAGACTGGTATATAGACCAAATGAAACGGAAAACATACTTGTCAGAAGCACTTCCTATTTCTTTGGAAAAAAGTAATTATGCTTTTGGTAAAAATGATGTCGTTCCTTTTTACGAAATACCAAGTGTAAAAGGTGGTATCAATCTAAAAGAATATTTGAGTTTGGTTAAAACTGAAAACAAAGCGATTCAGGTACCGCTTACAAGTGGTGATATGACTTCAATTTTGCCGTCATCTGTACTTTTCCTTCCGGTAGATGCAGAGGCTGTTAAAAAGATGAATATTATTAAAAGCGATCTGGTTCCGTTTGTTGGCGATTCTATCAGCTGGACAATCGGTAAAGGAGATTTATACAAATCGGATCTGATCATGCTGGATATTATTTCTACCAATGACTGGAAACGTCCGATTTACTTCTCTTCCACCTTGGGAGGAACCAGTTATCTGAACCTGAAAGAATATATGCAGCTGGAAGGTTATGCATATCGTTTGCTACCTGTTCGTGTTCCCGGAGCTCAGGATGGTTATGTAAATGCAGATGTGATGTATAATAATCTGATGACTAAAATGGCATGGAGAGATCTGGACAACCCGAACACTTACTACGATAACACATATCTGGGTTCTCCGGTAGCCAGTGCACGTATTGCATTCTTACGCTTGGCGGGTCAGTTAATTGCGGATGGCCGTAAAGACGAAGCCAAAAAAGCAATAGAAAGATCGCTTGCCACAATGCCCGACAAAAGCATTCCTTACGATAATTTCTCAGCTAATTTTATAGGAGTTCTTTTCGATTTGGGAGAAACCAAACAAGCATTAAGTATTGCTGATGTAATGGCAAACCGTGCGGACGAAGTGTTAACGTGGGCAAAAGACAACGGCACTACCAAACGCCGCGACAGCAATCTTTATCTCTACATTATGCAAACCATAGTGCAGGAATGCCGCGAAGCCAAACAAGAAGCAGCTGCCAAAAAATATGAAATAATTTTCCAGAAACACCTGGCTGCGTTTAATATGTACGGCGGACAGTAAAGGGGATTGAAGGGGTTTTATATTAGAATAGGGAACTGCTTGCAGTTCCCTATTCTTTTGAAATAATTGTTTTATTTCCTTTCTACCAATCTTCCATCACTCTGTGATTTTTGGAATAATATGTTGCCATTCTCCTTTATGCCAATTTCATTACACTGAGTAATTGTACAATTAATGTCGTTAGACATATAAGATTGACTGTCCGCCGCGCGGTAGCAACTATAATCGTTATGATAAGAAAATGCCGCCAAGGCATAAAAGATTGGTAGGAATATTGTTATTAATTATCTTAAAAAGCCATCAGGCTCGCACCGATTTGCAATCAGTACACTATAACCCAGCGTTTGCAACGCTTTCTACAACAAAAAAACACCCTCACTCAACCCCAACCTTCACCCAAACCAATCGGTGATCAGAACTCGATTCCCTTTTCTCGACTAAACCTGACATCGCTTCACCCTTTGCCGGCCAGAAAACGCCGCTGTCCAGTACTTTAAATCCTAGTCTTGAAGGCAATACATAATCCGCACGCATACGCCAGAAAGCAGTATGGTTTTTGGCAAAAACATTGGCAGGACTATGTTCTGCTCCGCCTTTGCTTGCTGGTGTCATTTCACTGTTTACTTTGGGATGAGCCAATAAAGATTTAATTCCTGCTGCAATAGCATTTCCTTCGTCCGGGGAAGAATTTTGATCGCCTAATATTACGAATGAGGCATTGTCTGGTAATCCGCCTTTTGCACCTTTATCATCATAAATGTAAGAACTCAAATGATCAGAAATATAGTCTCTCCAAAAGCGGATTTCGTCATGATTTCTTTTTCCGTTTCTGTCTTCCGGGCCGTCAAAAGAGGGCGGGGTAGGATGGCTGGCAAGTACATGAATTGTTTTGTTTCCAACCTGCACCGGAATATCCCAATGAGATTTTGAGGACAATGGAAATTGTGCCCAGGCTTCTTTGGGATACCAATTGCTGCCATCAGGCTTGGTTGTTTGCAAGGCACCCGGCATATCTTTCCATTTGAAATTTTGAAACGTCCGTACTTTATTCATATCAATCGGATATTTGGATAGAAGTACCATTCCATATTGTCCGGGATACATACCAAATCCCCAGGCGTCATTACCGAATTTGTCGAATTTCCCATCGTTGTTCAGGTCGTAAGGGCTAGGTTGACCAGTATTAACGGTAGAATAATAATAGTAAGGATAATTAACTGCTTTCGTTCCATCCTGTTCCTGCATCAAATAATTCTGAACAAATGCTTTTACACCTAATTCAGGATTTTTTATGTAATCAAATTCATTCAGAAGAATAACATCCGGATTTACAGTCTGGATAATTCTGGCAATATTTTTAATCTGAGTATTATTTCCTGAATCCAGCTGACTGATCAGAATTTGCTCTGAATTTCCTGGTGTTCCTCTTGGTACATAGTTTTCAGATTCCATACTAACATTGTATGTAGCAAAAATTAACTCCTGGGATTTCTTTTCAGACTGTGAAAAGAGTAATTGTGATGAAAGCATTGCAAGAACTAAAAAGATCATTTTCATAAAAGTATCCGGTATTTTTATTTTCATGACACGAAGATAAGAATCTTGTCCACAAGGCAGGCGAAACTGGTATTAAGGATATGTCAATTAACAAAAAAGAGCCATCACATTGTGACGGCTCAAAATTTTATAAACAGGCTTAGCCTGTCAATGAAAGAAATCCTTCATTTTATCAAAAAAACCTTTTTCATTTTTACCCGGTTTCGGCTGGAAATTTGGTGAATGACGAAGCGATTCCAAAGTCTCCCTTTCATCAGAAGACAATTGCTGTGGCGTCCATACATTGATATGAACCAGCTGATCGCCTTTTCCGTAACCATTCAGGTCTTTAACTCCTTTTCCTTTCAGACGAAGAATTTTACCTGCCTGTGTACCAGGGTCCACCGTAATCCTGACTTTACCATCAATGGTAGGAATTTCAGTAGATGTTCCAAGTGCTGCATCTATAAAGCTCAGGTGCATGTCGAAAACCACATTGTTTCCATCACGTTTAAGCTGTGCATCTTCTTCTTCTTCAATCACAATCAGCAGATCACCAGCTACACCACCTCTTGAAGGAACATTTCCTTTTCCGGACATAGAAAGCTGCATTCCTTCTGCCACACCGCCGGGAATATTTAATGTAATCAGGTCATCCTGCAATAATCTGCCTTCTCCTGCACAGGTATCACAACGTTCGCTGATAATTTTTCCATCACCTTCGCAAGTTGGACATGTACTGGTTGATACCATTTGGCCCAACATCGTACTTACCACTTTACGTACCTGGCCGGTTCCGTTACAGGTTCCGCAGTTTGTAAGTGCGGTTCCGTGTTTGGCACCATTGCCGCCGCAGGTTGTACAGCTTACATGACGTTTTACTTTAATTTTCTTTTCAACACCATTGGCTACTTCTTCCAGGTTCAATTTCAGTTTAATCCGAAGATCTGATCCCTTACGCACCCGACGGCCATTTCCTCCGCCCTGACGGCCAAAGATATCACCAAACGGACTGCTGTCACCAAAAATATCGCCAAACTGCGAGAAAATATCGTCCATGGAAAATCCGCCGCCAGCATAGTTTCCACCACCGCCTGCACTGCCAACTCCCGCATGCCCAAACTGGTCATAACGCTGTTTCTTAGCTTCATCGCTCAGTACGCTATAAGCTTCAGCAGCTTCCTTGAATTTATCCTCCGCAGAAGGATCTTCCGGATTTTTATCGGGGTGAAACTTGATTGCCAGTTTGCGATAAGCTTTCTTGATTTCGTCCGCAGGAGCGCTACGCTCTACACCAAGTATTTCGTAATAATCTCTTTTCTTAGCCATTTTTTATTTCTTATGTATCATGTAAGCGGTCCCGTCCGGCACACCAGTTTGTTCTCTTGAGAATCAATGTCGGATGCCTTTGGTTATTACACATCATACATCACTTATATATAATCAGTTATGCACCAACAATCACTTTCGCGTAACGGATAACCTTGTCATTCAGGTAATATCCTTTTTCAATTTCATCTATTACCTTACCTTTCAGATCTTCCGAAGGAGCCGGGAACTGGGCAATAGATTCATGCAATTCAACGTCAAAAGCTGCACCTTTGGATTCCATTGGTTTTAAACCTTTAGATTCAAGGGTTTTATATAGTTTAGTATAAATCAAATCAACTCCTTCTTTTAAAGCCACCGTATCAACTGAAGAATCAAATGAAACCTTTGCACGTTCAAAATCATCAACAACCGGGAGGATCAATTTGATCACATCAGCACTGGCATTAGAAAGCAATTCCAGTTTTTCCTTAGAAGTACGTCTACGGAAATTTTCGAAATCAGCGTATAATCTCAGATATTTATCTTTCAACTCTGCCACTTCCTGCTTTGCTGTTTCTAATGGATCTTTTTCTAATATGGCACGAACGTCATCTAAAATTTCTTCGCCTGCATTGTCCAATGGTACAGAATTGGATGCTGAAAAAGATTCTTCATTTGCAGAATTGTCAGTATTCTGAGTGGAATTTTCTCCGTTTATCTGGTTTTCGTTGTCTTGATCTATGTTGTTTTCTGTGTTTTTCGGCATAGTAATAGTATACTTTTATGACTTTTATAACGCTTTCAGGTTGTTAAATTACTTTGCCAGCAGTAAAATACTGACAAGATGACATTTATACTATCTATTCGTAACTTTGCAGTATGACTACGATGGATCTGGTACGGCAGGAAAGAAGTATATTCATTAAATCGAAAGCGAGAGAAAATGGTTTCGATTTCTGCGGTATTTCTGCGGCAGAATTTTTAGAAGAGGAAGCTCCACGGCTTGAAAACTGGCTGAACAGGAACCATCATGGTGCAATGGGGTACATGGCTAATCATTTTGACAAGCGTCTTGATCCCAGAAAATTGGTTGACGGAGCCAAAAGTGTCATTTCGGTTTTACTTAATTATTATCCGGACGAAAAACTTCCGGAAGGAGAAAATGATCTTAAAATTTCTAAATATGCTTATGGGAAAGATTATCATTTTGTACTAAAAGAAAAATTAAGTGCACTGGTAGCCGCTATTCAGGAAGAGACAGGCGATATTCATGCACGGGTTTTTGTTGATTCTGCTCCTGTAATGGATAAAGTATGGGCTGCCAAAAGTGGTTTGGGTTGGGTTGGCAAACATTCCAATTTGTTAAACAGAGATATGGGAAGTTTCTTTTTTATTGGAGAAATTATTTGTGACCTTGATCTGGAATATGACGGCGCTATAAAGGATTATTGCGGAACCTGTACAAGGTGTATGGATGCTTGTCCAACGGATGCTATTACCGAACCTTATGTTGTAGACGGCAGTAAATGTATCAGTTATTTTACTATTGAATTAAAAGATGCTATTCCAAAAGAAGTGGAAGGTAAGTTTAACAACTGGATCTTTGGATGTGATATTTGTCAGGATGTTTGC
>Ga0247734_1002663_pt1 | contig 11371 bp, 8 predicted proteins | sample UWRJL103311B2_FD_180933 | JGI IMG/M metagenome (GOLD analysis project Ga0247734, IMG submission 180933) | Plant litter microbial communities from Arlington Agricultural Research Station in Wisconsin, United States - UWRJ-L103-311B-2 | ecosystem: Environmental > Terrestrial > Plant litter >... | reverse complement strand
GGATCGGCGGGCCTTCCACAGCTGGAACTCGCCCGCGACGTCGCCCTCGTCCTTACCGATCTCGAACAGCGAGACGATCACCACCTTGACCGGCAAGGGGTGCGCGCAAGGGCCGCCGGGATCGCAGTCGGCGACCGAAGGAGCGGCGGGTGGCGGCGGCGGCGCGTCCTGCGCCAGCGCGGGCAGCGAAACGGACAGCATGGCGCCCGCGATCAGAGTGGCGAGCGTCTGGAAGCGCATGAGGGGCCTTTCAAAAGTATTCGGGAGCGCCGGGCGAACCGGCGCTCCCTCTCGGTGGAACTTAGGTTTACCGCATTTTCCGAGTCATCCGGTGATTCCACCTGATTAGAAAATGCTTTAGAACTTGTACGAAATGGTGCCTTGGAAGCTGCGCGGCTTCTCGGGCAGGACGATGGTGGAACCGAACAGTTCGGTGAAGTTGGCGCGGAAGTAATGCTCGTTGGTGGCGTTCTTGACCACCAGGCGGAACAGGAACGGCCCGGTTTCGTACGACGCGCCGACGTCGAACAGCGTGTAGGCCGGCAGCTTCACCGCGCGCGACTGGCCCGAGAACACCGAGTCCACCTTCACCATGCTGCCGGTGAACGCCAGCCCGTTGTCGAACTTGTACGTAGCGGTCAGCGAGTAGAGGTTGGTCGGGATACCCTGGCGACGCGAGGCTTCCTTGTCGGGGATCGGGATCAGGCCGCCCGGCTGGCCGCCCAAGTACAGCGTGGGATCGGTGACGTTCACCAGGTCCTCGATGCCCAGGAAGCTGAACGTGCTGCCCGCTTCGTAGAAGGTCAGATTGTAGACCTTGGTGCGGGTGTAGCCGCCGGTGACGAACAGGTGATCGTCCACCGCCCAGCGCGCTTCGGCTTCGAGGCCCTTGGTCTCCACCGCCTGGTTCACCGTGCTCGACTGCGAGTTGTAGTCGGTGCGCTTCTGCTTGTAGACCGAGACGGCGGCATAGAGCCGGTCGTCCAGCCAGCTACCCTTCAGGCCGCCTTCATAGAGCTTGGAGGCGGTGATGAAGGTGCCGCCGGCGATGTTGTCGGGCGCAATTTCGGCGCCTTGCCCGGCGATCACGACCGACTGGCGGGCGATGGTCGCGTAAGGGATGAGGCCGAAGGGCAGCTTGTAGTTGGCGCTGGCGGACCACGACCAGGCACCGTCGGAGCCGGAGGCACCTGGAATGTCGGGCGCGAATTCCATCTTGCCGATGTTGTAGTTCGACACCGCCTTGACGTGGTCGTAGCGGGCACCGAGCGTGACATCGAGGCCGAACTTGAAGTCGAGGTCGGCAAGGCCGGCGAAGCCCAGGTCGGTGTAGTGGCCCTGGACGTAGCTGGTGTAATTGCAGTCGCATTCGGTCGACAGCAAGCGGTCGCTCGCGGGCGTGTAGCCCACCGTCAGGTCGACGCGGTGGAAGTATTCGTACGTGAAGTCCTCGCCGTGCTTGAAGTGCGTGTAGCGGATCGAGGGCGAGAGCTGGAGGGCGAACTTGCCGGCGTCGTTCTCGAAGGTTTTCGAGAGGACGATCTTGTCCTCCATCGCGTAGGACTTGTGGAATTGCGAGAAGCCGTAGGCGTTCTCGTTGATGTTGTCGTACCCGTCGTAGAACATCTGGTTCTTGATTTCGAGACCGCCGGGCCCGGTCCAGATCAGGTCGGCGTAAAGCGTGGTCGCGTCGTTATCGAGGCGGTCGTCCTTGCCCGTCAGCGTGTCCTTGCGGCTGAGCTTGGCGGTGCCGGTGTTGACGAGGTTGAGCGCATTGTTAGGCGAGCTGGTGTAGCACGCGTCGGTGATCGAGGCGGGGGTGACGCCGCCGCCGCAGGCGAAGCCACCGAAGATCGACAGGCCGCCGGGGACCGCCGCGTTGATTTCCGCCGGGGAAATCTGGCCGTCGCCATCGGTGTCCAGCGGCTTGGCCGAGCCGGTGATGTACGTGCCGTTGTCGACCAGATCCTGCGTCAGGCGGTTCCAGCCGCCGTTCTGCTGGCCGCGATAGCGCTGGTACATGCCGCCGAATTCGAGCCGCAGATCAGGCGTGATGTCGGTATCGAACGCCGCCTGCAGGATCGTCTGCTTGGTCGACATGTTGCGGTAGTAGCTGCCCGAATCCTCGATCTCGCCGTAAAGGCTGTAGCCGAATTCCTGCGTGCCGATCTTGCCGGGGCCGCGCAGTTCGGCCGAAAGATCGTTCCGCGACCAGCTACCGCCGGTGTAGCTGATCTTGCCTTCGGGGCTCGACATGAACGAGCCGCCCTGCACGCGCGCCGACTTGGGCACGAAGTTCATATAGCCACCGGTCTTCGACGGACCGTAGATCGGCGAGGCGGGGCCGCGCACGATGTCGATGCGTTCCGATGCGGCGATCGGGGTGGGATAGTTGCCCGGGTTGTCGAGACGGCGCACGCCGCGGAAGTAGACTTCGCCCGGGGTGCCGCGGATGTCGAGCGCGCCGCCGACCCCGAAGAACGAGTTGGTGAACGTACCCGGCGACTGCGCGACGAGGTCGTAGATGTCGGTGATGCCGAAGCGTTCGATCTGCTCCGAGCTGATGGTCGAAACCGAGCGCGGCGTCTCGGTGACGGTCTTGTCGAAGCCGAACACCGAACCGACGCCGGTGATCGGCAGCGCGCCGAGCGAGCCGGTGACGACGATCTGGTTGCCGTCCTCGTCCGTCGCCTGATCGGCGGCGGGCGCGGGCGCGGCCTGGGCGAAGGCGGTGCTGCTCATGGCGGTGCAGCAAAGCAGCGCTGCGGCGCTCGCAGCGGATCGGAACTTGCGCGTATTGAAGCGGATCATGTCCATCTTGGTATGCCCCCTGATGTCGGCGAAGGCAGCGTGACCACACCTTGCGCCGATCGTTTGTTGTGTCCCTCCTCTCCCGTTCCCTCAGTTTTTCCGCGGTGCTCCGTTACTTGGACGGCGGCATCCGCGGCTTGGTATCGAACTGTCTTTTCGTAACTCCTGATTTAGGAACCCTGTTTGCCCGTGAACCGGTCGAGCGAGCGCTCGAACCCGTCGAAATTGGTTTCCAGCCGCGCCTGCAGCCGCGCCTTCTCGTTCGCGGCGAGGAAGGTCTTGCAGCCCGCGCCGACGAACCCACCGACGCAGGGCGCGGCGAGTGCGGCGTAGCTGCGGTCGGCCCACAAGCTGGCGCCCGGCGCGAAGGAATATTCCAGGCTGTTGCGCGCCATCTGCTTGAGATCGGCGTAATGCATGCCCTGCTGGGTGACGGCGCGGACGTGCTCGTTCGTCATGTCCGAGCGCAGCACGCCTTCGTCGTCGGTCGACAGCATCACCGGCACGCCCATCGACCGATAGAGCTGGATCGGATGGTTGCCGCCCTCGACCCCCAGGATCACCGCGTTGCTGGTGAGGTTGATCTCCACCCCGATCCCGTCGCGCGCCATGCGGGCGAGCGTTCCGGGCGCGTCGACCTCGTAGGCGATGTCGACGCCGTGGCCGATCCGCTTCGCGCCCGAGGCGACCGCCTTGGCGATGTGGTCTTCGAGGTCCTTGGGCGGCACGAGGCCGAGCGTGAGTTCGCCCGCGTGCATCGTCACCTTGACGTCGGGGTACTTCGCTTCGAGGAAGCGGAACATCGCCATGTGCAGGTCGTAATCGCGCAGCGCGACCGGATCGTCCTCGGGCATGACGATGTTGACGCCCACGAAGCGCGGGTCCTTGTGGACCAGCACGAAGCCCGCCAGCAGCGACCGCCAGACAAGTGCCGGGGCGACCCCGCGCATGCCCGAATAGAGGTAGCGCACCGCCACGCCGCAGCCCGCGTCCGCAGCCTTGGTGCCGCAGGCCAAGCGCTTGCGGGCATCGGCGTCGAGCCTGGTGACTTCGACAGACGTCTCGCCCAGCAGCGCCTCGACAACCGGAAGCTCGCGCGCATAAGCGGCGGGCAGCCCGGCGGCGTCGAGCGGCACATCCTCCGCCGCCGCCATGTAGCGCGACAGCGGCATCGGATTGTACATCAGCTCGAGGTAGACGAGATTGTTGCGCCCCGCGCTGGCATAGGCGTCGGCCAGCCAGCGCGCCTCGTCGCCGCGATAGGCGGGGTTGAACTTGCCGAAGCTGGAGAAGAACTGGTCGTGCCCCGAAACCAGCGCCGGGCCGATGCCCTGCTGGTAGCCGCGCGTCGAAATCGCGTCGACCAGCCGGGCGTAGGAGAACGGGTCCTCGACCGCCATCGCGCCGATGTCGCGCCCCTTGGCGCAAGGCGCGGGCACGATGCGGGTCAGCCCCTCGTCGGCGCAGAGGCCTTCCTTCGCGGCGACCTTGAGGAAATCCTCGGCATAGACGGAGCCGCCGAGGTGGTTGTGCAAGTCGCCACCCTTGGGCATCGCCTGGAGGAACATGCGCAGGCGGCCGGCATTGCCCGCCACCGTATCGAGCATGGCCGAGGCCGCCGCCTCGCCGGCGGCGTCGGCATGGGCGGGAAGCGGCAGCGCGAGGAATGCCAGTGCGGCGAAGAAATGCTTCATGGCAGCGGCGCCTCGGGCACCGTGGCGACGTACTTGTCCCAATGCGCGAGCAGTTCGTGGACGACCGGCGCACCGACGCGGTAATTGGCCTCGAACGCGACTTTCTGCCCGGCGCCCTCGTTGGCGACGCTCGCCAGTGCCGATACGCCCGGCGGCGGCATCGAGGGGTTGCTGCCGGTGCGCAGCACCAGCACCCGCGCGGGATCGACCAGGCCTTGCTTAGCAGCGATCTGCATCGCCCCCGCCATCGACTGGCTTTCCATGTTGGTCATCGCGAAGCGGCCCTTGCCGCCGGTCCACATCTTCACCCAGTCGCGCGCCCATTGCGTGCGGCCGGGGCCGTGCCAGTAGCGCACCGAACCCAGCGTCTCGCCCATCAGCACGAACGGCGGCTTCTGCGCGTTGGGAAAACCCTCCCAGCGCGCGCGGTCGACCTTCAGCTCGGCGCTGTCGGGGATCGGCACGTCCCTGGTCATGCGATAGGCCCAGGCGGCGAGGCCCTGGTTGAGCTTGACCGCCATCGACAGCTTGCCGGTATCGGTGAACCCGGCGAAGTCCTCGGTCGCCTTGGGCAACGTGTTCGGCTTGTCGGCGCCGATCGCGAACAGGCCATAAGGCCAGTCCTTAGGCACTTCGCGGTCGTCGAACTCGCGCAGGGTATCGCCCTGCACCACCCAGCGCGACCACGCGGCGCTGCCCACCGAGGCGACCTGCGGGTCGACGCCCGAGATGCCGGTGAACAGCCAGTAGGTTTTCGTGAAATCGAAGCGCGGGTCGACCAGCAGCGCCATAAGCTGCTCGGCCACGCCGCCGACCATCGTGTCGGGGCTGCCCCAGACCATGCCGTACAACCCTTGGGCGTTGCGGCGCAGCGGGTGGAGCGGGCCTTTGAGCGGGATCACTTCGTCGAGATGCTCGCGCTCGGCCCAGAGCTGGAACTCGCCCGGCGCGTCGCCGGTGTCGGCGCCCGGCTCGAAATTGGCGATGACGATCACCTTGACCGGAATCGGCGTCACCTTGGGCAGCACGGGCACCGCCGGCTCGGCCGCATGCAGCGCGGCGGGCGCAAGCGCACCCGCGACGATGGCGAAGCCGAGCGCGCGCACCATTGCCCACCGGGGGCGGTAGAATCGAATCGCTGTCATTATACCCCTGAACCCCGCAACCGGGGGTGCGCCTCGCGCCGGTTCGATCGGATGAACCGGCAGAAAAGCGCGCCCCCGTTCCGAAAAGTGCTGGTCCCGATACGGCTACAGTCTCGGGGAGGATCGAGCCGGCAGCCGTAGGGGATCGCACTTTTCGGTGCCGTCACAAGTGGTAAGGCACTTGACTCACGCCGAGCAAACGCAATGAATCCCACACAGCGTTGCAAAAATTAGAGCAGGTCCCAAAACCGAGCATGCCGGCATTTTCCCGCTTCCTGAGATACTTCATGGCCGTCGGCCGCCACGGCTCGATCCGCAAGGCGGCGGACGAACTCAACGTCTCCGCCTCGGCGATCGCGCGCCAGATCCTCAACGTCGAGGCCGACATCGGCACGCCGCTGTTCGAGCGCCTGCCCACGGGCCTCCGGCTGACGGCGGCGGGCGAGATCATGATGGCGGCGGGCGGGCGCTGGCACAAGAACATGCAGGACGTGCGCGCCCAGATCGAGGACTTGCGTGGGCTCAAGCGCGGCCACGTCGACATGGCGATCATCGACGCGCTGGCCAAAGGCCACATCCCCGCCGCCATCCGCGTGATCCAGGAGCGCTATCCCGGCATCACCGTGGGGGTCAGGGTGCTCGGCAACGACGACGTGCGCAAGGCGGTCGCCAACGGCGAGGTCGACTTCGGCATCCTGTTCGACCCGCAAAGCTACCGCGACCTGACCGTGCGCGCCTTCGTCGAAGTGGTGCTCGGCTTCGTTACCCCCGCGGGCCACGCGCTTTCCGACAAGCGCGAGGCGCGCTTCTCCTCGTGCATCGGCTCGCCGGTGATCCTTCCCGCCGAACCGCTCGCGGTCAGCCAGCAGATCGCCGTGCTCGAAGGCGCGACGGGCATGGAGATCGACCGCAAGGCCAGCTCGGACAACATCCAGATGATAACCTCGCTGGTGCAGGAGGGCGTGGGCATCGGCATCCTCTCCTCGCTCGACGTGATCGCCGAAGTGCGCTCGGGGCAACTCGCCTTCACGCGTATCTCGGACCCGCTGCTGCGGCCGATGACGCTGGCGCTGTGCACCAACTCGGCGCGCACCCCGTCCTACGCCGCGAGCATCGTGCTGGCCGAGATCGAGAACGGTTTCGCGCAGCTCAGCTATCCCGATGCGATCCACCCGCGCGCGGAAAACCACGACTGACGCGATTGTCTTCGTGCCGCATCGGCTATATCGGCAGGGCTTTACCACATCGCCGCACAGGATTCGCGCCGCATGAGTCTCACCGCCGAACCCGAGCTGTTCTATCTCGAATACTACGAAGACTTCCTCGCCAAGGTCCGGGTGCTGTCGCGCAAGATCCAGGAGGGCGACTGGAAGCCCGAATTCATCATTGGAGTCGGCCGTGGCGGCCTGGTGCCGGCGGTGTACATCTCGCACCAGCTCGAACTGCCGATGCTTTCGATCGACCATTCGTCCAAGGTCCCCGGCTTCGCCGACGAACTGCTGGGCAAGGTCGCCGGCATGAGCGCAGCGGGCAAGCGCCTGCTGTTCGTCGACGACATCAACGACAGCGGCGGCACCATCGAATATATCCGCACCCTGCTGGGCGACAACGGCTGCGAGCCGGACAACCTGCGCTTCGCGGTGCTCATCACCAACACCCGCTCGAAGGCCGTCGCCGAACTGTGGGTCGACGCGATCGACCGTGACGAGGACAAGCGCTGGTTCGTGTTCCCGTGGGAATCGGTGGGCACCAAGGACGCCATCGTCGAGGAAGCCCGCTCGGTGCCCGAGAGGCTCGGGTAAGCCCATGCGGATTTGCGTCTATCTCGGCTCGTCCGCGGGCAACAATCCCCTGTATCGCGAAGCCGCCGACCAGTTCGGCACCCTCCTCGCCAAGCGCGGCATCGGCCTCGTCTACGGTGGCGGCATGGTCGGGCTGATGGGCGTGGTGGCCGACGCGGTCTGCGCGGCGGGCGGCGAAGTCATCGGCGTCATCCCCGAGGCGCTGCGCGCGCGCGAGCACGACCACCAGGGCATCACCGAACTCCACGTCGTCAAGACCATGCACGAGCGCAAGGCGATGATGGCGAACCTGGCAGACGGCTTCGTCACCCTGCCCGGCGGCATCGGCACGTTCGAGGAAATGTTCGAGGCCTGGTGCTGGACCCAGCTTGGCTATCACCGCAAGCCGGTGGGCCTGCTCGACGTCAACGGCTTCTATTCGGGCCTGCGCCAGTTCATCGACAACGTGGTCGACGAAGGCTTCCTCCAGCCCCGCCACCGCGCGATGCTGATCGTCGAGAAGGACCCCGAGACGATGATCGACCGCATCGTCAACTTCGTGCCGCCGGAAACCGAGCACTGGCTGGGCGCGACGGACGTTTGAGGTCGCCTATAGCGGAGGTGCAGCCCCTCACCTCGCCGCGTAGGCCTCCAGCCGCTCGACATGGGCCGCCACCGCCTCGCTCGGCAGGAACGAGCCGGTGAAGCTATTGCGCGCCAGTTGCACCAGATCGCTGCGCGAAAGCCCGCGCGCTTCGGCCACCGCGCGGTAATTGTCGGCAACGTAGCCGCCGAAATACGCCGGGTCGTCGGAATTGACCGTCGCCTTGAGGCCCAGCGCCAGCATCCTATCGAGCGGGTGGTCGGCCAGGTCGTCCACCACGCACAGCTTGAGGTTCGACAGCGGGCACACCGTCAGCGTCATGCCCTCGTCCACCAGCCGCGCCACCAGCGCCTCGTCCTCTAGCGCGCGGTTGCCGTGGTCGATGCGGTCGACGCCGAGCAGGTCGAGCGCTTCGTGGACGTAGGCGGGTGGGCCTTCCTCGCCGGCGTGGGCGGTGATCTTAAGCCCCTTGGCGCGCGCCGCCGCGAAGACGCGGGCGAACTTGGCGGGCGGATGCCCCACCTCCGAACTGTCGAGGCCGACAGCGGCGATCCGGTCTAGCCACGGTTCCGCCGCCTCCAGCGTCGCGAACGCGGCCTCTTCGGACAAGTGGCGCAGGAACGACAGGATCAATTGCGAGGTTACGCCCAACTCGCTTTCGGCCACGCGCATGGCGGACAGCAGGCCCTCGATCACCTCCTCGAAGGCGATGCCGCGATCGGTGTGAGTCTGCGGATCGAACATGATCTCGGCATGGACCACCCCGTCCGCCGCCGCGCGCTCGAAGTACGCCAGCGCAAGGTCGTGGAAGTCCTGCCGGGTGCGCAGCACGTCCGCGCCGGCGTAGTATATGTCGAGGAAATCCTGGAGGTTCGAGAAAGCGTAAGCCGCCCTAACCTCGTCCACCGAGGCGTAAGGGATGGCAACGGCGTTGCGCTGCGCCAGCGCGAACATGAGCTCAGGCTCGAGGCTGCCTTCGATGTGGAGGTGCAGTTCGGCCTTGGGCAGGCCGGCGATGAAGTGGGAGAGGTCGGTCATGAGGTCCGTTGTCGGGGTTGCAAGGCAAGATTGCCAGAGCATTCGTGCGCGCATTCCCCCATCACATAGGTCCGGGCGATGGCGCGCTCGTCGCCCAGGATCTGCAGCGCGAACAGCCGGGTGGCGAGGTCCGCGCCTTGCGTGCGCCGCGCGAGCAAGGGCGTCGCGGCGCAATCGAGCACCACAAAGTCCGCTTCCTGCCCCACTTCCAGCGCGCCGACGCGATCGCCAATGTGCAGCAATGCGGCGCTTCCAGCGGTCGCCAGGTACAGCGCGCGGAACGGATCGAGCCGGTCCTCACGCGCCAATGCCGCCTGATAGGCCAGGCCCGCAGTGCGCAGCATCGAAAACGATGTGCCCGCGCCCACGTCGGTGCCCAACCCCAGCCGCAGCCCGTTCCGGTCGGCCTGCCCGAAGTCGAAATGCCCCGACCCCAGGAACAAGTTCGACGACGGGCACACCGCAACCCCCGCCCCGCTCTCGTGCAGCCGCGCGCAGGCCCGCTCGGTGAGGTGCACGCCATGCGCGAAGACCGACCGCGCGGTGACGAGGCCAAAGCGGTCGTACGCGTCGAGATAGTCCGCGCTGTCCGGAAACCGCGCGGCGACGGCGGCGATTTCGTGGACGTTCTCCGACAAGTGCGTGTGCATCAGCACCTCGGGATATTCCGCAAGCAGCGCGCCCGCGTCCGCCAGTTGCGCATCGCTCGAGGCCAGCGCGAAGCGCGGCGTCACCGCATAGCCCAGCCGCCCGCGCCCGCGCCATCTGCGGATCAACGCCTCGGTGCCCGAGCGGCCGGAGGCGACGGTGTCGTTCAGACCGTCGGGCCCCAGGTCCATCAGCACTTTGCCCGAGACCACCCGCATGTTGCGCAGCATCGCCGCCTCGAACAGCGCGTCGACCGACTGTTCGTGGACGGTGGGATAGACCAGCGCGCTGGTGGTGCCGTTGCGCAGCAATTCGTCGAGGAAGAACGCCGCCACTTCGTCGGCGTGGGCCTTGTCGACGAAGGCTTTTTCGGCGGGGAAGATGTGCTTGTCGAGCCAGTCGAGCAGTTGTTCGCCATAAGAGGCGATGCGGTCGGTCTGCGGGTAGTGGACGTGCGCGTCGATGAAGCCGGGCACCACGAGGCCGGACAGCGGCTCGGCATCGGGGTATGTGTCGGCGAGCGTTTCGTAAGCGCCGCGTGCGACGACGATGCCGTCCTCGACGACGAGCAGCCCATCGGGTTCGTGGCGCACGGCCTCCGGCGCGTCACGCGGATCGCGGGATACCGTCAGCAGTTCGGCGCGATAGGCGCGGATCATGCATCCTCCCCAGCATGGAGAGGGGGACCACTCGAAGAGTGGTGGAGGGGCACCCTCGCATTACGAGAGCCCGCGTCCTGCCGCACGTGCCCCTCCACCATGCTGCGCATGGTTCCCCTCCCCGTTCCGGGGAGGATTTGCGCGAAAATCATCACTTCCCTCTCAACTGCAGCAATTGCGCACAAACGCTGATAGCGATCACGTCGGGCTCCTTGCCGACGACGCCGGGCACGCCGATCGGCGCGGTGAGACGGCCCAGCCCCTCTGGCGAAATCCCGTCCGCCGCCAGCCGCGACTTGAAGCGGGCGATCTTCGTCGCCGAGCCGATCAGCCCCACGAACGCCGCCTCCCGGCGCCCCAGCGCCGCGAGCGCGAGGTGATAATCGAGTGGATGGTCGTGCGTCAGGATCAGGATCGCCGCATCCGCCGGCGCCTCCGCCACGCACGTCGCGACGTCTTCCTCGGCCACCACCGTCACCCCGTCGATCGCGCCCTGCTCGGGCCGGGTGTCGAACCAGGCGAGCTGCAACGGCAGGCCGGTCATGTGCCGGGCGATCGCCTGCCCGACGTGGCCCGCGCCAAACAGATAGACCGGGCGCGGCCGCTCGCCCACCGGCTCGACGATGCGCGTGCCGGGCTCGGGCCGCTCGCCGCGCGCGGACTGACGAGTCGCGGTCTCGCGCTCGAACACGGCGCGGGCCACGGCTTCGGGCTCGAAACTGGTCTCCAGCATGCGGCCCGGCTCGGCATCGTGCAGCCAGCCAAGCGCTTCGGGATCGAGCCGCTCTACCAGCAGCCGCACTCTCCCGCCGCAGCATTGGCCCAGCAGAGGCCCGAGCGGATAGTCCTGTACCCGCCACGCGCCGGGCGCATGCGCCAGCAGCGCGCGGGCCTGCTCGACCGCGCGATATTCCAGCGTTCCGCCGCCGATCGTGCCTTCCTGCCCTTGGGCCGTCACCAGCATGCGCGTGCCCGCGCCGCGCGGGGCCGA
>Ga0247734_1002662_pt1 | contig 11371 bp, 8 predicted proteins | sample UWRJL103311B2_FD_180933 | JGI IMG/M metagenome (GOLD analysis project Ga0247734, IMG submission 180933) | Plant litter microbial communities from Arlington Agricultural Research Station in Wisconsin, United States - UWRJ-L103-311B-2 | ecosystem: Environmental > Terrestrial > Plant litter >... | reverse complement strand
TGTGATGGATATTTATTTTTATTTTTAGGTGCTTTGGTTTATATCTTGGAATACGAAATTAATCCCAAGCTTAAATCCTGAATTCTCTACCAAGCATTAGCAGCGAAGGTAATGGTATATATTCGAATTTCTACTCTACCGCCGCTGGCATGCATGATAAATCGACAGTCCCATCTGTCCCAATTTTTCAAGAAACAATTCTCTAAAAGTGCCTATTACTATGTATATAAGTCTAGTATCCAATTATATCGCAACTAGGTGTGCATTTCAAGGATGAATGTCAAGAATTAAAACAGTCCTAGTTTCCACTCCACGAGAAACGGTCTTGTGAGCAAGCTACTCTTCTTCGGTGATGAGCCTTAGATGTTCATCATCCGTACCTTCAAGCTTTGCCCTTTCCTTGATAATCCGTTCCATGGTCCACACATACACAACGAGCATCACTCCAATCACAAATCCGCTACAAGCCAAGCCTATGTTGATCGGGGTTGGATTGCTATGGAACACTTTCGACGACAAGGCATCAAGACCGTATTGCGAGAAATTAGTCATACCCGAAATGCAGATAATCATGCCATACACTCTGCCAAAAGTCGCAAACCCGAACACTTTGACCGCGTAGTCGCTAAAACACTGTTAGAGAACATATAGCTTATAGAAAACCAGAGTTACTCACGACATGGCTGAGTAGTAGAGTGGCCGAAGTATAACAAACAAAAGCACGGTTGAATATGCACCCCAGAGCGAAGGCACGGTGTTCAAAAGACCAATTGTAGTAGTAAGGCAAACAATAACGGCCAGCGTTGCTGGGACACTGAAATTATCCAACAGCAACCCTATCAAAGGCGTACAAATGATTCCGCCAACAGGTAATGCGACATCAAAAAAATCGTTGACTTTCTCTGCCTGTGCCTTTGACTGAAGCATATACTCATACTGTGAGCGAATTGTCGCAATGAAGTAGTTCATGCGAAGCATCTGTAGAACCGTGAGGAGGGTAATTAAGATGAACCATAAAGATAGCATCTGCTTATGGGCGGGCTGGCCATGGAGGACACCCCAGACACCGCTAATTACATGTCGTTCTTCCTCACGGTTCACCTTCTGTTGTCTTTCTTCCTCGTCGCCAACGAGTTCGCTCAATTTGCGAAGTTTCTTTTGCCGACGGTCCTTTCGCTTACTCCATATGCGAGCGAGTTCTGTAGGGCTCTCAATATCGTCGTCAGAGTCATGAACATCGTTTGACGAATCTTGAGCTCGTTCGATTTTCTGTTCAAGCTGAGGCAAATTCTGGTAGCTGCTTTGAGGAAGAACTGTTATTTGTGCCACGAGAATCATCAGAGGTACAATGGTATAGAAGGAGAAAAACTGGTGGATCCCGAAACTACGAGAGGTCGCTTCGTATGCCAGCCGATAAAAAAGAAAAACGGCTGCGGATGCATCAAATGAGCCAGTGATGACGGCCACAATTGTGCCAGCATACTTTGGAAATGCATTAGACATGTGAAATGCAGGCACGAAAATGAACGTGCCACCCAGTGCTAAAAGGATATTGCCAAACATAAAGCCATCAAAACCGAGCATGCTGGAGGCATTTGCAATCGAGATGCTTCCGGCAGCCAGCAGAAAACTTCCAATAATGCCACAAATTCTAGGTCCATAGCGATCCAGGACAGTACCTACAGGCAAGGCCGAGACATTGGCTGTTATTGAGGCTACTGTGAAGAAAAGATTAAGCCTGGAATAGGGTTATCATCTTCGCCGAGATGTTGGTTAGAGAGGGTTACCTGCCTCGAGTTCTGGTCTACACAGACCGCCACCCTTCGTTCCACTTCATCGTCCGAACACAAGTATCGATAGACTCCTTCCGATACCAGGACAGGCTTCAATGCAGCAAAGCCAAACACAATTCCAGACGCCAGCCAACATGCAATGATTGTAATCACGACTTGAGCTGCGAGATGTCAACATTACTGATCACCGAGCCTTGAAACCTAGGGCATATTGGTAGATAATACCTGCTCTGTATGTAGTTGAAAACTTGTAAGCAGAAACGGCATTCACGTGGTGCACCTCATCCTCGTGCGGAGGTGGAAATGCATCGTAACTTATCACTCGTCGAACAGCCTTATGAGAGGCTCGAGGTACTATCAGTGGATGGTTGAAGTCGTCGTCGTCGGCCTCAATACCATTCGGAAGCTCGAGACGGTCGGGCCCTTCGATAGAAGACACGTGCTGAGCTAGAGACATTTGGCTGCTGACTAGCTTACTGTATGGTATATAACTTAACTTAGCTCAGCTCAGCTCTTACCGGCTGGTCCTGATGTTTCTATACCGTTAACCCTTTGCTTTCACAGATATTGCTGCTACTCAATCAAAACCCAAGAATTTGAAGATTTGGAATACAGCTGGATGATAGAAATGGGCAGCATCTTCTAGGACTTTCTTCATAAGTGGGCACGCTGTACGTTTGGCCCTGTTGCGCCTGTGGATCTTCCTTGGATTAAAGTTGGGGCATGCTAGCTAGCATGATGCATGTAAGTGATGTAAGTGCGAAAATAGCGTGGAAAATAAATCATGTTACTATATAATATTCCCATAGGTAGTCGGTAGGTAGGAATAGGTTTCTGGGGGAAGTAATCAAGCAGCAGTAAAGCAGCATACTCGTGAACTGGACCGCCAGCCAATTCAAAGCGATATGTCCACCATCGACCCACGGACGGAGGAGGAGAGGAGATTGGAGGAAGAACAGAGACAGGCCGAGATCCTTGCGAGGCACAACCTCATTGACCCCGGGTACACAGGAAACTTTGAAGGCATACCAACAGACACTCCGCCGCAAAGCTCAAAAACATCCCAACGGTCAAATGGCGGAGATCAGGCTCAGGGCCAGGAGTCATCCTTGAAGCTGCAAGGAGGTGATATCCATCGCGACCTCTACCGAATTGGAGGACGAGCAAATCTGATCCAACGGTCGAAGACTTATTCTCACGTCGAATCTTCGAATCGAGCGGATAGTTCTCCATTGGCAGCACACAGGCAACCTGGAGGATTTCGCAGAGAGTTCTTGCTACAGCAACAGCACAGGTTGAACAGCGTTACGTCCCCGATCACGAACAATTTTTTCTCCTTCCTCGAACTATATGGCTCTTTCGCAGGTGAAGACTTGGCTGAATCAGAGGATGACGTTACTGACGCCGATGACGATGATGATGAGGAGGCACAACAGGGCAGACAACCTGCTGTAGGATCTGGAGAAAGACGCCCTCTACTAGGGACACGGAAGAGTACACGGGCACCGAAAAAGGGCGATGCGACAATGACGAGCACATTCTTTCTCCTGATCAAGTCTTTCATAGGTACAGGTGTACTATTCCTCCCAAAGGCGTTCCGGAATGGTGGCCTGCTCTTCTCTCTGGTCACACTAGTTCTCGTATCTTTGGTCTCCTCGGTAGCATTTCATCTGCTCCTACAGTGCCGTGCCATACATGGCGGAGGCTATGGTGAGATCGGACAGGCAATCAGTGGTAGGAGAATGCGATACATCATCCTTGGTTCTATTACCCTCTCTCAGATTGGGTTTGTTTGCGCAGGTATCATTTTCACGGCACAAAATCTGGACTCATTTCTACAGGCCGTGGTCAATGGTTCAATGCCAATTACAGTGAAAGCCCTCATCGGTATACAGCTGGTCGTATTGATACCTTTGGCCCTGATTCGGAACATATCCAAGCTAGGTGGTGCTGCTTTACTTGCCGATGTATTCATTCTGCTGGGTTTGGGCTACATATATTATTTCGATATTTCTTCACTCGCAAAAGATGGGATCAATGAGTCGGTCAAAATGTTTAATCCTCGCGATTTTACACTGACCATTGGCTCAGCTATTTTCACGTTTGAAGGTATCGGGTTAATCCTTCCCATCCAATCATCAATGAAACAGCCTCAGAAATTCGAAAGGCTGCTATATATCGTCATGTTCATCATCACAATCATTTTTGCCTCCATAGGTGCACTTAGTTATGCGACCTTCGGAGACAAGACCAACGTCGAAGTTATCCGCAACTTCCCACAAGACGATCCGCTGGTTAATGCGATTCAATTCTTGTACTCTCTGGCAATTCTAATTGGAGCGCCTGTACAGCTATTTCCAGCTGTTAGAATCGTGGAAGGCTTATTGTTTGGACACCACTCAGGCAGGAAGGATTCCATGACTAAATGGAAGAAGAACACTTTTCGTGCTGCAGCTGTCTGCTTATGTGGAGTCATATCAGCTGTTGGTGCTTCGGATCTCGATAAGTTCGTTGCTTTGGTTGGATCTTTTGCTTGCATACCATTGGTATACATTTACCCAGCGTACTTGCATTGGAAAGGCGTCGCGCAGAATAAATACGCTAAGTTTGGAGATCTAGTCTTGATAATAGGCGGTTTTATCGCAATGATTTACACTACAGCCGTCACAATTATTCGATGGTCAGAATAGGTTACTGCTACCGTCGGAATATTCACTCCCTGGGAGGGTCGCATGTATGTATATGTCACTACAATCTAGATACGGCGCCACTAGTTGTACATTCATTAGACTATTGCAACTTTTGTCATAAGTAACAAAATTTAAGAATTTTAGCAATAGCTAGGACTATAATTTGTCAGATTTTCTCTATACCTTCTGTTGAATATTGGTCTCAATCACTAGCCATTTCCTGACACGCGATGGGAGTACGACAACGGCTACAGCGAATTCTTGCGGGACCAGGATGCGAAGAGTAAGAGGTAGTTTCGGTCAATAGCGCCATTCCTTTTCTTTCCTACCCAGGAGTAGAAGCTCTTCCCCTCCTTAGGTTTCTGGGGACAGGCTTGGGTATCACAGTTCTAGCATTTCCCAAACGACTCTTCTCTGGTTAAGTAACCATTCAAAAGTTGCGCCCAGCTAAGGCTCTTAGTTTATCTGCAGTTCATTTCTGGAAGCGTAGTAGAGAGGGCATGCTGTTCGTCACACTGATGACGAAAAAGCAAAGAGAAAAGAGCTTCTCCTCCAGTTCCACAGTTCTAGAATCATACATTGGGTAGACTCATCACGGTCAAAATTCAAGGGGTTATATTTTGCGGGTTTGAAGTCCATTATGACGCCTTCTTCCCAGTGAAATTTGCTTTTCAACAATAATGGATTTCACGTGATGGACCCCCAATGTGCTGTACTACTAGCGTGGAGACAGTGGCTGAACTGTTGAGCTAAGAATTAGCATAACGTCCTACTAGTTAAATAAGTACAATAAACTCGCGTTTCAATACAACAATAATTACCAAAAAGGGGAAGAAATTCCACATTCTAATTAGTTACCTAGGTGTGTATTACATTGCATGGGGACCCCACCACTTCTTGCCTTTTCTCCCTATGTCTCCTTCCCTATTCTAGCCCTTCTAAATCCACATCACAGTGTCATCTTCCACCCCAGCCAACACAAATTAACCAATTCTCCGGCCGGTGTAGTCGTATCCAACGCAAGCCAGGTACTTCCCAAATGTATTATTAGGCCGCCCAATCCACAGTTGCATGCCAGCGGGGTCGGAAGGAGCAGAAGGTCAGACGAAACAGACCACCGTAAGCAGCCTTCGTTGCTACATGCGCGCTGAACATCGGCGACTCTCTCTCCTGATCCACCGTTCGAACTTGTCTTTCGATAACAATGATCTTCTTCCTCAGTACCTACCGTACAAGCAGTACCAATTCTTGATCCATCTTCAGAATTAGTTAGCCATGGACAGCCTTCCACTCGAACTGATCGAAGATATCGTCGGTTACTTGCCGTCTCGCGAGGATCTCAGCAGTTCTCTCACGGTTTCCAAGAAATTCCAACTCGCGGCCGAAAGGAAGTCAGGAAATTGGGAGAAGTACACTTTCATAGAGTCGGAAGCCGATACTTTCATCCAAACCTATACCAGCCACCGCTTACGCTATCTTCGGGCAATTACCTTGCCAACCAGCTTACCACAATTAGAAGAGAATATCGATGACTCTATTCCACCTCATTGTCGTGAGACCGTTGAGGATCTACGAGCTCTGGATGAAGAATTTACTCGGCAAATCAAAGTTTTTTTTAACACCATACAAGCAATTGAGGATCGAATTAGTGAGGAAGATAACACGAGAAAGATACGGCTTACGATCAAAACCCCGACAAGAGATATTGATGACTGGAATTGTATCCATCCTAAATACGTGTCTTGGCGTATTCACCTCCTGTTACCTGACAGTCTCCCTTCCCTCTATTCCATTCGTTCTCTCTATTTTATTCAGCAAGGAGCAAATGAGACCTACTGCGAGGAAGCAAAGGGGACTGCATTTCGACTTGATCCGCGTATTCTGCTAGATCTCTCCACTAGGCTTCCTAATCTGGAGTCGCTGAATGCCAAACTTTGGCAAGACCAATGGACATGCTCGACACCGTCGCTTTCAATCAAACACTACACACGTCCCTGGGAAGGACCCTACCGGGACTCGCGTAATGATTTTGCTAAAGCCATTCAGACCGTCATCCTTCCCAGAAATCTGAAGGAAATTAACCTTGATTTTGGACACCGCTGGTATAGCGGACCTCAACATATTGACCAACGGCTCCCAATACCTAATCTAGTAACGCCTTTAGCATACGATCCCTTCAGTTCTAACCTTCGTATATTATCTTACCGCCTTCGAAGTCTAGATCTCTGCGTTGTCGCTGACGAAACATTGTTTTGGCCAAGCGATAGCAGCGAACCCGCCTGGCCAAACCTGGAGACCCTAAGTGTCAAGTTCCAAATTGCATCCCCTAAGGGAGCTTGGTATTTCAATGGGTTGAGAGGTGAGGGCCGGGTTAATGAAGGGTTTGAAATTACCTCGTCCGCGTATCCCTCACTTGATCCTTGTGGAAACGAAGAAGACAAGACATGGGACTATAGTCCATGGGAAGGTGGCTTTGATTGGTCAGCTGATGAGCTTGTGCAGTTTCGAGTTTCTCCAGACAACGAGGTCTTAGTTCCATTTGTCACTGCGTTTGCAAAGGCAGCAAAGAACATGCCACTGCTTCAACAGGCTATGCTTTGGACATCACTGTCCTGGAATGCCGATGGTTGCGATGATGACTACACAGACTTTGATACAAGTTTATTCTTTAAGAGTACCACAAGCCCATTAAAATGGGGCATTGTCTATGTAGCGCCAGATGTGTTTCTAGGCATACCGTGGCGGTTGAGACGGAATGGCCCTGGAGAATCATATTGTGAATCACGGCAATTGTGGTGGAACGTGGGATCATGGAGACCTGACTCTGACCTTTGTCATCATTTCCAGCAAATTGGATTTCAGAAGCATGGGGAAGGGCTCATTGAGTATTGGGAGGATGTGTTGTCTACATAGAGTCTCTTTAACACTGTGCGTTGCTGTAAACATAAAACGCTTATTTGGGTATGCCTATGCTAATCCAAAAACTAGGATCTGAGTGTCATTCTGCTTTTCGCCCATCAAACCACTTCTCTCCGGAGCGGGATATGATAAGACAAGCTGCTACTCAAAAGCTCCTGCCTAGGAAAAAGAAAAACCAAAGTACAAATATCCAACATTCAACAGTCCACGAACACACATCGCCTCTCATCTTCTACCAGTAGCTAAGCTCATTCTAGCCCCTTACCATACCCTCTCGCTTCAACTTCTAATTCATCTTGCCACGTTATTTAATCTCAGGTCTCCCAAGGCTTTTTCCATATTTGATTCTTCTCCCTTGCCCATTCAGCGGCAAGTGCTGCAATAGATTCCTTAACATTGGCACTAAACTTGTTACCTGGAGCCTGCAGAAGTTCAATCCCATTGTTCAGCTCATTGTTCAGTCGGCTATTTGCAGTCTCAAACCTGAAATCCATCCATTCCACCCACAGAGCCTTTAGGCCCTGCCTCTCCCATGCTGCATTGTTCATATTAACAACCTTCTTGACAATTCGCTTTTTGTTGTTTTTTTCATTGACAGTTTCTTCACTTGTTAATACATCTTGCTTGGGTGTGGCTGTAGCAAGCGCGTTATCGAGTTTGTCGAGCATTTTCCCGATTCGGTCCTGTTGGTTGTTGAAGTGTTCACTGATTTTTGGTGTTCTCATATATCTACGAACGCCGATTAATCCCTTTAACAAAACCACTGCTTGTTGAGCATTGTTGGAGGCTGATGCAGTGCCCGTATCCGCTATGAGCCCTGAGATTCTTTTTAGAGAAAACACATTCGTTGTTGTTTTCTTATCTGAGAACGCCTGCAATCGAAATACGTGTTAGCGAGTGCAGAATGCCGGCCCAACGACCCAGAAAGCGAATTACCTCAGCTTTGGCAGGCGCATTGATATTGGCTTCCAGCATAACGAATTCTTCTCTGAATGTTGTTCCAGGAAATTCATCTGCGAGAAATTGCCTCGGCGTTTTCGTTTCACCATCTATAGTGATTGGCTGAGCTTCATTTGAAATGACAAGATTATTATTTTCTTTGTCAATTTCTGATGTATATGGATCTCTATCCCAGCTGTTGATAAAGTATGCACAAAAGTTGACCCTTTCACTTGTTGTATCAGGACCGGGAAATGTTTCTGTTCGCTTCTTTATCTCGTAGATCCAGTCGAAGAATTTGGTAACAACCTGCCATTCTAGAACGTGCTCGACTTCATATAATGCCTTTGTGCTTTTTACATCGGTAAGAGGACCTCCCCACTCATAGTTTGTGCAGTCTTTTGGCATTTCCCAGCCATAATAGTCTTTGATCTAATAAAATGTTTAATTGCAACAATCAGACATAGACATAGCAAGCATAACTTACCGTTGTTGAATCAGGATAGTGGTTTGCATTCCAATCTATCCCACAAGCCTTTCCTTCCTTGGCCTTATCTGCTCGTCTTTCAATCGTATGGTGTGCCATGGCTGCCATGCCAGACAAACCTGACCTGCTACCGGTGTACTCATTTCTAGCTGGGAGCTTTTTGGCGGCTTGCACATTGTTCTTCCTTGACTTGCCAACTGGAGTTAAGTCGGCCTTGACTTTTTTGGCAGCTTCTGCAAAAGCAGTTTCGCAGCTGGTAGAACCAGTAGCAGCACAAGCTGATGCTGATTCTGCTCTTGATACTGAGCCAGCAACGCAAGCGCTTGACGCTGAGCTCTTTGAGCTAACTGGCCTGTTCGACGCTGGCTTTGCAGTCGATCGCGTCTTTTCTGAGCCAGTTTTGACCGGAGGTGTAGTTTTCGGTGGCGGCGGGCTGTTGGCAGTAGTCTTCTTGAGGGAGGTGGTTTTCTTCACTCCTCTCGCCTTAAGAACCCCGTCATTATCATCGTCTCTCAGAACCTCAAACAACAGTCCACCAGACTCGATCTCACCACCCCAAAGCCCACTACCAACCACACACTGAGACACAATAGCCTCGATCGATGCCTTGCAGTCAGCTTCTACGGAATGGACAGTGCCTTTACCAGATAGCGAGACTTGGAGGGCCAAGGGTCCCACATTATAAGGGACGACACCGGAAACGAGATCCCCGAAGTCATCTTTGCAGAAAGAGTCAATGGGACCTGTGGTGGTTCCGGTATTCTGGAGTAATTTTGCGAGGTCGTCTTTAGATGGGTCGGTTGGACCCAGGGGGTTCTCGTTGCAGGTTATGGCACTCACACCAAGGAGGTTGAGACTGAAGAAAGTCGTGAGGAACGGTCTAGTGTTCCGCATAGTGACAAGTTTAGAATATAGGCTTGGAACAAGAGAAAATGTGGGAAGTTTTGGATCACTGTAATTTGTAAAGAAAGGATGAACCTACGGAGGAAATAACAAATGTAGAACTTCTGCTACCTTATATATCTACGACTTTGTCCAACACGCCCTCTATATTCCAAGGAATGGGATGTTGCATCATGAATCCTGTTCTTAGCCATTTGAAAGACAGCCTGCTTGCTAACCTGTGAACTTACTGTAAAATACCATGATGCAGCCGTAGGAGCAATAATCAAAACCCCACAGTAATATGGCTTGCTGGCTTTGGGAATAAAAAATAAGCAACAGAGGCTGAGAGGCTCCCATTAACCTTAAAGCGGGATGGGCTGAGTTATCCCAATGCGGTACGATCTCGGAGCGTAGAAGTCTCAGCTCACATATCTCGCGTAACAGGATTTTGGCTTGCCCGGTTTTATGACCAAACACATTCTACACGCCCAAGTCATTTACCCACGATGACCAGCGCGATCCTCCCTCCTTACATTGTTCAGCTCAATCCCCTTAAATCCTCCCAGCTCTTCAAGATGTGCTCAAATCCTATATCAGTCTAAATTGATATCATTTTGCGCATCCAAATGCAATTGCTTGGCACAGAAGCAACTTATTGATTAGCCTTAATGTAACCTTGATGTCAGTTACAATTAAAGAATATCTCTTGCACCGTCTTTTGACTCGCTTTCCTATGTAGTATTCTTATGTGGTTTGCCGGGTTCTATTTTTGAAGTAGTCCTCTCTATTGTTTACTTATTGGAAACTGCTATAATATATCCCTAGATCGTCGGAAGAAAAGGTGGGCTATGTGTTAAGCGAGAATAAGGGGTCGGCTTTAGGAGCTAAGGAGAAGGTGGTCACTTCAAGTTTTAACAAATTTGGATGGGAAGATTCGTTTACAAACCTACTATAAATTTTGCTCTTCAATAACTACATTATAGTGTGAAAATAATGAAGCTATACGTAATAGTTTGTCGAGCGTTGGAAAATTCTCGGTGAATGAAGCTGATAACACGACCAGAGAAGATTTTCTCAACGGGCGGTAGTGAGACAAACGTTGGATAACTTAAAGCTTTCAAAGGTCAACTCGATCACATTGCAACTTATTTCTAAATCAGCTACATTAACCCCTTGTCGGCACCCCCATAAACAAAGCAATCAAGCCTTCATTCAACGTCGGGTGAGTGATTACCATCTCCGCAATATCAGTATACGATAAGCTCTTCTTCATTGCCAATTGCACAATTGGGAGAAGTTCTCCAGCACCAGCCCCTAGCGCTGTGAAGCCAATAATAGTATCATCTTCGGCAATCAGTGCCTTTGCAAACCCCTCAGTCTCTCCTAATGTTCTTGTGTTTAGAAAAGCTAGCATAGGTATCTTCGAGATACGGTAACTAATTCTTTGCGCAGCAGCTTCGTGCTCTCGAAGTCCCACGTGTGCTAGAGCTGGTGAAGTAAAGAGCGTAAAGGGAACTTGACGACCTGATTTTCTTTTTGGGGCTGTGGGCTTAGCTAGGATCGTATCTCTCACGATGCGGAAGTCGTCAAAGGCGATATGAGTAAAATGCGGAGAGCCAGCACAATCTCCGACTGCAAAAACTCCCTCAGCGGATGTC
>Ga0247734_1002660_pt1 | contig 11374 bp, 8 predicted proteins | sample UWRJL103311B2_FD_180933 | JGI IMG/M metagenome (GOLD analysis project Ga0247734, IMG submission 180933) | Plant litter microbial communities from Arlington Agricultural Research Station in Wisconsin, United States - UWRJ-L103-311B-2 | ecosystem: Environmental > Terrestrial > Plant litter >... | reverse complement strand
GCCACTGGATCGGGCTCTGACACCGGCAACGGCAACAGCAACGGGAACAGCGGAGCCAATCAGGGGAACGGAAACGGCAACTCTGGCTCTGGCAACGGAAACATGAACTGAAACCTCCCCACTCAGATCTCAACAGGGAGTGATCCGCATTGAGTTCTTTGAACTTCATCGGACGATCGGCCGCCATTTGGCGCTCCATAATCTGGGGCGGCCTCATATTGGTCAGCGTCGCGATCAGCCTGCTGAGCGGCGGCCTTCGTCCGGTGGACGACGCCCTTTCGGCGATCCGCTTTAGCGCCGTCCAGAGGCCAGCCAGCCAGTCGCTGACGATCGTAGAGATCGACTCCCGCAGCCTGAAAGCAGGGGCCTCCTGGCCGTGGGATCGAACGCGCTACGCCGAGGCCATCGACAAACTTGTCGACGCCGGCGCTGTCCTCGTGGCCTTCGACGTGGATTTCAGCACTGTGTCGGGCTCGACGGGAGACGCGGCGCTGGCAGAAGCCATCTCCCGGCATCCCGGCCAAGTCGCTTTGGCGACCTTCAACCAGAATGCGTCATATGGAGGCGTCGATCGGAACGTCGTCGGCAACGCCCCTCTCGCTCACCTGAGCCGCGACGCGATGCTGGCGTCCGTGAACGTCCCTGTGGATGCGGACGGTAAAGTCCGGCGGTACGAACGGTCGAATGCGTCCGGGGTCCGCTCAGTGGCCGCTCTTCTGGCAGGCGCGCCTGCTGAAGGATCGGACTTTCTGATCGACTTCGGCATCAAGCCGCGAACCATCGGTCAGATTAGCTTCGAGGATGTGCTGACCAATAGCTTCGATCCTGCGCTAGTCCGGGGTCGCGTCGTTCTGATCGGGGCCACGGCGCTCGAACTCGGCGACGAGTTCGCGACCCCGAAAGGCTTGCTACCCGGCGTGGTGATCCATGGGCTCGCCTATGAGAGCCTCTCCAGCGGCAGGGCCTTGATGTCGCTCGGTCCGCTAGTCCTGCTGATGCTGTGTCTGCTGCTCGGTTTGGCCCTGCTCCCGGTGAGACAAGGGGGACCGGGATTGAAAGCGCTTATTATCAGGCATGTTATATCCGGTCTGGGAATACTGGTCCTCCCCATCCTTGTGCAGGCGACCATGCCTGTCAGTCTCCAGTTCGCACCTCTTCTCCTGACGCAGATCGTGTTCGCGGTATGGGCGACGCGTGTCGAACTCGCGCGGCGCGCTCGGGCCGTTATTGAAGAACGCGAGGCCGGTCTTCTTCACCTTGCCATGCATCAGTCGGAGACCGGGCTGCCGAACCGAAGGGCCCTGCTCACTGCCATCGACGCCGCCCGCCTTGAACTGCCCGGCGTGGAGATCTCGATCGTGACCATTGGTGTCGAGCGTCACGCCGAGATGCGTGGCGTCGTAGGTTACGGCGTCGCCAACGAACTGATGGGGCAACTTGCTCAACGGATGGCAGAGCTCGTGGACGCCTCTTGCGTGGCGCACGTTGCGACCTCGGTCTTGGCTTTTCACCGGTGCGGGATCGGGCCGGAAGGTCTCCATGAGCTGCTGTCGAAACTGGCTGACCTCGAAACGAACTTTCAGGTCGAGAGCCATTCAATCGATATCTTCCTCCGCGTGGGCGCAGCTATCGACATTGAAGGCGGGTCCTCACCGGAAGCGCTTCTCGAGCGCGCCACCTTGGCGCTCAATAAGGCCCAGAGAACTGACCAGCGGGTCTTGGTCCATGACCCGGCTGTCTTCGGATCGCCGAGGAACAATCTGGCCCTAATGACCGAGATGCGCGAGGGCATCTCTGCTGGCGACGTGATGCTTCACTATCAACCCAAGATGACCGCTGCTGATGGCAGCATTCGGTCAGTAGAGGCCCTGTGTCGGTGGCGGCACCCGGAACGCGGGTTTGTCTCCCCTGACGAGTTCATTCCCATCGCTGAAGAGACAGGACAAATCCGCACCCTGACGGCGTGGACGGTTATGCAGGCAGTGAAGGACCAGGCGCGACTTCGAGAGGCGGGCTATGACATCACAGTGGCAATCAACGTCTCTGGGCGTCTGCTGTCTGATCCCGAGTTCCTGACCCACGCCCTTGAAATCACCGCAGCGGTTGAAACGCGCCTGTGCTTCGAGATCACGGAGACGGCCGTCATCGAGAGCCCTGCAACGGCAACCGATGCCATTGCGGCTTACCGGGCAGCGGGCATCAAGATCTCCATCGATGACTATGGCTCCGGCCTTTCCTCGCTCGGCTACCTGAAGATGTTGAACGCCGACGAACTCAAGATCGACAAGTCTCTGGTGGTCGACGTCATGACGAGCGCGAGGGACCGGCTGATCATGAAGTCGACGATCGATCTGGCCCACAGCCTCGGCATGGCCGTCGTCGCGGAAGGTGTCGAAACGGAAGAGCTCACGGCGGCCCTTCGCTTGATGGGATGTGATACAATCCAGGGCTGGCATGTGTCGAAAGCCCTGCCTGTCATGACTCTGATGGATTTTCTCGGCACACGTTCATCAACAGCGCAGACCACTCGACGACAGGATCCCCGTTTGGTTGCAGCTTTGCCATAAGGAACCGGCGGCATCTTTGCGTTGTTTGATCGCCAGATTTGAACCTGGAGTGATCCGATGGCTACTGAACGAGTTGTAGAGCGCGCCGATGGCACAATCGAACGGACAACCACCGGAGAGACTCCGGTAGTCGAACGTCGGGGAAGCGGCATGGGTGCCATCGTCGCTCTCATTCTTGGCCTCGCTCTCATTCTGCTCGTCGGCTACTTTCTCATGAACATGAGCCGCAACGACGCGATCGAAACCAACGCCGTCGCTGGCGCAGCGGAAAGCGTCGGCAACGCTGCCGACAACGTGGGTGAAGCCGTCAGCAATGTCGCACCAGCCACACCGTCGAACTGATCAATGCAACACCGCTCATGAGAGATCTCGGATGAGTGAATGGTGCTGAACCTCTAAGGCCCCGGGAAGACACACCCGGGGCCTCTGCAGCATTTTGGCCACCCACCATGAACCGCTGCAGAACGCCGCGCGCTTTTTGCCGGCGGCCCCTAGGAGCGCATTCTCGTCATCTTGCGACCGGGCCCGGCCCACAAAACTGGTCTTCGGGCTACAGCACACCTCCGAGGGCCGAGAAACATGCCTGTGATCACGGGTCTGCACTGTCTACTTATGCGGGCAATGACCCGGCCTCGCGCGCGGCCACCTCGGCTTTTGCGAAGCTAAGGTGAATGCCACAACCAACTGATTTTGAAGCTGATAATGTCCTGACTTCGTCGATTGGACGACTGAAGGACACCCCATGCAGAACTTCGCGATGACGACATGGGCCAACGACCGCATGGTCGCCTACGAACCCGTGTTTGCGCGATCATCGGCTGAGGCCACCGCCTTCGTTCAAGGTATGGTAACCGAACGCGTTCGTGACCACACGTCCATGCTCGCCAGACTGGGTGTCCCGTACGTTATCGAGACCGGTCACCGCGAACTGTCCGAACTGACGGTGTTCATGCCCCTAAACGTCATCGGCACATGGCACGCGGTCGAGGTGAATGGAGCGGCAAAGCTCGTCTGGCAGCCCAAGGACCCCGAAGGCAGAGGAATGCCAGAATAGGGAGAATGGCGGGAGGTCGGACGAAGTCGATCTCACAACGGTGTGGAGCGCTTGCTACGCGGAGCTGCTACACATACCGTCCATTCTGCTACACGCTGATCAAACTGCTGTTGATTACGCTGGTCTTATGAACGGGATTAGCCTCCCCTCGGCTCCACCAGGCGGTATCAGTTACTTGGATCCCTACGGAGGCGCTACTGCTTCTATCCGTGATCCAGTTTAGCAGGGCATTTTGGGTTTAGTCGCTTAATCCGCGCATAGTGAGTTTCCTTCTGGGTTTTCAGTGAGAGAGCGCACGCGTGCACGACGCTAGGCGGTCGGCACCGCTGGAGATGCCCAAGGCATAGTCGCGAGCAATAGACCCGCCTTGGTGTAGGAGCGGGTACCATATATTGCTGGGTTCAGCGACGACGAGCTATTTCATGCGGCCTTTTGGCAGCGGAGCCCCTGAGAATGCCGCCGACAGCCAAGCATTTTGCCGGATAGCCAAATAGCTGAGGGCAGAGAGACCAAACACCACCAGCGAGCCTAAAGCCCATTGGAGTTCGCCAGGCCACGAGACATACAGCAGTATCTTTACCACCAACAGGGTCCAGATCATGTGAAACAGATAGATCGCCATCGCGCCTCCAACGAGGAAGCGAATGGACGCCGATTCCCTTTTGATCAGACGCTCTAGCAAGGCAAAGAAACAGAGGGAAATCAACAGAGCCAGCGGAAGCTCTAACGCATTGCTCACCAAGAGCTCAGGCATGGACTTCGGCGACGTGATACCGAAAGCGGGCCTTACTGCTGTGTCGAGAACCACAGACACAACTGACAGAATCACGGCGGCAAAAAACTGCCAAGGCCTGGCGCCTTTGAAGAAGCTGGTGCTGAGCCCGCTGCTGTACACAATAGTTCCTATCGCGAACGCAGGCGCAAAATAAATGTAGCTGCTCAGGATGCCTATGCCGGGCACCTCTCCTACGACCCGATCAAATACGGCCCGGGCGATCCCCCAGAACGCGAGTACGCTTACCAACGCAAATCCCTGCCATCCGCGCAATTGGACAGCTTTCGCAAGAGAAGGGCGCTGCGCAAGCCCTTCGATTGGGATCAGATAAAGCGTCCCGACAAACATCAGCAGCACCATCAAGAACCACATGTGATCTACCGTGACCGGCAATGGTCCCATGCCTTCGGCCGCTAACCCAAGAATGTCCCGGTGAATGAAGAACTGCGCCACGCCGATCGTCAGAAGGCTGGCAATCAAGGGGACGCCGAGACGCCAGAGGCGGTCTTTTGCCCACGCGGCGCGGCCTCGCTTATGGATTATGAGGGCCGAGAAAAATCCGGACAAAACGAAGAAGGCGAACATTCGAAAGGAGTGGTTCACCGACATGGCAACGCCGATAAAAACCGACTCGCGGATCTCTGCGTTCGGGACGGGCAAGTCGAACATGGACTTGGTCGCCACGTGATAGGGTATGCCAAATACGAGCAGTAGCGCCCGCGCCGCATCAAGCGAGTGAACCCTGCCGTTCGTCATGGCGCCCCCCAACGTCAAACGTCGCGGTCGTGGATAGGCTAGTTGTCTGGCCTTGGCGAGCGCCCGACGACACCTTGATCAGTTTCGGTTGGTGTGACCGTCGGGACTTGACGTATTTATCGGCCGAAACGTGCGTCATGCCTGCCGAATAGCGCCGGAGACGTTGCCGCTGGAGCGATCTACCTTAGCGTTCAACCGCGAGCACGGAGGTGATTTGCTTGACCAGCGGGTCGGAGGGCGCTTGAGACCGACTTCTGAGCTCACGATTGGCTCAAGCCGTTCATGACGGTGTTCCTATGGGTTTTTGGTAGAGGGTCACGCGGATGCGCTGCATCAGCCGGTCGAAGCCGCTGGCGTCTGTCGAGTGGCCTATGGCGCGCTCGCTTACGGTCGTTGTCAGCATCGACGATGAGGCTTAGGCGGTTACCGGGCTGCAGCGACCGACGGCGACGTTGGCCGAGAACGCCTGTTAAGCCACGATCTAAGGGGCTCATCAAAGAACTTTAGAGCCAGATAGGCAAACACCAAAACGCTCACTACTTGGATCGCATCAACGAGCGTGATGTAGTAACCCGTCAAGTTCATGCGGTGTTTTATTTCCGCACCTACTCGCAGCAGCGGAGCGTGCAAAATGTAGATTGGATAGGATAACTGGCCAATGAATAGCATGAGCCTCTCTACCCGTGGCACCGGATGAACGCCCGCCCCAGACCAAACGATCGCAGGCATCACCAGAATGACCAGAGCGAGGCCGAGAAAAACATTATGCTGGATCGGAAGTATTAGAATAGCTGTCAGAAACACAAGCAATAACACGCTGACCAAAGTGTTCGGACGCATCAACGGCCTGATGCGGAACAGAGCCACGCCGATGAAGAACGGATACGTGACGCGAACGAAGCCGTAAAGAAAGCTAACTTGATCACTTCCGAAGCGGAATGACCCTTGAGACAAACCGACGGCTACTAGAGCTGTAGCAGAAATTATGATCAGAAAGATCAGGCGGCGATTGGTAAGGTGGAGCGCTATTGACGCATATACAATGTTAACCGCTACTTCAAAAGACAGAGACCAGGCAGCCGTGTTGAATGGATAAGCAGTTTCCCACTGCGGGAATACATACGAAGGCAGCAACAATAAGCCTAGACCTCCTGCAAGAGCAATGCTGGAAATCGAAGGAGACCCTTGCACAAGAAAGGATAGCACAGCCAACGCAATCCCCATTGAGATCCCTAGGAAAATTAGTGGATAGAGGCGAATTAGTCGGACGGTCATAAACTGACGGAACGAAAGAGTTGAGGTCAGTTTTTTTTCGTAAGCGAGAGCCACGACAAACCCGCTAAGCACGTAGAAGAAATCTACGGCATAACTCGCATACTCCATCGGGTTAAAAGTGGATTGTAGCCGGATGTGAAAGAGCACCACCACCACGGCGGCCACACCCCTAAGCCCATCCAAAACGGCATAATGTTGTTTCATAAAATCCCTTTACGGGCAGGTATCACGGGCACGAAAGCATGCATACGGGGGCCAAGGAATTCTGGCTTGGGCAAGGGCGCCAAGCCAAGGTCTCGTAGAGCGAAGACGGGCACAAGTAGCACGACTAACGTCGGACTGGATCGCTGATCACCGATATGCAACAGACATTGGCGGCGATTTCCGCCCGAGGCTGCGCTGTGCGACAACCCAGACCGTGGCCAACCCCTCGCCGGGTGTTCCAGATCGTCGGGACGATCGGAATTCTTCTCGTTCAGCTGGGCCGCATCGGGCTGCTTACGATGATGGACCGGCGGAAGCGGCAGTTTCCAACCGGCACTTAATACACGTGCAGCCGATGGCGGGTCATCGTTTATGCGCGTTGCATCGGTTCCCATTTCCTCCTCATTTCTACCGACGCCTTGAGCATTTGCCATGAGCGGCGTCGCGTGAAGCGGCGAAGATTGTTACCAGCTGGCGGCCGCGCCCCAACAAAATCAGGGCCTCCATCCTCCGGGTACTTGGCTGGTCAGTTGGCGGGCTTGTCCGTCCACTGGCGAGTGCTGCCGACCGTGATCAATGTGCCGTTCGGAGGAGGCTGCGTTGTGGGTGCGAACAACTTTTTTGATGGTAGCCGCTCATTGACGATCGAGGACCGCGTTAGGATTGGCTCCATCGTAAAAAACCTCACTACGACTTACCCGATCAACGCCGATGTGCTGCGTAGGACTTCCTGGCATCGACGTCGATCTCGCGACCGTAATCGGCTACGGATCGTGGGCTGGCCGCGAATGTCATGGCGCCCCCCGGGGTGAGCATCGCGCCGGGCGGCGTCATCGGCGCGGGGGCGGTCGCCGCGAGTGACACCGAGCCAGACGGTCTCTATGTCGGCGTTCCGGCGCGGCGGATCAAAGATCTGCCCGTCGCAGGCTAGCGCTGCGACTGTCCGGAGCTGGGTCTGGAAGTCTCGACATCCTCAGCCGTCACAGGATCAGTAGTGAGAGCACCCAACTTGCTGCAGAACCAGACAACGAAGCTGGTCATGCCACGGTCAGGAGAAGGTCGGAGATGAAGGATCGCTGAGACCAACACTGGTTAGTTGGCGCAAAAAACCCGTCGAGCCAGCCATCAGCCATCAGCCATCAGCCATCAGCCATCAGCAGGCGGGGCCTTGTGTTGTTTATGGTAAATTTTATCCACGACTTGATTTTATAAATAACACAGCTCAGCGATAGCTCTCGTTCTATTTTAGAACTACCGCACGATTTTAATCGATTCGAGCCAATAGTATAGAATACGAAACACAAACCTCACAGTCGGCCGCAGACCGAACTAATCGTCGTTAGACCAACCAGGCGTTGAACTTGCTCTGTGTACGCCTGAAGTGGGGCTAACGTAGAGTTGGATCAAGCCGGGTCAGGCTCATTCTAATCCCGCCGTGGATTGCTCTGGAGGACTAGCGAGCCATATCGACGGCCTGCCGAAACGTGAAAGCTATCAACGAGGCCGTCGACTGGCAGTAACGGCAAAAGACCTGGGTTAGACTTTGCTAAGATCCACTGAGCGTACCCGGAAATCTTGAAACTGCAGCCCTTCGGCGCAGCCGCCTCGCGGGTCAGAAGCCGGCCTCGGTCGCCAGTCGGACCAGTTCGGCCAAGTTGGTGACGCCCAGCCGGTCCATCAGATGGGCGCGATGGGTCTCAACGGTGCGCGGGCTGAGGCCGAGGTCGATGGCGATGGTCTTGTTGGTGCCGCCGGCGATCAAGCCGCGCAGGACTTCCTGTTCCCGAGGGGACAGGCTGGCCACGCGGTCGCGCCCCTGGGCCGCGACGCTGGTCTCCGACGGTCGGGCGACGTCGAAGGCCGCTTGGGCCGCCGCGGCCACCACCTCGGCCGAGGGCGACAGCAGGATGTCGAGCGCGCCCAGCTTCATCAGGGCGACGACGTCCTGGAGCCGGTCCTCGAAGTCACCGGTCGCGATCCAGCTCAGTTGATCGGCTCCCTTCAGCGCAGCCGCGACCTTCAGCGCGGGCTTCACGTCCCGCGACACGCGCAGCACGACACAGCCCGAGGACAGGTCGGCGCAGACCCGCTCGAACTGGGCATAGCTTTCGAACGCCCTGACCCGGAAGCCGCGCCGGCTGAGCACCGACGCCAGAGTCCGGCGTCGCGCGTCGTTCTCGTCCACCAGATAGAGGCGCGGATCGGTCTCCACGCCCAGTTCAATGACCAGACCGCCGATGCGCCGGCGATCCGTGCCGATCGGAAAGGCCGTCAGCTGGAACCACCGCGCGGCCCCCAGGTCCGAGACGCGGCGGAAACGCATCTGGGTCGTGCCGTCGTCCACCGTCCTGTCGAACAGGGCGAGGAAGGCCTGGCGGTCGTCGGGGTGGATCGCCCTGGCCCAGTCCTCCCAGGTCATGTCCTCGAGGTCGGGCAGCGCCCACGTCGTCCGGCTCTCGCCGTTGATGGGCGCCAGGCGTCGGCTGGCGATGTCGGCGGTCCACAGCAGGGTCGCGTCGGCGCCGTTGAAATCTCGCAAAAGCTCTTCGTGGCCCCGGAGGGCGTCGGCCGCCAGACGCCACTCGTCGATGTCGGTAGCCGACCCGAACCATTCGAGACGGCCGTGGGGGCCGACGACCTGCTGGGCCTGGACGGCGAACCACCGGTAGGCCCCGCCCCGTCCGCGCAGCCTCTGCTGGGCCTCGAACAAACGGCCGGTGGCGATGCTCCGGGCATAGAGGGCCTGGGCCGGCGCGATGTCGTCTGAGTGGACGTGATCGTCCCAGACCGTGCCCTCGGCGCCAGGTTCGAGATATTCGCCCAAAGTCTGGTTGACCCAGATCAGACGCCCGTCGCCGGCGCATTTCCACAGCAGTCCGGGCGTCGCGTCCGCCACCGCCTTGAGCGAGGCTTCGCTGGCGCGCAGGGCCTGATCGGTCAGCAGACGGCGGGTGGTCTCATAGCCGATGCCGTAGACCCCGCCGGCGCCGCCCGCCGCGGTGCGGATCGGGGAATAGGAAAAGGACCACCAGGTCGAGGTCACCCGTCCGTCCCGCAGAAGGGGGACGTGAAAATCCTCCCTGAAGATCGTCTGGCCTTCCCGGGCGGTGATCAGGAGACTTTCGATCTCGATCCAGGCCTCGGCGAAGACCTCGGCCATCGGCTTGCCGAACGATCCGGGCTTGCCGGCGATCACGGGCGCGAAGGCGCTGTTGTGGAACAGCCGGAGGTCCGGACCCCAGCAGATGAACATCGGAAAGCTGGCGGGCAGGATGAGCTTGAGAGCCTGGACCAGGGCCGGGTCCCAGTCAGACGGCGGACCCAGACCGGCGGCGGTCCAGTCGAACCCGTCCAGAAGTCGTGTCGGGTCCGGCGTGTGGCGCACGACCCCGCCCGTGATGTCCGCATCAGGTATGGGCGTCTCGACCATGACCGCATCCCTCGGCGCGGATCCAGTCATGGACCGCCGTTCGACTATGTCGGCGCCTGGACGCTGTGGCTAGGGTGCGCCTTACGCGTCCTCGTCGAACTTGCGCGCCACCAGATCGGTCAGGGCCTCGATGGCTTCCGGGGCGTCGGCGCCCTCGGCCTGGATCTCGATGCTGCAGCCGATGCCGGCGCCCAGCATCAGCAGGCCCATGATGGAGCGCGCGTCCACCGTCGTGCCGTCGCGGGTGACGTGGATGTCGGCTTCGAAGCTCGAGGCCAGTTTGACGAACTTGGCCGAGGCCCGGGCGTGCAGGCCCCGGGTGTTGCAGATGTCGGCGGTCGTGGTGATGGCGGTCATGGCGTCGTCCCGGCCTATTTCTCGCCCGCCAGAACCCAGGAGGCGACCGAGATGTATTTGCGTCCGGCGTCCTGGGCGTGGGCGACGCACGATTCCAGGGTCTCGCGTCCGCGCACGCTGGCCAGCTTGATCAGCATGGGCAGGTTCAGGCCGGCGATGACCTCGGCGTGGGTCTGTTCCATCACCGAGATGGCGAGGTTGGAAGGTGTGCCGCCGAACATGTCGGTCAACAGGATGACGCCGTTGCCGTCGTCGACGGCGGCGGCGGCGTCAACGATGTCGCGACGGCGGCGCTCCATGTCGTCCTCGGGGCCGATGCAGATGGCCGCGACGCCCCGCTGGGGGCCCACGACATGCTCCATGGCCGAAAGGAATTCGGAGGCCAGACCCCCGTGGGTGACGATCACCAGCCCGATCATGAAGGCTTCACCAGACTATCGCCCCGCAACGCATCCTGCCGGGTGGGAGCCCCGACCGGACCGCAAGCCGGCCTAGATAGAGGAAAGCCGCGCGGGTGCAAAGCCATGCGCCTCAAAGATGAGTCAGGGCGGCCGCGACCAATCGCGCCGCCGAAGCCGGGCGGGCGTCGATGGCCAGACGCGGCAAGGCGATTCCGGCCAGTGTCGCCGTTTCCGGCTCGGGCAGACGCTCGACGTCCCGATGACCGCAATCGGCGATCAGGGCGACGCGGACCAGCCGACGGGGCAGGCAGTCGAGAATGCCCAGACCCCGGACCTCGATCCGTCCGGCGATGCGCTCCGGAGCCGTGGCGTAGAGGGCGCCGCCGCTGGCCCAGACATGGGTGTAGTCATCGGCCACCAGCCGCCAGCCGTCGCCGATCAGCCGCAGGGCCAGATCGCTCTTTCCCGCGCCAGAGGGGCCGGTCAGCATCACCCCGCGCCAGCCTGCGGGACCGTACCGGGCGACCGTGGTGGCGTGGACGGGGTTCATCCTCA
>Ga0247734_1002659_pt1 | contig 11378 bp, 11 predicted proteins | sample UWRJL103311B2_FD_180933 | JGI IMG/M metagenome (GOLD analysis project Ga0247734, IMG submission 180933) | Plant litter microbial communities from Arlington Agricultural Research Station in Wisconsin, United States - UWRJ-L103-311B-2 | ecosystem: Environmental > Terrestrial > Plant litter >... | reverse complement strand
CGTGCCCTCTCCCGGGCGGCTCGCCATCTCGAAGCCGAACAGCAGGCAGCCGAGCGAAACGCCGCTCAACACGAAGCCGAGCGTGTCGAAGCGGCCGGGATCGTCCTCTCGGAAGTTGGCGATGAATTTGCCTACCAGCCAGAAGCCCAAAGCCCCCATCGGCAGGTTGATGTAGAATATCCAGCGCCAGTCGAGATACGTGACGATGAAACCGCCGAGCGGAGGCCCGAGGATCGGTCCGATCAGCGCAGGTACCAGCAGCCACGACATCGCGTTGACCATGTCGCGCTTGGCGACCGAGCGTAGCAGTACCAGTCGCCCCACCGGGATCATCATCGCCCCGCCGATCCCCTGCACGAAGCGCGCGACGACCATCATCTCCAGCGTCGGCGATTGCCCGCAGGCAAGGCTGCCCAGCACGAACAGCAGGATCGCGCTGCGGAATACCGTCCGCGATCCGAAGCGGTCGGCGATTTTGCCCGAGGCGGGGATGAAGATCGCCAGCGCCAGCAGGTACGACGTCAGCGCGACGCTCATTTCCTGGGGGCGCACGCCAAAATCGTGCGCCATCGTCGGCAGTGCCGTCGCCAGCACGGTCGAATCGACGAACTCCATGAACAGCGCCGACGCGATGATGAGCGCGACCAGGCGATAATTGGAGCCTGATACCGGCGGCCCGAGGTCCTGAGTCTTGGCCAGCGATCCCGCCGCGGGGACGATGCCGTCGCGCACTTCGGCGTTGACGGAAGCGATGCCGCGACGACGGGGCCTCAGCATGGGGCCTCGACGGGACTGGCGGGAGAGGACATCATCGGCTTTCCGGTTTGCGGACGTGAAGGGCGGCCTTCCCGTTCGAGGTGGTCCGTCTGGACGAGGGCATGCCGGCGCGGCCTATATAGGTGCAGTGCAGCATAAAGGAACCCCAAGCGGGAAATTCAAGGCACGAACCCGGCGATGAGCCGTGCCAGCGCACGTTCGATCGCATCCGGCGCGGGGCCCTGCCCCTTCGGCAGGAGCAGCATCGCGCGCATGACGCCGGCGAAGGCATTGGTCAGCACGAAGGCGTCGGCCGGACTCATCGGCGGGTCGAGTTGGGCGGGATGTTCGCTCGACGTCAGCAGCGCGATGACCCGGTCGAGCAGCGGGGTCAGGCGACGGCCGCCGCGGGCGAGCGCGTGGGCGATCACTTGCCGGTGTGCCTCGCGCCGCTCACCGTAGCTGGCGGTGACGGCGCTGACCAGTCGCCGCACGTTCTCTTCGGGCTGCCCGGCCGCCGATTCGGCCAAAGCGGCGAGCACGCGCTGCGATATCTGCGCCATCTCGCGCTCAGCCAGCGCGTCGAGGATCGCGTCCTTGTTGGGGAAGTACTGGTACAGCGTGCCGATGCTGACGCCCGCGGTCTGCGCGACGGCATTGGTCGTCAGCACCTCCATGCCACCTTGTTCAAGCAGGCGGATTGCTGCTTCCAACATGAGTTCGACTTTGTAACGGGCCCGCTCCTGGCGCGGTGTTCGCGGCTCAGGCTTTTGATTTTCCTTCATTTATCTTCGCCACTCCCTGCCTTTGCGAACGCGAGTTTCCAACAAGGTGAGCAATGCTCATATTATCGACCTGGACATGGTGGGCAAGACCCCACCTCGCAAGGAAGGATATCGACGATGGCAAGTGCCCAGGCCACTTTCGACGTTGCACCGCGCAAGGACTGGAAGACCGCGCTTGCCGCGCTGCGTCAATTGCTCGGCAATGCCGGCGATACCGCGCAAGTGTTCCGCATCATGCGCGCGCTCAATGCCGGGACCGCGAAGGCGGGGTACGAACGGTTGTTGCGCACGGCCGAAGGCGGGCGCATCGCGTATCGCCGCACCGAGCTGGCGCAGCGGCTTTGCGACCCGGCCTTCGTCGGCAGCTTTGCGCCCGGCACGCTGGGCGCGGCTTACGCGGCGTTTCTCGCCGAGACCGGATATTCCGCCAAGGGGCTGGCCGATGTCAGCAACACCGAGGACACCGCACGCGAAGCCTATCACCCTTATGCGTGGTTCGGGCGCCGCACGCGCGACGTGCACGACTTGTGGCATGTGCTCACCCGCTACCGCGCCGACGATCCGCTGGGGGAGCTGTGCCTGGTGGCGTTCTCCTACGCGCAGACCGGCGGGCTTGGTTGGGGGCTGATCGCGTTGGGCGGTGCGGTCAAGGCGTGGCGGTCGCCGGGCGGCCGGCCCGCGATCCGCGCGATCCGCGAAGGCTGGCGCAATGGCCGCCGCGCCGCGTGGCTGCTGGGCGAGGACTACGAAAGCCTACTCGCCGAACCGCTCGAGGCGGCGCGCGCCCGCCTGGGCATCGCACCGCCGCTCGCGTACCTCGCGTTTCGGGAGGCCAATCCCGAACCGCGTCGAACCTGACCGTCGTCACGCTCACAAGCCGGGGCGGTGTGGGCCGCCCCGGCTTGCTTGCACGATGACGAAAGTCAGGCCGCGTCGACCAGGACGATCTCGCTGTCCTCGATCGCGGTGACGCGGATGACGTCGAGGTCGCTGATCGCGGCGCCGTCGCGGGCGTTGACGCGGACGTCGTCGATCTGCACCGCGCCGGTGGCGGGGACGAGATAGCCTTTGCGGTCGGCGCCGATGGCATACTCGGCGGTTTCGCCGGCCTTCAGCGTCGCCGCGACGATGCGAGCGTCGGTGCGGATCGGCAGCGCGTCGTTGTCGTTCTCGTAGCCCGAGGCAAGCGTCACGAACTGGCCGGAGCGTTCGCCCTTGGGGAAGGGCTTGGCGCCCCACGCCGGCGCATCGCCGCTCTTGGTCGGGATGATCCAGATCTGGAAGATCTTCGTCACCACGTCCTCGAGGTTGTATTCCGAGTGGCGCACGCCGGTGCCGGCGGACATCACCTGCACGTCGCCCGCTTCGGTGCGGCCCTTGTTGCCAAGGCTGTCCTCGTGGGTGATCGCACCTTCACGGACATAGGTGATGATCTCCATGTCGCGGTGCGGGTGCGGCGGGAAGCCGGTCTGCGGGGCGATGGTGTCGTCGTTCCACACGCGCAGGTTGCCCCAGTGAACGCGTGCCGGATCGTGGTAATCGGCGAACGAGAAGTGGTGCTTGGCGTTGAGCCAGCCGTGGTTGGCGCCGCCGAGGCTGTCGAAGGGACGAAGTTCGATCATGTCAGGTCTCCGGGGGAAAGCGGCGGTGTGCCGCTTCGTTGAAACCCATCTAGGCCTTGCGGACTTTCCTGCGCAGAGACATAAGTTTGATCCCTTTGTTCGAGGAAGTTGAAAAGTGAATAACCCCGGGACGCCCACGCTCGACCAGTTGCGGATCATGCTGGCGATCGTCGACACCGGCAGTTTCGCGGGCGCCGGACGCAAGCTGAACCGGGCGGTATCGGTCATCAGCTATGGCATCGCCAACCTGGAGGCGCAGCTTGGCCTGCTGCTGTTCGAACGCGAAGGCACCCGCAAACCCAAGCTGACCACCGCCGGTCGCGCCGTTCTGGCCGAGGCACGCACGGTGGCGCAAGGGGTCGACGGGCTGCGCGCCAAGGTCAAGGGCCTGCTCGATGGGCTCGAGGCCGAGGTGGACCTCGCCGTCGACGTCATGCTGCCCGCCGAGCGGCTCGGCGAAGTGCTGCGTGCCTTCGCCGCCGAATTTCCCACGGTGCAGTTGCGTCTCCACGTGGAAGCGCTCGGCGCGGTGACGGCGATGGTGCTCGATGGCGGCGCGGTGGTCGGCGTTTCCGGGCCGCTGTTCGCGGGGGTCGAGGGCATCGAAAGCCGGCTGGCGGGATCAGTGGCGATGGTTCCGGTGGCCGCGCCCGACCATCCGCTGGGCCGCATGACACACATCGAGCCGGGCGCCGGGCGCGAATATACCCAACTGGTGCTGACCGACCGCTCGCGCTTCACCGAGGGGCGCGAATATTCGGTGGTCAGCCCGCGCACCTGGCGCCTTGCCGACCTTGGCGCGAAGCACGCGCTGCTGCGGCAAGGCATCGGCTGGGGCAACATGCCGCTGCCGATGATCGAGGCGGACCTGTTTTCGGGCACGCTGGTCCGGCTTGCCATGCCCGACCATGTCGGCGGGACCTATCGCTTCGCGGGCATCTGGCGGCGCGACGCTCCGCCGGGTCCGGCCGCGTCGTGGCTGCTGGAGCAATTCGTGACGCTGGGCGGGCAGGATGTGGAACTGGCCGGGATGGCGGACGTGTAGCGGCTCAGCGCCCCGGACGCTTACGACATCGCTGGCGGCGGCTTAAGGAATGGATCGTCCGGCAGCGGGATGAACTCGGCGTCGTCCGCATCGGGCAGTTTCATGCGGCCGGCCTGCCAGTCCGCAGCAGCCTGCCGCAGCCGGTCCTTCGAGGACGAGACGAAGTTCCAGTAAAGAAACCGCTCACCCACCGGATCGCCGCCCAGGACCATCACCGTGGAAGGCTCCAGCGCCGTCAGCTTCGAAGCCGCGCGGTCGAGCACCAGCATGCGGCCCGCCTCGTGCCTGCGCCCGTCCAGCTCGATAGCCCCGGTCGCGACGTAGACCGCGCGTTCAGCATGGTCGGACGGAATCTCGGCCGACGCGCCCGCAGAAAGGTCGAGGTGAGCGTAGAATAGCGGCGAATGCGTGCGCACGCCGGCGCTGAGGCCGTAGGCGCTGCCGGCGATGAGCTGGCCGTGGACGCCCGCCTCGGTCCACTGCGGCAGGTCGGCGCCGGCGTGGTGGGAAAATTCGGAGGCGGTCTCCTCCGCCTCGTCGGGCAACGCGACCCAGGCCTGGATGCCGTGGAGGTGATCGCCCACCGCGCGCGCTTTTTCGAAACGCTCGGAATGGGTGATGCCGCTACCGGCGGTCATCCAGTTCACTTCGCCGGCGCGGATCGGCTGGTGCGATCCGACGCTGTCACGATGCACGATCTCGCCGGAGAACAGGTACGTCACGGTCGCGAGGCCAATGTGCGGATGCGGCCGAACGTCGAGGCTGCGGTCGGCCCCTGCGGCGACGTCGAGCGGGCCCATGTGGTCGAAGAACACGAAAGGCCCGATCATGCGCCGCTTGGCGAAAGGCAGGACGCGGCCCACTTCGAGCCCGCCACCCAGGCTGCGCCGCCGCTGCTCGATTTCCATTTCTATCATAGCGTCGCCGTGTCCGTTCCTTGCTAATGTCATCGGCTTAGCACCGCGAGGCTCAGTTCTCCACCATGTCGCGGACGCGCGCGGCCAGCGTATCGACAACGAAGGGCTTGGTCAGTACCTGCATGCCCGGTTCGAGATGGCCGTTGCCGATCACCGAATTTTCCGCGTAGCCGGTGATGAAGAGCACCTTGAGGTTTGGCCGAACCTCGCGCCCGGCGTCTGCCATCTGGCGTCCGTTCATCCCGCCCGGTAGCCCTACGTCGCTGACCAGCAGGTCGATCCGCACTTCGGACTGCAGCACACGCAGCCCCGCGGCACTGTCGGCGGCTTCGATGACGGTGTAGCCCAGGTCCTCGAGAACGTCGGTGATGAGCATGCGCACGCTGGGTTCGTCGTCGACCACCAGCACCGTCTCGCCCACTTCCGCGCCGGAAACCCCGGTATCGTCACGCGGGGCAGCATCGTCGCCGGTGTCGCCGTAGTGGCGCGGGAGGTAGATGCAAACCGTCGTCCCCTGCCCTAGTTCGGAATAAATCCGCACCTGCCCGCCCGATTGCTTGGCGAAGCCGTAGATCATCGAGAGGCCAAGCCCGGTGCCCTGCCCGATCGGCTTGGTGGTGAAGAACGGGTCGAACGCCTTGGCGATCACGTCCGGGGTCATGCCGGTTCCGGTGTCGGTGACGCACAGCGACAGGTACTGGCCCTCGGGAACGTCGTGCGCGCGTGCGCCCGCGCGATCGAGCCACTTGTTCGCGGTCTCTATGGTGATCCGCCCACCTTCGGGCATCGCGTCACGCGCATTGATCGCCAAGTTGAGCAATGCGTTTTCAAGCTGGCTGGGATCCACCAACGTCGACCACAGGCCGGAAACCCCCACCGTTTCGACCCGGATCGCAGGGCCGACGGTGCGCTGGATCATGTCGGCCATGCCGTTGACCAGCGCGTTGACGTTGGTGGGCCGCGGATCGAGCGTCTGGCGGCGCGAGAAGGCGAGCAGGCGGTGCGTCAGCGCGGCGGCGCGGCGGGCGGCCCCTTGTGCGGCGACGAGGTACTTGTCGACATCGGACAACCGCCCCTGGTTCAGGCGCGTGCCAACCATCTCGATCGCGCCCGAAATACCCGCCAGCAGGTTGTTGAAATCGTGCGCCAGGCCGCCGGTGAGCTGGCCGACGGCTTCCATCTTCTGTGCCTGGCGTAATTGCTCCTCGGCCTTCATCAACTCGTCCGTGCGCGCGGCGACGCGTTGTTCGAGCGTGTCGTTCAAGGTGCGCAGGGCGGCGGCGACGCGGTCGCGCTCGGCTTCGATGGCACGCCGCTGCTCGATGTCGAGCAGGACGCCGGGGAAACTCAGCGCCTTTCCGTCGGGCCCGTATTCGACGCGGCCATTGGCCTCGACCCAGTAGTACTGTCCATCGGCGCGGCGCACCCGGTACTGGTGGATGTACGTACCGCCCCGCTCGATCGCATCGCGGATCGCGTTGGCCAGGCCTTGCTGATCATCGGGATGCACACTGGTGACGATCTCCGCCATGCCCAGGTGGTCCCGGTCGAGCGCCGGATCGAGGCCGAAGGCCTTGGCGAAGGCGGCGTCGAAGGTGATGCGGTCGCTGGGGACGTCCCAGAGCCAGGTGCCGATGATGGCGCCTGCGGCCAGCGCCAGCTGCACGCGCTGGATATTTTCGCGCGCGAGCGCCTCGCTGGCGCGTAGCGCGTGCTCGGCCTGCTTGCGCTCCTCGATATCGCGGAACAGCACGGAAACTTGCCGGCGGCTTGGCGGCTCGACCCGCGCGGCAGATACTTCGATGTGCCGCCCGGCGGCCAGGAAATAGCGCTCGAAACGGACGGGCCGCCCAGTGCGCAGGACTTCGCCGTAGATATCCGCCCACCCTTCGGCATCGTCGGGCTCGAGATCGCGCAAGGTTCGTCCGACGATATCGCCGATGCCCGACTGCCGCTCGTATCCCGCATTCGCTTCGACGTGGACGTAATCGCTCATCGGGCCGTGCGGTCCATCGATGAACTCAATGATGCAAAAGCCGTCATCGAGCGCTTCGAACAGTGCGCGCAGGCGCCCTTCGCTGCTTTCCAGCGCATCGATCGCGGAACGGTATGCGGTGACGTCGCGCACGGCGCCGACGAACCGGACCGGAGCACCGGCAGCGTCGAATTCGAACTCGCCGTTCCGCGCAAGCCAGCGGATCGCGCCCGTGCCAGCATCGCGTACGCGGTATTCCACGTCGCGCACCGCGGTGGCCGAATGCCGCGACAGCGACGTCGAAGTCAGGCGGCGATCTTCGGTCAGGACTTGCGCTTCGAACTGCCCGGCCGGGTAGCTGGGTTGAACCGGCAACCCGTAAAGGCGGCAAAGCTCAGCGGTCGGCATGACCAGGTTCTCGGCGATCTCGATGGTGAATAGGCCTACCCCGCCCGCCTCCTGCGCCTGGCGCAGCCGTGCCTTTTCGGTTTCCGCAAGCGTCGCCGCACGCCGCAGGTTCAGCGCGGTCATGACCTGGCGGGCGAGCACCCGCAGCGCCTGCTCCTGCACCGCATCGAGCGCGCGGGCTTCGTAATCTAGCACGCACAACGTACCTATCGGATACCCCTCCTCGGTCTTGAGCAGCGCGCCGGCGTAAAAACGCAAGGCAGGCTCGCCTGTGACCAGCGGATTCCCGTCGAACCGGGAGTCCTGCGTCGCATCGGGGACGATCAGGAAATCCTCTTCCTGCAGCGCCTTGGCGCAGAAGGACGTCTCCAGCGGAGTTTCGCGAACGCCCAGCCCGACTTCGGCCTTAAAGAACTGGCGGCCCGCGGCGATGAAATTAACGACACCGATGGGCGTCTGGCAGATCGCCGCGGCAAGCTCGGCGATTTCGTCGAAGGCTTTTTCGCGTGGCGTGTCGAGCACGTCGTAGCATGCCAAGGCAGCCAGGCGCCTAGCTTCGAAATCGGAGGCGTCGTTCATGCGTATCCAGCCGGAAAGGAGCGATGACGAAAAGCGCACCGAGGCTTTCCGTTCCCGCGTCCGATGCCTTACGCGGCCCGCGTTGGCAACGGGCGTACCGTGGCAATCCGTCCGAGCCAGTAGCAACCCTGCAACATTGTACTTTAGGTCGATTTTCCGGAAACTCTATGCGCGTCCGTGCGTTACCTTGGAAACCAACTATGAGTGGCCCCGCCCAGCGGAGCGCTGCCTTCTTCCGGAGCCTGACGTGGACATCGAAACGAAGCACCGCAGCCATCAGAATGGCCCGCATTTGCGCGAAGGCGCGCGTCTGACGCGATCGTTTCCACCGCGTCGCGAACATCGCGTCGGACTGGCTCCGATGACCGAAGAAGCGCAGCTGCTTTCGATACGTCTGTTGCGTGAAGTCGCGGGCTCTGCCGGATCTTTCCAACGCTCCGTCGTCGGCCACCTCGATCATGGCGATTGGCTCAACCGCGTCCGTACGGATGGGCAACGTTTGATCGACCTCCTTTCGGAAATGGGGTTCAATCCCAGCCCGGAACGGATCGCAGCTGACCCTAAGCCGGCGCTCTAGCGCTTACGCGCCGCTATCCATGCCAACGCCGTATCGCCTGCTGCGAGCCAGCGGGCGTGTTCGGCGCGCGCATCGGGCAAGGCGCGATGTGCGGAAATTCCGGTCGGCCTGTCGTTCTGTTCGTTTGCCAGCACTGCGGCGACGGCATCGGCCATGCCCGCCGCGGGCCATTGCGCGTCTTCCAAAATTTGCGAGACGCGGGATCGCCGTGCGGCGGCCGTGCTGCCAAGGCGAAGCTGATGGCGCGGCCAACCGGCCGTGCGCATTAGGGCGCTGAGCCATTTGCCGTCCCACGAAGGCGCGCTGGCTACAAGCGTATGGCCGTGAAGTACCTCGACCATGCGCGCGGCGACGACCTCCAGCGGCTCGCCTTCGCGCAGGAGCGTATCGCGGGCGATGCCGTGGATCGCTTGTGCTTCCGCATCCCAATCGATCCAGTCCGGTGCCGGGCGGATCAGGTATGTTTCCTCGCGTACGTCACAGCCGTCCGCCTCGGCGAATACCCATGCCACCTCGATCGGGTAGCTACGCTTCGCCAAGGACGACGCTTCGAAATCGAGGAACACGAGCATCGGATCGGTCAACGTAGCTGGCTATCCTTGCTTCCACGGCGGTTGATGCCCGAAGAAACGCGCCGCTTGTCGCGCTCGGCCTGGCAAGCGATGCAGGTGCGGACTCCCGACAAGGCAAGCCGCCGCGCGGACGGGATGGCCTCGCCGCATTCCTCGCAATCTTCCAGGCTTTCGCCGTGCGGTATCCGCGCGCGTGCCGCAGATACGGCGTCGCGCACGCTGTCGTCGATCTGGTCCTGAACCGCGCCGTCGGGCGCCCAGCCGTTGGCCATCGCAAAATTCCTTTCGGTCTGCGATAGATAGGCATGCCATTCCCAGGATTCCACTGAGCATGACCCAGCGCCGGGTAAAAGTGTACTTCGATGGCGGTTGCCGCCCCAATACCGCGCTCGGCGCCGGCCGCATCGAGGTGGCGGTGGTGGTGCGCGGCGTCGCGCATGTGTTCGACGATCTGGGCCACGGCACCAACGCCGACGCCGAATGGCTGGCGCTGATCCATGCCCTCGAACTGTCCCGCTCGCTTGATCTGACCAACGTCGAACTGATCGGCGATGCGATCGGTGTGATCCGCGAGGCGGAACAGGCCTTGCGCGACGCATCGCGCGCCAGTGGGCATGTAGCCAGGTTCGCCGCTCTCGCCGCCGAAGCACCCCCGGCCCGCATCCGCTGGATCAAGCGCGCCCAAAACCTCGCCGGCATCGCCCTCGCCGCTCGTCATCCGCGATAACAACTGCGCCACCCGGCACTCCACCAGAGCCGATGTTAACCATTACACAACGTAATTCTGCGTAACATTCTGCATGGAATCGCAGCACCTTCGTGGATCGGCCGAGCCTGCGCCGCCTGCCGCCATACGCGGCGCGGCGGGCAAGTCCGAATTCACGGCCGGCGGCATCAAGGACTATCTTCCTGCAGCGGCACTTCTGCTGACTGGGCTCGTCGCACTGTCGGTCGGGTGGTTCGCTACGGCTGGCAATTCCGGGCAGTATCTCGTCGTCGCGCCGCCGGATGCGACCTTGCCCGATACGCTCAATCTGGTTCGCGTCGCTGGTGGCAGGCTGGCGGCCGCGGGCTATTTTCCCAACATCGTGATCGCCGGGTCCTCCCGGCCCGATTTCACCACGGCACTGCGCGCAGCGGGTGCCTGGGTTGCGGTGTCGGTCCCCCCCCAGGCCGGGTGCGTTGGCCCTTCATCTCAGGAGCAGAATTTGTGACCGTCGAACTCGACGAACTGCGTTTCCATTCCGGACGCGCGCTACTCTTTCTGTTCTGGGCCCATGTGCCGCTATTCGCCATCGTCGCGCTGCTGACCGGACATTCGCCCGTGGCCGCAGCGATCGCGGGTGCCGTGGTGGCGGGCAGTTATCACCTGACGTGGTGGCGCGCCGGCATCGCTCCGGCCACGCGCTACCTTTCGGCGGTGGCACTGATGGCCGAACCGGCGATCCTGCTCGTCCTGCTGCGCGGCCATCCGTGGCAGATGGACATGCACATGTACTTCTTCGCCATGCTGACGCTGACGATCGGCTGGTGCGATCGTCGCGGGGTCATTGTGGCTGCCACGGCGGTCGCGCTGCACCACCTGCTGTTGCTCTACCTACTGCCCTCCGCCGTATTCTCGGGCCAGGGCAACCTCGGCCGGGTGATCCTCCACGCTGTGATCGTGCTGTTCCAGGCCGCCGTTCTGGTATGGCTGAGCGACAAGCTGGTCGAGAGCTTCGCGCTCAAGGAACGCACCCGCGAGGCCGAAGAGGCAAGCCGCGCCAAGAGCATGTTCCTGGCTAACATGAGCCATGAAATCCGCACGCCGATGAACGCGATCCTGGGCTTCTGCCACCTCATCGCGCGCACCGACCTTGACCCCAAGCAGAAGGACTACGTCGGCAAGATCAACCACGCCGGTGTATCGCTGCTGCGCCTTATCAACGACATCCTCGACTTCTCGAAGAACGAGGCGGGCAAGCTGACGCTTGAGATCAATCCGTTCGACATCCGCAATGCCGTCGCCAACCAGGTCCAACTCGTCGCGTCCGAAGCCGAAGCCAAGCGCGTCCGCGTCGTCAGCGAGATCGCGGCCGAAGTGCCGCACCGGATCAGCGGCGACGAGATGCGCTTCAACCAGGTGCTGCTCAACCTGTTGAG
>Ga0247734_1002658_pt1 | contig 11380 bp, 11 predicted proteins | sample UWRJL103311B2_FD_180933 | JGI IMG/M metagenome (GOLD analysis project Ga0247734, IMG submission 180933) | Plant litter microbial communities from Arlington Agricultural Research Station in Wisconsin, United States - UWRJ-L103-311B-2 | ecosystem: Environmental > Terrestrial > Plant litter >... | reverse complement strand
CCGCGGGATCAATTTGTTCCCACCAAGCATCCACTCCCACATGGCCAATGTCCTGTCGGATTGCATAGATTCCACTATAGACCAGACCCTGTTCGTACGAATATTGCTGATTTGCCGTTGGGGGATCTTATTATGGGCACATGGCTTTGGACGCACCATTCACAGCCGTTGGGGAAATGCGCAACTGATGCACAGAGTGCTCATGGGGGGATCTCCCTGTTGTCTGCTCTTATCACGACAGATAAGCCAGGTTTTGCAACGATTAATTTAAAAAGGGGTTACGGCAGAGTGGTACGCCATGCCCAATATACTATAACTATTACTTAGTTTGGGTTGTTTAACAGCCATTGTGCGTGGGCTCGAAATAGGGATTCAATACTCTGGTGCGCCAGGTGTTTGGAGGCCTTAAGCCACAGAACTTGGAGGTTGTGGAACAGCTTGATTACTTTGACACCTGAGGATTCATAGAGGACTGTACATGCATAGCATAGTCTCCGGATCCGACCTCGTGGTACAGACTCTGCATCGGTGTAATACAGTACAGTATTTCCCCATGGGATATGTATAGTACCTTTTCAGCTACGATGTTGTACGAAGTATACCGTATCCCTGGTTCAAAGGTCGTGCGCAAGAGCCAGGAAGATTTTTCTTGCCCGTCAGAAACTGCTTGTCGATCCGTTGTAGCTACTCTCCTACTATAGCCATGACTCTTGTGAAAGTATAAGTGACTATCCGATGTACGATGGACTGGGGACTAGAGTGTTATTCAATGCAAAGATGGGAACATATCTTAAAAGCATACGTACTGACTGTATCACGGCACCTGCTTCTCTGACTGATTCAGTGATTCAGGGGTGGAAATCTCCTCCTATGTACTGTACTGTACATCCAGTACATTAATTACTTACTTATTGAGTTGCTGCACAGGCATCTCACAAAAATAGCTATTTGCATCCAGCGCAATGTCCACCGACTGCGCAATGTGCCCGCAAGTTCCCTTCAATTGCCCGGCTGGGTAAAGTCCAACCACTGGGGAAACCCCGTCAAGGAACTTTCCGAGCTTTGGAAATTTCGAAGGTTGGCCGCCCCTACCCTTCCTTATCATGATCATGCTATTTGTACTGTACATACAACCCTTCTTTGGATTCACTGTGCCGTGTTCGTGTTGCGGTTCGCTTTGGGCTTGGGCTTATCGCATGTTTGTTCTCTGGTTCGGGGTGCTTAGTTGGGAACTGGAACGGATATTGTAGCATGTTGTTCCCCGGAAGGATTTCTTGCCTGCACGCGATCTATAGGTGCCTACCAACGATAAGTGGCAAGGATGTCGAGCTATCCCCACCAAGTTAATTAAACTGTACTGTTTGCTGCTACGAGAAACCACAAGTTATGTTTTCTTTTTGCGAAGTATATCTGGTTCGCCATTCCATTCCGTGTTGCGTAAGGACCAATAAGCCCGGGTACCAAACCGCTGGAACGGAACTAACTCGGGGTGGTCAGCCATTGTATATACCCGTAAGCTCGACATCACAAATGCACCTCCCAACGCATAGATAAGCATAAAATACGGGCTAACTCGACATCGACAAAATTGACAACTTGCTCTTCGTTATTTTTCGTTGTCCCTCTCGCGGTTCCGCTCTCTCCCCGTTGGAAAACTTTAATTAAGTCTATATCACAAAAAGTGGGTGTCGGCCGAGTGCTAAGGATAAACGCACTACTTACTCCGTAAAACATTTTCCAAGGAGAGGAGATTAAAAAGAAATATGGAATCGGTTGGGGAGTGGGTTTGCATAATGCGTGAGCTAGTGGCTCATCATCACTGTATTTCCCTCAGATACCATATTCTGCTAGCCCTATTCTACGTAGCCAATTTGAATCGATGATCATTAATCATCAAGGTCAAGAGAGAACACCTACGCACTGTATAGTGGGAGGAAGGTAGTTGCGTGGAGAGTAAGGTTTGTCTTTGACCTGGAGAGTGATTTTTTTGTTGAAGGTGTGAAATGGTTTAATACTTCAAGTCTGGAGTACCCCAAATTCCCCCATATTCAGGCTTGATCATAATGTAACTTCGCAAGCGGTCTGACATACGGGTAGGGATATGGACATAAAGAAATATTGCCTTGCCTTCACTAGCTTAGATACGACAGATGACCATGTTTTATTCATCGACCTCTACTTTGACAATTCCCCATTCGTTTTTGAGGCTGTATTTGATTATCTCCAACCGGTTGACATGATTGATACCGTAGCTAAAATCTACTCTATGTTTAGGTTTTTATATTGCTAGATATATCGTTACATCTAGGCGTTCATCCTTATCATTGATTTTGACCATTGGCTCGCTTGGCTCAGGAAAGGGGGAAACTCAATAAGCGAGGGACGGGATAAAACTCAAATGAACTAACTTTTAGAAGTATTGATATGAGATTCTAATGGTAAACACTTATTCTATCAATGCTTTCGGTTTTTTACAAATGTGCGTGTATCAGGTGACCTTGAAAGCTTAAGGATGACTACTTTGGAGGGTGAATATGTAATATGTGGCGCTTAACTCACACTTCTATTGGTCAGCGGTGGCAATTGAAACTTGAATGGTTCATGCGCTTATTCGTGATAACATACGCAAGTACTGCGTACGGATCCGTAACATCCACTCGATGAGTATTTACAGGGGTCACAATAATCAAGGAGGGGCAACATGGAGGGGCAGCATATCAAGGTGTCGCACCACCCAAACAAGGCATTGAAGTTTAAACAGAATATATCTCACTCGTCAACCACTTAACTAAGCTCAAATCGACATCAACAACACCATTGGCACTGCCAGTTTAGTGTCACGTCAGTCCATCTGTCACACATAGACTTGACTTCAACATGGATTTCCTCGACAAGCTAAAAGATAAGTTCGACACTCTGCAAGCAAATCTCTCCGGCGAGCCCGAGGAAACACCACACCATGATGAAGCTCACATCCATACGAGCACCGGCAACCGCTTTCATAGTTTTGCGCCGGCACGGACCGGCAACGATGCGAAATGGTACGTTGACGGATGTGGCTATATGTGGGCTGTCTCCGTCGCCCTGGAAGAGGCTCGCGAGAGCATCTGGATCCTGGATTGGTGGCTCAGCCCAGAGCTGTATTTGCGCCGGCCGCCTTCGGCAAACGAGAGTTATCGAGTCGATCGACTCCTGCTGGCAGCCGCGGAGAGGGGAGTAAAAGTTAATATCATCATCTATAAAGAGGTTTCGAGCATTTTGACACGTGAGTGGGGGTGCGAAATGCTTTAGGGGGAAATGCATAATACTGATATGTGTGGTAGTCAACTCTGATCACACCAAGAAGTCGCTCGAGCTTCATCCAAATATTGCCGTATTTCGTCATCCTGATCATTTGGTTAGCGGAAAGGCGTTGGAGTCGCAGTTTCTTTCAGACATCAGCAAGTTTTCTCTGAAGACTTTTGATCTGGCAAAGGCACCAGAGGATGGCTTGAAGTCACTGTACGGCTTAACGGACGACGTGATTCTCTACTGGGCACATCATGAAAAGCTATGTCTCGTAGATGGCAAACTTGCTTTTATGGGGGGTCTGGATCTCTGCTTCGGACGCTGGGACTCGAACTCTCACCCCATTGCCGATGCTCACCCTACTGATCTCAAGGAAGGTGTTTTCCCAGGGCAAGATTATAACAATGCTCGTATCTATGACTTTGCAGATGTTTCCAAATTTGACATGAATAAGTTGGACCGAACGAAGAGTTCAAGAATGGGATGGACCGATATCTCTATTTGCCTACAGGGTCCGATGGTACAGGATCTTAAAGCCCATTTTGTGCAGCGATGGAACTATATCTACGAGGAAAAGTACAATGTTAGACAGGATCCTAGGTATACACCTCTTGTTTTAGAGGACACCGTGAACGGGTACTATCAGCCAGATGGCAAGAATTCTACTGGCTTAGATGAACCTGCACTTGCACAGCAACAAGCTAGCGATAGCCAAGAACGTTCTCATCATAACCCTCTTCGTCGCTTTTACCGCAGCGACAATCACTCAGACCGCGAAAATAGAGATAGCGGGAATGGCGGTTCCAGTGTGTCAGTCCAGCTCGTGAGAAGTTGCACTAAATGGAGCAACGGGGTAGCTACAGAACACTCAATTGCCGATGCATATATTCAGGTCATTCACGACAGTCAATACTTCATCTATATCGAGAACCAGTTCTTCATCACGGCAACGGGAGATCAACAACATCCAGTTAAAAACCAAATTGGTGCAGCAATTGTCGAGCGTGTTGTCCGAGCTTACCAGAATGGAGAAACATATAAAGTCATTGTGTGCATGCCTGCAGTCCCAGCCTTCGCGGGAGATTTGCACTCAGACGATTCTCTTGGCACACGGGCCATCATGGAATACCAATATGCGTCCATTTGCCGTGGTGAGCACAGCATTATCGGTGCTATCAAGAAAGCTGGCGTCCCAGATCCTGCTCAATATATTCGCTTCTTCAACTTGAGAAACTACGATAGATTGAACGTCAACTCGACGATGGGACAAGTTGAAGAAGCAAGCGGTGTCAGCTATGGCGAGGCGAGAAAGGAGCATGATGATGTGGTAGGAGCAGGATATGATGGCTATGGAGAAGGAACAGGTGCAGCACCACACCAACGAAACCCACAATACGATGACTACCAAGCTGCCGCCTCTCAAGTTGAAGACAGTCGCTATGACACTGTCAGTGGATGCTACATGGATGGCGGACCTTCTATCAAAGACATCCCTTGGTCCGGTAGCCCTGAAGATGAGATGAACGCTTTTGTCAGCGAAGAGTTGTACATCCACTCCAAAGTCCTGATCGCCGACGACCGTATTGTGATTTGCGGCTCCGCAAACCTCAATGATAGATCCCAACTCGGTTACCACGATTCGGAAATCGCCGTCGTGATCGAAGATACAGCTACGGTCGATAGCGTGATGAACGGCCAGCCTTTCCAGGCCTCGAAGTTCGCTACCGAGTTGCGAAGACAAGTCTTCCGAAAACACCTCGGTCTGATTCCATTCCAGGATTGGAAGCGGCCGGATGCGAACTTCACACCGCTTGATCGAGATCCGAACGCATACGACTGGGACTCCCCCGGCGACTTGCTTGTGCGCGATGTGCTTTCCGAGGAATTTACGCGGTTGTGGCATGATACAGCCGCGGCCAACACCGAGGTGTTTGTCAAAGCTTTCCATTGCGTGCCGGCCGACAACGTGCGGAACTGGGAGCAGTATGAGCAGTTCTTCTCGAACTTGTTTGTCTCTCCAGACGCCGAAGGCAAATACACTTCCGAGGAGAACAAGTACCAGTATGGCCACGTGGTGAGAAACGAGTTCCCCGGCGGTGTGGAAGAGCTGAAGGATTGGCTTGATCGGGTGCGAGGGTCTTTGGTGGAGATGCCGTTGAGCTTCATGGACGAGGTTGATTTCGCCAGCGGCGTGAGTCTGAATGCTTTCACGGAGGAAATCTATACATAAACCAGTGCATACAGTTTTGTAGGGTTGTCGTTTTTGCATATGAGGAGCAAGCGTTGAGATTGTGAGCATAAATACCATGGAATTTGATGATTATATGATCTCCCTGCATTTCACACACATAAAAGGTTACGACTTACTAGACTAGATACATCTCATAAATTACCTCATAGGCATTTAAAGGAACGGCTTGCCTCCTACATTCAACTTCTGCTGGTTTTATAGTGTAATAATGTGGTCCTCCTTGGCCATCAACAGAATAGTAATATAGGAAAAGTCAAAGACATAGGCTATCCAGATACGCGGCGGGATAAGAAACATTTTGCTTGCTATCCTCCTACAGATTTACCATTACGTTATTACAACGCTTTTTAGTGTTCTATCCGTCAATTTCGACATCTTGTCATATCTATGGATGTGAAAGAAAAGAAGGACATAAAGAAGAATAGGTACAGTACAAGCTAAGAATAGGTACAAGCTAAACTAGTTAATATATACATTATCTTCCCATTGACAAATTCTCTTCTAAGCTTCGTGCTTATTCCAGTATTATCATATGTTATCTTTGGTGTTCGGCTTTCTATATTTACATACTTGTGTTGGCGGCATACATATTGAACCAATCCAACCAGTCCAAGCCATCATTCCCCTCCATCGGGATATTCAAAAGATCGTTGATCATCCCATCTCCAACGCCATTAATGGCTTGATATATTTGATCGTTGGACATTGCAGAAAACTGCATCGTTGTGCTATAGCGGGATCCGGGTGATGTATACGATACCGGAATCATTACATCAACTTGGTTTGGAACCGAACCTTGCAGTGCACGTCCGCGTACATCGCTCGTGTTGATGACTTGCTGGAGATGTCGGCCGTATAAGGCACTGGTTCCTATTATTTTAAAGTGTCAGCTCTTAGGGATTTGCACATTTGGAATGTCGCAAGATGCAATATATTTGATGAAACAGAAGCTTCTCTCCCATGGTGACAAACACTTTGATCCATTGATGGAGCTAAGGGATACTGCATGAGTAGAATCTTACACGACTGTAGCCAAGGATCAACTTTCAGCCATGTAGAAACTCATACAAGAACCCGGTATTGCTGCATGAATGGGCAAGGTGGTTGACCACAATGAGTGTGGGCTTATATTCCAGTCTACGGTATTTGTATGACTGACCTTTTCGGTGTGCTGGCGAGGTACCAATTCTGATTAAAACTTCAGCTGTTTCATCAATCAGCCTGCGTACACTCGGTGCCAAATTGTTAGTAGAATTAGTATCCAGAGTGCTGAGACGGGAGGAGATCATTGCTGAAAACGAGATCATGATGACTGTGTTGTTGGGCATGCTTTTCAGTTTGCTCTCCCCTTGAACAGCAGCTCGCATGACATTGAGAGCCGAAGACAACCCCGCAGCGCGAAAGAAATGCTTCACTTCCACCGGCGCAGTTGCGTGATTGATTACTGCGCTGTAAATTGAAAGGCGGCCATGAGTTACCAAGATTTCAACATATGGTGGTATCGAAATGCCATTCACGCCACCAATGGCAAACGCCCATTTTTCATACCAGAGCGAAAAGAAACCATCAATCATTTCCTGCATGCTTACTGAGGTGACATTGGTTCCACTGTAATTGTCACAATCGGCCTTCACTTTGGTGATCAAGTCGGCCAAATCTCGTCGAAATACAGCTGAAGAGATCAGTGACCCATCCCACCCATCAGCTAAATCTGACTTATACCACTCGTCACAAGTCGTGATGAGGGTATTAAGAGGTACAGTGAAGTTTCTTCCTCTGGCTAAGCATACTCTATTTCGATTGAGTTAGCGCTCCTTAAACAAAGGATGCAATATATCATACCCTCGATCAAGTACAAACAAAGCCAGCCAAGTCCGCTCCCTTCGTCTCAACAAGCGTCTCCCCATCAATGAGGATGGTTCAATATCTTCGAATCCATCCAAGTCCAATGCCTTCCTCGCACTTATTACTTCACCTTGTGGAACATTGCGAGAAGTTCCCACAATATCTGACGGATTGGGAACAATCCATTTGTTCAGATATATATCGACTGACATTGTCAAGGCTATGGCCATATAGGAGCATGTCTCGTCATCGGACCAGTGTGCCCCAGGTTGCATCCAAGGTATGCTTACCATGAAGCCTAGTACGATCTCTGGGCTGCGGTTTTTGTTCTCTATGATGTGACGAACAAGTAATTTACAATGGGATGACAGACGCTTAGCCAGGGCGGCTGTAGATGTAAGGAATAATGAAGAAGCTGCGAGAATTGACGTAAAAAGGAAGGCAGATCGTTGTCGAACGAAATCACGGGTATGAAGAAGAGAGTCCAGGCCCCATCTGGTGTGAGACAAACTCTCGTGGAAATAAGTAAAAAGCATGTCGCACTCTTCTATTGTAACCAGACCCAAATCAATTGGATCGAGATGTTCTCCGATGTCTAATTTAGGGCGGAATGGACCAAAGAAGTCATGTACATCTTGACTTTGGGTGCGTCCCTGGAGAGGCGACAATACTGAAGAGGACTGGTTGTAAGATGACCACGAAGGCTCTAGACTAGAGAGATCTGAAGCCCGGGCAAGTAGCTGAAGAGGATTCTCAACATCATCTACAGCCAAACTGTCTTCTGGGACAGCTTGGTGATCTTGAGTGACCGAAGCTACGTGTTGAGAAGATTGAGATGGACTCTCGTAAGCCAGATGAGGGGAACTAGTACCGCGTGGTTGCGGGTGAAGATTTTGCGCTTCATTCAGAAGGTGCTGAAGCTGGAGTGAGTTTTGTTTATCTGTACGTGATCTCTTGATCGCCTGCTCGATTTGATGGACCGCTTTATCTAGACCATCACGTTTGCTAATATATAATGTGAGTAGTTGGCACAAAATGAATGCCACGAGTACGTATCAAGCTCAAGAAGTTTTCCAGACAGGGTGAAGCTGCCAAATCCAATTTTAGGATGGCACGAAGGTTGCAAAAAGAAGCGATGTTGAAATCATGGAATGCAAATATCCAGTGCATCAAATCCAGAGCATGCACCGAACTGAACTCGTGTTTCCGAGTATAGCAACGCTTTAGTGGGATAGGTGCCACTAAGTCAAGATTTAGGAATGAATGAGAATCATACGCACTTCTTAATACCTTTCTTTCGTCCGACACGATAATCCGGAATCACACACTCGGTTCCAGTTTGTTGGCACCTTTTGCAAACCAGATCGCCTGGATATTTCATGCATTTTGTTTTACTTTTCCGGCAACTGAGACAGGCTAATTTTAGATTAGCACAATTTTAAAACAGAACACTAGAAGCTGAAGGCTCTTTTTGGAGTGAAAAGATCCGGCGAGGTCTTGACTACGAGCATACCCGTTATCTCAAACTGTATGAGACACTGATTGATAGCAGAAGCTAGATATTTAATCGTACATAACATTCGAACGGTGTTGACTCATTCCCGAATTCAAGGTATGCTCTTCACCATTGGCTAATGAATGTGGATATTCTCATCTCATACAGTTTAATACAATAGGTTGCTTATAGTCAATATCCTACGCAAAATGGTTTCGTTAAGCTGCAACGCCAGTACAGTTCCAGAAAGGAGGTAGGCAATATCAACATCAACACCAACATCAACGGGAACCTCACCCACCTGCTTGCTTAGTTATTCCTAGATCGCCCGGCTTCTCAGAATACCAGTTGACTGAGGATTCGGGATGATGGTCTTCGGCCCCAGGAGAGATGGATGCCGGCACATTGTCCATCTCAAGTGCTGGTGAGGGCACCGAAAAACCGGCCCCCCCGGTTACACGAATTGGCGTGGAGGGGGAACAAGAACAAATCCCTTATTCAGTCGCTTAATTCTTCTCAGGCCATGAATGGCTCGCGGGGGTGATGCATATATTGAAAATAGGTACTCCGTCCTTGTGTAGTGGGTGACAGAGGATCCACGTACCCAAAAACATGACTGCGGCTTTCTTATTAACCCAACTCCACTCCGACTTCCACTTTTCTTTTTCCAGGCGAAGGGGTACGGGGTAAGGCTAGTGCGTATTGGGTAAGGACTGGCTGTCGGGCCATGTTCGGCACTTTGCCAAGAGCGAGCTCCCACTTCCCCCGAGCCGAGCCCGGTAATAATTATATCGCCGGTGGGATTTTTGGTTGACGTCGGGACTTTTATTTATCTATGATCAATTCCATATCTGGGGCTGATTAGTTATTGTTGTTGCTTATTAGTTGCGCTTGCTTCTCAATTGACCTAAAAAATCGGATATCTAGTTATGGCAAGTCGCCGTGTATCCGTCTGTCTTATTGCCCGCAATGGAATCTTTCAATCTCCAGCTATTCCCCGCAGAGGGCTGATATCAATACCGTATTCCATGTCCAGACAGTTCCAGACGACACCCACACGTTATGCACAACAAGCAAACACAAAATCCAAACGAGACCCTGCTCCAAAAGTTCAGCGCGGAGACTCAAAACTATACAAAGATGCAGATGCTGCGGTGGCAGATCTGCAGAATGGGTCAACGATATTGAGTGCGGGCTTTGGTTTATGTGGAACTGCTGGTTTGTTCTATTCGAGTCTCCCAGCCCCTACAAATTAACTCACCTATTCCTAGACACACTCATTGAAGCTATAAGGAAACGTGGGGTTGAATCACTGAATACCCTGACTGTGGTCTCCAATAATGGTGGAACAGCCAGCGGAGGAGGATTATCTCCTCTTGTCGAAACCGGGCAAATTAGCCGCTTGATTATGTCATTTTTGGGAAACAATAAATCGCTGGAGAAGAAGTATCTATCTGGCGAAGTGGCCATAGAGTTAACTCCACAAGGCACAATCGCTGAGAGGCTGAGAGCAGCTGGGGCTGGAATCCCGGCATTCTATACACCAACTGGAGTTAGTAAGTTGAATTTCCTGCTCGCATATGATCTTATATCCGTCTAACCTGTTTAGATACACTTGTACAAACAGGTGATATTCCTGTGCGTCTTGGCCCAGTTGATAAAGCCACTGGCAGCCCTACAGTCCTAGAGAAAGGCAAACCAAGAGAAACAAGAATATTCGACGGCAAGGTATATGGTATGGAGACAGCTCTTCCAGGGGATGTTGCTATAATCCGAGCTTGGAAGGTCGATGAGGCAGGCAACTGCCAATTTAGGTATACTACCAAAGCATTTGGGCAGATCATGGCAAAAGCCGCGAAAATTACAATTGTGGAGGCCGAGAATATCGTTAAAAATGGCGAGATACATCCAGATAATGTACATTTGCAGGGAATATACGTCAACAGGATAGTACCGGCGACGGTAGAGAAGAAAATCGAGATCAGAAATATCCGCCAGGACGATACCAGCAGCTCGGAAAAGAAATCAGATGCCACTATTCGGCGGGAGAGGATAGCACGAAGGACAGCAAAAGAACTCAAAGATGGGTACTATGTCAACCTTGGGGTTGGAATACCCACTCTAGCTCCATCTTTCTTAGATCCCAAGACTCAAGTCTGGATTCAGTCTGAAAATGGAATTCTAGGTATGGGTCCTTACCCTACCGAGGACACCATTGACGCGGATATCATCAATGCCGGCAAAGAAACCGTAACGCTGAATCCTGGTGCTTCGACTTTCGACAGTGCTGAATCTTTTGCTATGATCCGCGGTGGTCACGTTGGTACGTTCCAGCTTTCTAAAGTTCACAACCTGTGCTTTTTAAGTAGCATTGTTTTGGTGCAAAAACTAACTTACCCCTGTGACAGATGTCTCGGTCCTCGGTGCACTTCAGGTCTCTGCAAATGGCGACTTGGCCAACTTCATGATCCCCGGAAAAGTGTTCAAGGGAATGGGCGGGG
>Ga0247734_1002657_pt1 | contig 11385 bp, 9 predicted proteins | sample UWRJL103311B2_FD_180933 | JGI IMG/M metagenome (GOLD analysis project Ga0247734, IMG submission 180933) | Plant litter microbial communities from Arlington Agricultural Research Station in Wisconsin, United States - UWRJ-L103-311B-2 | ecosystem: Environmental > Terrestrial > Plant litter >... | reverse complement strand
CGTTCGACACCAGCACCAGCGGGCAGGGGCACCGCCGCATCGCCGCCTCCAGCGCCGCCGTCGGGCCGTCGAGCGTCCGATCGGCGAGCATCAGGTTCGAAACCCACAGCGTCAGGCAATCGACCAGCACCGCGCCCGCCGTCTCCCCGGCCCGGTCGATCGCGCCGGCGAGGTCGAGCGGTTCCTCCAGCGTCGTCCAGCGCGGCCCGCGATCGCCCTGGTGCCGCGCGATGCGGTCGTGCATTTCGGCGTCGAACGCCTGGCCGGTGGCGATGTAGACGAGTGGCCCGGCATGCGCTTCCGCGCGGGCCTGCGCATGGCGGCTCTTGCCCGAACGCGCGCCGCCGAGCACCAGCAGCGTGCCGCTCATGACCGCACCCCCGCCCCCACTGCCGCAAGCGCCAGCAGCCCGGCGATGTCGAGGTGCGCTTCCATCGCCTGCGCCAGCTCGTCGAGCGCGGCGTCCACCCGTGCGTCGTGGTCGACCCCGTCCGACGCCGCGCCGATCCGCGCGAGCAGTGCCTCGCGCAAGGGCGCCTTGGCGAGCAAGCCGTGGCAGTAGGTGCCCAGCACCAGCCCGTCCACGCTCACCGCGCCATCGTTGCGCGCGCTGTCCAGTCGCGCGAAGGGTCGCGCCGAGTCAGGACCTTGGGTGACACCCATGTGCATCTCGTACCCCGCGAACCGCGCGCCCAGCGCCGTACCTTCCACCTGCGCGAGCGTCTTGGCGGAGCCCAGCACGGTCTCCACATCGAGCAGGCCGAGCCCCGGCGCAGAGGCGGGCGGCCCCTCGATCCCGTGCGGATCGGCCACCACGCGCCCCAGCATCTGATAGCCCCCGCAGATACCCAGCACCGCGCCGCCGCGCCGGTGATGCGCGAGCACGTCGATGTCCCAGCCTTGCGCGCGCACGAAGGCGAGGTCGGCCAGCGTCGCCTTCGACCCCGGCAGCACGATCAGCGCGGCTTCGGCCGGGATCGGCGTGCCCGGCGGGATCATCGCGACCTCGACGCCGGGTTCCTGGCTTAGTGGATCGAGGTCGTCGAAATTGGCGATGCGCGGCAGGATCGGGCAGGCGACCAGCCGCTTGCCACCCTGCGCGCCGAGCCCGCGTTCGAGCACCACCGCGTCCTCGCTCGGCAGGCGGCTCACGGCGGGCACCCACGGCAGCACCCCGAAGCCGCGCCAGCCGGACAAGCCTTCGATCGACGCATAGCCATCGGCGAACAGCGCCGGATCGCCGCGAAACTTGTTGATGATGAAGCCCCGGATCATCGCCGCATCCTCGGGATCGATCACCACCCGCGTGCCGACGATCGCGGCGATCACTCCGCCGCGGTCGATGTCGCCCGCCAGCACCACCGGCACCCCCGCCTCGCGTGCGAAGCCCATGTTGGCGATATCGCCGGCACGCAAGTTGATCTCGGCGGGAGAGCCCGCACCCTCCACCAGCACCAGATCGCAGCGCGCCTCCAGCCGGCGGTAGGCGGCGAGCACTTCGGGCAGCAGCGGCCGCCGCGCCTCGCGGAAATTCGCCGCGCCCAGCGTGCCGCGCACTTGCCCCAGTACGATCAATTGCGAGGTGCGATCGGCCTGCGGCTTGAGCAGCACCGGGTTCATGTCGACGTGCAGTGGCGCCCGCGCGGCAAGCGCCTGCAGCGCCTGCGCCCGCCCGATCTCGCCGCCCTCGGGCGTCACGGCGGCGTTGTTCGACATGTTTTGCGGCTTGAACGGCAGCACGGTCAGCCCGCGATTGGCGGCGGCGCGGCACAGCCCGGCGACCAGCACCGACTTGCCGACGTCCGACCCGGTCCCCTGCAGCATCAGCCCAGCCATGCGGCCCCCATCGCGAAAACTCCGGTGACGACGCAGGCGCGCCGATAGATCGAAAGCGCGCGGCCAAGGTCGCGCGGGGTGGCATCAGCGCCGTCCTCGCCGATCCACGGCTTGTCGGCAAGCACGCCCTCGTACGCGATCGGCCCGGCCAGCTGCAGGCCCATCGCGCCGGCCATCGCCGCCTCGGGCCAGCCCGCGTTGGGCGAGGCATGGCGGGCGTGGTCGCGCGCCAGCGTGCGCCAGCCGCCGCCTCCGCTCAGGCACAGCAGCACGCCGGAAAGCCGCGCGGGGACCAGCATCGCAAGATCGTCGAGCCGGGCGGCGGCCCAGCCATAGGCGCGGTAGGGTTCTTCGCGGTGGCCGATCAGGCTGTCGGCGGTGTTGATCGCTTTCAGGGCCCAGACCCCCGGCAGGCCCAGCACCAGCAGCCAGAACAGCGGCGCGACGACGCCGTCGCAGAAACTTTCGGCGAGGCTCTCGATCGCGGCGCGACTGACGGCAGCCTCGTCGAGCGCGGCGGTGTCGCGCCCGACGATCATGGCGACGGCGCGGCGCGCTTGGGGCAGATCGCCTTTATAAAGCGCGTCGCGGATCGGGCGGACGTGATCGTCGAGGCTGCGCGCCGCCATCGCCGGCCACGCGAGCAGCGCCAGCAGCGGCCAGGCCCAGGCTCCGGCGAGCGCGCGCACGGCGGCCTCGACCAGCGCGGCGACGGTGAGGGTGAGCGTCACCAGCAGCACTGTCGCCCCGATCCCGGCGGCGCGGCGGCGCGCGTCGGGCCAGTCGCGGCGGTTGAGCCTGCGCTCGCACCAGCCGATCAGCGCGGCGAACAGGCCGACCGGGTGCCCGATCCGCGCGTGCAGCCGCGCCGGCCAGCCCAGCACGCCCTCGATGCCAAGCGCGGCGGCGGCGATCGGCTCAAGCACCGAGCGCGCGATCGAGACGGGCAAGCGCCGCGAGGTCGGCGGGTACGCCGAGCCGCAGCGCGTCGGCCCGCTCGGCGAAGGGGCGCGTCAGGATGTGCGCGGCGGCGAGGCGGGCGAACAGCGCGGGCGCGTCGCAGCCGGTAACATAGCGGAACAGCGGGCACGCGCCTTGCGGGGACAAGCCGTGGCGGGCCAGCACGCCGTCGAGCGCGGCGACCCGGCGGGGCAGCTCGGCGCGGACTTGCGCGATCCACGCGGTGTCCTCGTAAGCGGCGCGGCCGATCGCGAGCGCGGCGGCGTGGAGCGGCCAGCTGCCCAGCAGCGCGCGCAGCCGCTCCAGCAGCGCGGGCGGGGCGATCACGAAGCCGAGACGCAATCCCGCGAGCCCGAACACTTTGCCGAACGAGCGCAGCACCACCAGCCGCCGCCCTTCGCGCACGTCGCCCGCCAGACTCATGCCGGGGTGGCAGTCGACGAAGGCTTCGTCGAGCACCAGCCAGCCGGGGATGCGTGCCTGCCAGTCGCGCACGGCGGCGGGGGCGCGCAGCAGGCCGTCGGGGTTGTTCGGGTTGGCGAGCACCACCGTCTCGTCGGGCGCGGGCACCGCTCCGAAGGCGATCGGGTGCGAGGACGCGAAAGCCTCGGCGTGGGTGCGGTAGGCGGGGGCGAGCGCGCGGCCGGCGTCGCCCAGCAGCGGGGCAAGCAGGCGCAGCGCGGTCTCGCTGCCGGGCACCGCGCAGACCAGCGCCGGGTCCGCCTCGAAATGGCGCGCGGCGGCGTGTTCGAGCGCGGTGAGCGCTTGCGGGTCCGGCAGGGCGGACCAGTCGGCCGCAGGCGCGCGGTCGATCGGCCAAGGGTGGGGGTTGAGGCCGGTCGATAGGTCGAGCCAATCACCAGGCGCGCCGCCGAACGCGCGCGCGGCTTGCGCCAGTCGCCCGCCGTGGTGCGCGAACGCGCCCGTCATGCCAGCACCAGCGCGAGTAGCGTGGCGGTCTCGACAAGCTCGATCCCGGCGCCGTGGCCGTCGCCCGAAATGCCGCCCAGCCGCGTCCGCAGCCACCATCCCCACAGCGGCGCGGCGACGAACGGGGCGAGCAGGGCGGGCGACAGCACCCACGCGGCGGCGAGCGCGGCGAGGCTCCAGCCCGCGAGGTGGAGCCAGTTCACGCCGCTGCGGAACTTGGTTCCCAGGCCGTCGTGCAGCGGGGGGAGGGCGAGCGTCCAGCCGATCGGCGCGATGCGGGCGAGGGCGGGGACGGCGAGCAGCGCCCACCCTTGCGCGGGCGCGAGGGCGTGGAGCAGCACCAGCTTTGCGGCGAGTTGCAGCACGATCACCACCACCGCGAAGCTGCCAACGTGCGGGTCGGCCATGACGGCGGACAGCCGCTCGCGCCCGCGATGCGCTGCGCCCGCACCGTCGGCCACGTCGCCCAGGCCGTCTAGGTGCAACGCCCCGGTGATCGCCACCCAGCCGGTGAGCCCCGCCAGCGCGCCCAGCCACGGGTCGCGTCCGTGGAGCAGCCACCACGGCCCCGCCACCGCCGCGCCGACTACGAGGCCGGCGAGGGGGAACCAACGCATCGCCGCGGCGAAATCGCGCGCGTCGGCTTTGACCGCAGGCAGCGGCAGGCGGGTGAGGAACTGCAAGGCGAGGACGAGGTGTTTCATCGGCGCGCCTTGCGGTACGGGATACCACTCATGTCACCAGTCCCACGATTTGCGCCGCATCCGCCCCCGGCCACACGCGGAGCGACAGCACGCTGACGTAAGGCAAGTCGAAGGCCCAGACGTGGCGGTGTTCCATGTGGAACAATGCCGCCACCGCCGCGCGCATCGCGCCGCCGTGAGTCACCACCAGCGTCGATTGCGTCACCGTCGCCAGCGCCTCGCTCACGCGGTCGCACAGTTGCGACCAGCGTTCGCCGCCCGGAGGCGCGGCGCTGTCGGGGTCGTCCCAGAAGCGGGCGTAGGCGGCGGGGTCGACCTGGCCTGCCGCTAGGCCGGTCCAGTCGCCGAAGTCGAGTTCGCGCCAGCGCGGGTCGATGGTGTGCGAGGTGCCGCGCATGGCGGCGATCCGGGCGGCGGGGATCGTCGTGCGCGAAAGGTCGGAAGAGACCACGTGGTCGAACGCCAGCCCCTCGGCCCGGCTCACGCACAACGCGGTGCCGGAGGGCAGCGGCGCATCGTCGCGGTGGCCGAGCAGCAGGTCTGGCGCCACCGGCGCGCCGTGGCGCAGCAGGTGGAGCAGCACCCCGCTCATTGCGCGTGTTCGCCCGCGACGCGCGCTTCGTCGAAGGTCGCCATCTCCCCGTGCGCCGCCAGCGCCGCGCGCACGATCGGCACCGCCAGCGCCGCGCCGGTGCCCTCGCCGAGCCTGAGGCCCAGCCGCAGAAGCGGGTCGAGGCCGAGCCGTTCGAGCAGCCGCGCGTGTCCCGCCTCGGCCGAGCAGTGCGCGGCGAGGCAGTGTTCGGTGAAGCGGAAATTCTCTTGCGCCAGTGGCACGATTGCGGCGGTGGCGATGAAGCCGTCGAGCAGCACCGGCACCCGCCGCAGCCGCGCGGCGAGCAAGGCGCCCGCCATCGCCGCGATCTCGCGCCCGCCCAGCCGCCGCAGCGTTTCGAACGCGGAGGTGCAGGCGGGCCCGTGCAAGGCCAGCGCGGCGGTGACGGCGGCGGTCTTGCGCATGAGGCCGGCATCGTCGAGCCCCGTGCCGCGCCCGGTCCAGTCGCGCGGGGAGCCGCCGAGCGCTTGCGCGCACAGCGCAGCGGCAGGCGTGGTGTTGCCGATGCCCATCTCGCCGACGAGCAGCAGCCCGGTATCGTCGCCCAGCGCCGCCGCGCCGCGGTTCAGCGCGTCGAGGCAGTCCTCGATGCTCATCGCCGGCTCGCGGGTGATGTCGCCGGTCGGGCGGTCGAGGTCGAGCGCGACGATCGACAGGTCCGCGCCGCAGGCGCGGGTCAGCGCGTTGATCGCCGCGCCGCCGTGCTCGAAATTGGCCACCATCTGCGCGGTGACTTCGGGCGGAAAGGCGCTGACGCCCCGCGCGACGACGCCGTGGTTGCCCGCGAACACCACCGCCTGCACTTTGTCTAGCACGGGGCGTTCGCAGCCCTGCCATCCGGCCATGAACACCGCGATCTCCTCCAGCCGGCCCAGCGAGCCCGCCGGCTTGGTCAGCCGCGCCTGACGCGCCAGCGCGGCGTTGCGGCTGGCGGTGTCGGACGCGGGCAGGCGCGCCAGCGCGGCGGCGAAGGCGATGGGGTCGGAGAACAGAGGATCGCGGGACTGGCTCATGTGCAGACGAAGCCTTCTGGCGGGGTGCGGGTGATGAAGTGGCCTTTCACGCCCTGCGGCCACTCGCGGTACGGCACCTGGCCCTCCGCGCTGGCGGCATGGCGCGCGGCATATTCGAGGATCGCGCGCGCGGCGTCCTGGTCGGGCGTGAAGTCGCCCAGCACGTAGCCGACCTTGCCCGGTGCGCGTATGTGGACGGCGCAGTGGCGAGTGCAGGCGAACAGGCACGGCATCGCCTGCACCGCCACGCCGCGAAGCTCAGGCTCGGCCGCCTGCACGGCCCGCAGCGCCGCTTCGAGCAGCGCCCCGCCGCGCCGGATCGCCCCGTCCTCGCCCACCTCCTCGCGCGCCTCCCCGCTCGCGCGGCAGGTGGAGCAGACGACGACGGAGGGGCCGGGGGCGACGGGTTGCAGCATCAGAAACGGCTCCTCAGGCCCAGGTACACGGTGCGGCCGAGCGTGCCGTAGCCGCTGACCGTCTCGTAATGGGTGTTAGTGAAGTTCTCGACGCGGGCCTGGACGATCAGGCCTTGCACCACCTGCATCTGCGCGCGCGCATCGAACAGCCAGTAGTCGTCGAGTTTCGCGGTGCCGGTGGCGGCGTTGAAGCTGTCGCCCGAGTACCGGGCCGCCACGCTGGCGCGCAGGCTGTTGGCCAGCTCGATCCCGGCCTCGGCATTGGCGACATGGCGCGGCACCCGCTGCAACTGGCGGCCATAGGTGCTGGATCCGGCGGTGCGGTCCTCGGCCTTGATCCAGCTGTAGTTGCCGTTGGCGAACAGCACGCCGACGTGGCCCTGCGCCGCCAGTTCCAGCCCGCGCGCCTTGGCGGTCTTGACGTTGGCGTAATAGCCGAAGCGCGTGGTCGTGGTGCCCGGCACATAGCAGATCGGTGCTTGCGTGCCGCTGGTCGGGCAGTAGCTGAAGTCGATCAGGTTGTCGGTATCGCGTTGGAACCACGTGGCGGTGAGCTGCAGCGCCTGGCCGAAGTTCTGCTCGGCGCCGACCTGCCAGCCCTTGGCCTTTTCCGGCTTGAGGTCGGCGTTCCCGTATGCGCTGAACAACTGATAGAGCGAAGGCGCCTTGTAGCCCTCGTCGTAGCTGGCGCGCAGCACCGTCGCGCCGTGGTTGGGGGTATAGGCCGCCCCCGCGCTCGCCACCGTGCTTCCGCCGAAGCGCGACTGGTGATCGTAACGCACCCCGCCGTCGAGCGTCAGGCCGGTGACGGGAGTGACGCGCACCTGGCCGTAGGCGCTGTTGGTATCGACCGAATACGGCGTCAGCACGTAAGGCGTGGTGGAATTGGTGGGCGAGGCGGTGGTCATCCGCTGCTCCTCGCGCTCGGCCCCGAACACCGCCTGGATCGCGTCGGACACGGTGTAGGTGCCCTGGTATTCGAAGCGGCGCGAGCGGCCGTGCGCGTCGAAGGTGATCTGGCGGATCTTGCGGGTGGGGTCGTAGTTGGCGCGCTTGGTCTCGGTCTGCAGCACGGCGATGCGGTTGACCAGCTTGCCGTCGAGCAGGCCGAAGTTGAGCCCGGCGTAGCCCGACCACTCCTTGTTGCGGCCATAAGCGAGCGAATCGCCGCTGGTGCCGTCGAAGTCGTTGCGCGCGTCCGCCCAGTAGCCCCGCAAGTCGAGGCTGACGCCGGGGGCGACGCGGACCGTCACGGTGCCGTTGGCGGCGCTGCGCTGGTAGCCGTCGGCCTCGGTGCCGTTGGAGCGGGCGGAGATGCCGTCGGTGGTGAAGTGCGAGGCGGAAAGCCGCCAGTCGATCGCGTCCGAGGTGCCGCCCACGCCGGCGCGCGCCGAAACGGTGTCGTGGCTGCCGGCCTCCAGCGCGAAGCTGCCTTCGAACGGCGCGGTCGGCCGGCGAGTGCGCACGTTGACGACGCCGCCGATCGCGTCGCTACCCCACAGGATCGACTGCGGGCCGCGCAGGATTTCGATGCGGTCGATGTCGTCGGTCAGCAAGTTGGAAAAGGCATAGCCGCCCGCGGTCGAGGACGGGTCGGACAGCCGCATGCCGTCGATCACCATGACGGTCTGCCCGGCGTCGGCACCGCGGATGCGCAGCGAGGTGGTGGTGCCGTAGCCGCCGTTGCGCGACAAGCTCACGCCCGGCGTGCGCAGCAGCGCATCGGTGATCGCGATCGGCTGGCTCGCCACGATCGCCGCCTCGTCGAGCACGGTGACGGTGGCCGAGACGCGGTCGGCGGGGACGGGGGTGCGCAGCGCGGTGACGATGATGCGCTCGTCGGCGGGCGTGGCGTCGTCCGCATAGGCCTGGGTGTCGGTGCCGGGTGCGTCGGTGCCGGCGTGAAGGGCCTCGGTGTCGTTGTGGTCGGCCAGCGCGGGCGTGGCGCAAAGGACCAGGGCAAGGCTCGTTGCGGCTAGAGTAAGATTATGATTCAACTGCATTTCCTCAAGTCAGACGGCTTGATCCCGCTGGCTTGGGCGATGCGAAAAGGGGGGCGTGGGCGCGCGGCGCACGACATCCCTCGCACATCGCCGGCGGCCGGCGAGACGATGGCTGTCGTTGCGCGAGGATTGCCCCCTCGTTCGTCCGGCACACCCTGTCCGGTCGAAGAACGACTGCGACGGGCAGGTCTCCTGGCTCACGGGTCGTCACCAATTCCTGCCGCCTTCTCAGGGCCTTACGGTCCCAATGGCATGATGGCCGGATAGCTCGCCGCTTACAGTTGCAGGGGCAGCCCGGGTATTTCACCCGCGTTCCCTTTTGATCCCCTCGCGGGGAACCTGTCGCAAGACGGCAACTATCGTGCGGATGCACTGCGCGCAAGTGCCCAATGCTTGCGCAAGAAACGGAACCGCCATAGCGAGCCGCCATGAACGCCCCCGCAAGCTGCCCGACCCTCCTCGTCGCCGCCCCCGCCTCGGGCCAGGGCAAGACCCTCGTCACCGCCGCGCTCGCCCGCCGCCACAGGGCGGCGGGACGGCGGGTGCGGGTGTTCAAATGCGGCCCCGACTTCCTCGACCCGATGGTGCTGGAGGCGGCCAGCGGCGCGCCCGTGTATCAGCTCGATCTGTTCATGTGCGGCGAGGACGAATGCCGCCGCCTGCTTCGCGAAGCTGCTGAAAACGCAGACATTATCCTCGTCGAAGGAGTGATGGGCCTGTTCGACGGCACCCCCAGCGCGGCCGATCTGGCGCAGCGTTTCGGCCTCCCCGTGCTCGCGGTGATCGACGGTTCGGCGATGGCGCAGACCTTCGGCGCGCTGGTCCACGGCCTCGCCACGTACCGCCCCGGATTGCGCGTCGATTCGGTCATCGCCAACCGCGTCGGCAGCGCCCGGCACGCACAGATGCTCGAGGACAGCCTGCCGCCCGGTGTCGCCTGGCTCGGCGCGCTCCCCCGCGATGCCACGATCACGCTGCCAGAACGTCACCTCGGTCTCGTCCAGGCGGGCGAAGTCGCGGACCTGGAGGCGCGGCTGGAAGCGGCGGCGGCGTTGCTGCCTGAGGCCGCGCTGCGCCTGCCGCCGCCCGTCACTTTCCCTGCTACGCCGCAGATTTCCGCGGCTTCTGGGCTTGCCGGCAAGCGCATCGCCATCGCCCGCGACGCCGCTTTCGCGTTCCTCTATCCCGCCAATCTCGAATGGCTGGAGCGGGCAGGGGCGAAGCTGTCGTTCTTCTCGCCGCTCCACGACACGCGCCTGCCAGAGTGCGACGCGCTGTGGCTCCCCGGCGGCTATCCCGAGTTGCACTTGAAAAAACTGTCGCAAAACAGCGCGATGCTGTCCTCCATCCGCGCGCATCACGCGGCATCGCGCCCGATCTTCGCGGAATGCGGTGGCATGCTCTACGCCTGTGCCACGCTCGACGACGGCCGCGGTGAGAGGGCGGAAATGCTGGGGCTGCTACCGGGCACCGCGATGATGCAGCCGCGACTGGCGGCGCTCGGCATGCAGCAGGTGGAGATGCCCGAAGGCACCTTGCGCGGTCACACGTTCCACTACTCGCGGCTGGAAACGCCGCTCACTCCGTCAGCGCGGGGCCGCACGCCCGATGGCCGGGAGGGTGAGGCGGTGTACCAAGTGGGCTCGCTGCTCGCTAGCTACATGCACGCCTACTTCCCGTCCGCGCCGGCGGCGGCCCAGGCGCTGTTCGGGTAAGGCTCAGGCCTCGATCAGGGTCGGCGCTTCAGGTGCGGAAGGCTCGGGCAGGGCCGGCTGAGGAGGGGGCAGGGCTTCGTCGATGCCCGGATCGGGGACCTTGAAGAAGCCCGCCAGCCCGGCGCGACGGCCCAGGTTCTCGCTCGACGACAAACTGATGAGCCAAGGCGAGGCGGCGAGGCCGGCGATGATCGGGGCGAGCCACAAGGCGGTCATCCGGTCGAGCCAGAAGGTGGCAATGAACGCCGCGCCGAGCAGCAGGTGCTCGCGCAGGTCGGGCAGAACTTCGCGCACGGTGATTCGCCGCGCATCGCGGGTCTGGGTGTTCCAGCCGGCCGAAATGCCTAGCAGCAGGCCGAGCAGCGCCTTGGTCTGCGTCACCATCGTGATCGGGGCGAGCAGCATGCTGAGCACCACTTCGAGCCCGACCGAGCGGAAAATCCCGCCGGCACCGCCGAAGCTGCGGCGACGCTCGCCGTCGGCCAGCATCCATACCAGGCCCATCACCTTGGGACCGAACAGCAGCACCAGCGTCAGCGCCAGCACGCTGGGCGGCGCCAGCGTGACGAAACCGCCGGCCCCGCGCGTCAGCACCTGGCCGATCATCGTCAGGATCAGCAGCAGCCAGCCGGGCGAGGTGAGGTAAGCCGAAGCACCGATCAGCAGGTGCATGCGGCTGGTCCAATGCAGGCCCGAGGCACCGAGCAGTTGCAAGTGCTGCAGGTTGCCCTGCATCCAGCGCCGATCGCGGATCGCCATGTCGACGATCGTGGGCGGAAATTCCTCGTACGAGCCGCCGATCATGACCATGTGGACCGCCCAGCCACGCCGCCGCAGCAGCGCCGATTCGAGCATGTCGTGGCTCAGGATATGACCGCCGAACGGCGCTTTTCCGGGCAGTTCGGGAAGGCCGCAGGACTGCGCGAAGGCGCGGGTGCGCACGATCGCGTTGTGGCCCCAGAAATTCGCCTCGGAACCCGACCACCACAACAGCCCGGCGCTGGCGATCGGCCCATAAGCCTCGCTGGCGAACTGCATCCAGCGCTGGAACAGCGTGCGCGCCTTGGTTATCATCGGCACGGTCTGGAGCAGGCCGATCGACGGGCGCTCCTCCATGATCGAGGCCATGCCAACGATGGTGTCGCCGCTCATCATCGAATCGGCGTCGAGGATCAGCATATTCTCGTAGGCGGGG
>Ga0247734_1002656_pt1 | contig 11386 bp, 12 predicted proteins | sample UWRJL103311B2_FD_180933 | JGI IMG/M metagenome (GOLD analysis project Ga0247734, IMG submission 180933) | Plant litter microbial communities from Arlington Agricultural Research Station in Wisconsin, United States - UWRJ-L103-311B-2 | ecosystem: Environmental > Terrestrial > Plant litter >... | reverse complement strand
TATATATTTATATATTGGTTACATGGCTTGCTTCAGCTGTTGTTGGCCGAACACGAGAAAACGACGCGTGGTCACGGCGGCAAGCGGGAGCGAAGCAAATAGTAGAGTAGAGCATAGCACAGTACAGCACCAGCAATTAGTTTATTAGTTAATCAAGGTGATATGATGGGATGGGAGGAGAGGAGAGGAGAGAGGAGATGATATATAGATAAACTCTCTCCCTCGCCTTCCCTTCTTCCTCTTCCCTTGCTGCTCCTCCCGTACCTCCTCCCATCCTCCTTTCGGAATGCCCTCATCCTAATTTTACGGACCGTTACTGGTACTGTTACTTATTGTTACTGCTACTTACTGTTGCTGTACCTGCTTTTCCAAACTGTATGGCATGCGGCGGCCCCATCCATGTTTCCAATCCGTGGGTCCCCAGCATACAGTATGAAAATCAGCACTGGGAACACTGGACCGGCCCGCCTGTTAAGGACTTGGGGAGCATCTTATATATATATATATATATATAATATATATTTATATACACTTATCAAGGATTGATCCATCCATCCCCTTGAGGTATGCCAGAATCCAGAATCCAGAATCTAATCGAGAACTTCCTTTCTTCATTCTATCCTTCAAGGCAGATAGATAGCCCTGTTGTCGTCCTCTTCCTCTGTCTAACTCTCTCTCTCTTCCTCTTTCTCTTTCTCTCTCTCTCTTTCAATATTACTATTGTTACTATTAGTATTATTGTTATTATTATTTGCTTTTGATATCCCGCACATCCGTCCTCAACCCCTCCCCCCAAAAGGCTTGGAATTGAGGAATGAGGAGGAGGAGGGATCATCGGATTCATTGGGGTGCCGAGAAAGCCGGGTGACGATGGGTTACGGCACAAGATCAACCACCAACCGCTCGCCGCAAGAGAGCGACAGAGCGAGAAGTGACTCTTTTTTCCTCTCATAAGCTAATCAAAGCTAATCAATCCTTCAGCTTCAGATTCGCATTTCAGCTCCTTTCTCCGTCAGCAACCTCATCTCACTCCCCACCGACCACAGAAAGGGCTAGAAGTTTGACATAAGCAGCTGTCAATGCATGACGTTGGTTCAATCCGATTAAAGTATCCGTCAGCCCAATTTTCCCCCAAAAAAAAACTCTCTACAATCCACCAACAGACAGACAGACAGACAACCCACCCTTCCCACCAAATACCCAATTTCTGCGATTAAATTCTCCTAGATGTCGGGTCCCGCGCATCGTGTACAGTCCGCCGTGGAGGAGTATGGCTATCCCCAGGGCCATCTAGGTCATCTCACCCCAGACCAAGAGGCCGCATTACAGAACTTCAAAGTCAAATGCGCCGAAGCGGGATACTACACTGTTGGGAACGGAGAGAGTGAGGATCCGTCACACGATGATGCTACAATGCTGTATGCTACCCCTCCACGCAGAATTGAGCAATTCCTAACTCACATCGCCCAGCCGATTCCTACGCGCTCGCCGTTTTGTGGTCCTAGACGCCTTCCAGCAGTTCAAAGACACGGAGGATTGGCGCAAGGCAAACCAATTAGACCAGCTATATGAGACCATAGATTTAGAACACTACGATGAGACTCGGCGGTTGGTAGGTTCCCCTTGCTCCAAATCCCCAGCTATCCATCCTAATGGTTCCCAGTACCCACAATGGACAGGTCGGCGCGATCGCCGCGGAATTCCAGTGTACGTCTTCGAAGTAAAGCATCTGAACGCAAAAACAATGTCAGCGTATGAGAAGTCCGCCCAGCAGACAAAAACAAAAGCAGAGACGCAGGGGAGTACCACACCAAAGATGCTTCGGCTGTTTGCGCTCTATGAGAATTTAACAAGATTTGTGATGCCGTTGTGCACGGCATTAACGGACCGCGAGAATCCCCGTACGCCTATCACGCAGAGCAATAACATTGTGGATATTTCTGGGGTGGGGCTGAAGCAGTTTTGGAATCTGAGAGGGCATATGCAAGATGCGAGCACATTAGCAACAGCACATTATCCCGAAACCCTCGACCGGATTTTCGTACGTCTCTCCTGTGCAAGGGTCCTCCCGTTTCCCATTTCTCCTAAACCCATTTTCTTTATTAAAAACCAAACCTAACAACTCCCAGATAATTGGAGCGCCAGCATTCTTTCCCACCGTATGGGGCTGGATCAAGAAATGGTTCGACCCAATCACCACCTCCAAAATCTTCATCCTGGGAAACCATGACATGAAGAGAACCCTCGAATCATTTATCGACCCGGTTAACATCCCCAAAAAATACGGCGGCACCCTCGATTTTGAGTTCGGTCAGATGCCTGACCTGGACCCTGCGCTTTTGAAGGTCTTAGAATGGGAAGGGGAGTTCAAGGATTTTCCCAAGGGGCCGATGTACTGGACCAAAACGGGAGAAAAGCAGAAGATAGAAGCCCTGGCCGTAGGAAGCGTCGAGGAGAAACAACGCAAGGAGAAGGTGTGTAAGGTGACACAAGAACTGGCGCCGGAGCCTCCGGCGCCGACAGCGGTAAACGGTCATGTGGAGAGCCCGAAATTAGAAATGCCTCCCCCGGGTTTGCCGAAGGAGCTGTTGGAGGCGCCGACGGTGCCGGTCACGCCCGTCACGGAGAAGGTCAACCCCTTGAAGGAAAATCCAGTGGTGGGAGATGTGGAGCTGGCGAAAGCTACCGAGGGGCTGGTTTTGGAGAAACAACCCGAAATAACGCTGCCGAACGGTGGTGCAGTGATTGCAAAGTAAACGATCTCACTGCCGCTGGATATTACAGGATTCAACCCATGTGTACAACACAACAAAAGTTGTGGTGGTATAGCATTCACACTCCTGAAGAGAGAGAGAGAGAGCTGTCATGTTATGTCCTGTCCTGTCCTGCCGCAAAAAATCAGGCAGCAGTATGAATCAGAGAGCAAGCAAGCGGAGTGTGGGAAGAAAGAAGGAGAAGGGGATATGGAGATGTAGATGTAGAATTTTCCTCTTGGTTTCAAGATACCACCACCATCATGGCGTTTGAGTGTTGCTGTCATTGATATATATATTTATATACTAATATATATGTAAAATGCAAATTGTGCGTTCTTGCGCGCATATGCTTGTTTCGGTATCAATGTCTCTGTTTGAAATAGCCGAATGTGCCTGCCTGCCCTCCTAACATGTGCAAAAAATGAACAGAGGAAAGGGGGGCTTAAATTGAAAAGGGCTACACGAGAGAGAAATCAGAAACGAAAAAGAAAGTCGGATGTCCAAAAGGCTTCTTCTGTGTATATATTTAAGGTTTGGAGAGGGGGGGGGTGTGTGTTCCTCCGCAAATATTGTGGAGAAGAATACCTACCCCTTTTTCTCGCTTCGCTTAATAACTAATAACTAATAAGAGTATAGGCTAGTCTCGATTCCATCTTCCATCTTCCATCGTCCTTGAAGTGGAAGAGATAATGGGCAATGACACTTGATTTATATATATCGATTACATATATCAGAGATAGATTTGGTTGGTGGCAATAGAATTCTTTTATTGATTATTTGATAGAACATGGGTGGTTGAATATTACCCCCCTACTTTATTTAATTTGTTAAGAGCAGGACATTCCGCGCCATTTTCCATCACTGATCGAATCCCCAAGTTTAAAAAAAAAAATCTTTCAAATGAGCGGCTTGCACGAGCATCACTCTAACCCAGTTACAAAGCTATACGCATACATTCCTAACGCCGACTCTGCTGACTGTCTTGCGCCAAGCCCGGCGGCCGCTTCCGATCTGATAGACTTCATTCGGGTCGGCACACAGTCTTGGCCGAGGCGGTGCGGGTAACAATTTTCCAGAGCCATCAATATTGAAAGGTTATTCTAATAGCTGACTCGGGAGTATCAAGCTGCACAATAAACTCTTACTCTTTTGCATTTCACTTTCAAAATATTAATGATTCATTTTGTATCTCACTTTGGAGCTGATAGATAAAACTCTTGTCGTCCTACGTCATAAGACTTATTCAAGGGCGGGAGGCGGTGGGTGCGTTTAGAACCTGGCTCATCACACACACTAACAAAACGGGTTTCGTGGGGGGGGGCCGCATCCGTAACTTAAGAGCTATTTTATTGAGCTATTGAGCTCTCCTAGCAATTTGAGAAAGCCATATTGTAGCTTTGCTTTGCTGTGCTATATCACTCTACATCGCCCATACCAATTGACTTTTTTTTCTGTCATGACACCGCCTGGGACGCCGTTTGAGCTGGAAAAGATGGACGCAATCCTCCCAGAGATTGGCGGGGAAGAGCCTTTCGTAGAGGTTGTAAAGGCACTATCAATGTGAGTTGTTACTCGATGCTCTCGATAGAAGTGAGATTACAGCCGGTAATTGGAGCCAATTGAGCATGCAAAGTGGCTACAGGTAGCTCCAGATGAGATCCTAGGCGGGGATGGCAGTCTCTGTTACATAGGAGAAAAGAGCTAACACAATATCAAGCTACTTCGTGGACGAAATACATTTGCCTTCAACCTTCGAACAGCTGCGAACAACCTCTGCCGGACACAAAATACGACTTTTGGTTGAGCATCTGGTTGCAAATGTTACGAATCCAGCATTGATTAACGCGCTCTTAACTCTAAAATGGCATTTTTCTACCCTCGAAGCTGATGATCGAGGCTTGAATGAGACCAGGGCAAACGCTTGCGAAATTGTAGCATGGAGATTTTTAAGTCGTATATCAGAACGAGATGCCGTGGACTTTTGTCTCTACGAATTGCCAGAGCCAGATGCAGGCCATGTGAATGGAGGGGAGGCCAGTGAAGCTGTCGAAGCTACAGAATCCTCGAGCCTCTTGCCACAATTCCGGGCAAACGACACTTCGACAACTTATGCGAGGCCACAAAGTAGCAAGAGAGCAGAGCTGTTGAGATCGGTATCGCATATGGGAGGCGTATTTGCACACGAGGATGATGGAACAGCTGACGAGTACGTTGCCCCTTACGGACAATCACCAATTGATTTTTCTTTAATATCGATGGGCTGATGGGCTGCCTGTCCACTGACAACAAACCCTGTTTAATAGACTAGTCACGCGATTTCGAAATTTGAGGAAAATGAAAAATATGGTGCAGGCGCCAGCGATTAGTACTGACATAGAAGTTAGGGAAGATCCAACATCCTCATTCACTGGCCTGAACGGATTGGAAATTGCAGCAGTGGCAGACTGCAAGAAATTCCTCAGCCAAAGAATAGTACAGAAGATTGTCCATGGAATAGTTAGTAACCCCTGACTTTCACATATTAAGAACACTGTAGTGCACCCACGTTGTATACCGGTTTCTAACTCAGCTATGCAGTGGAATGGAGACATCACATTCTGGGAGAGTCTCACTACACATACTCAGAAAAAGCCGCAATTTTACAACAAGAGACGGTCTGATCATTTTACTCGTCTGCGAGTACCACGTTACATAAAGGCCTTTGAAGTACTTTTCTTCACCTCGTTCCTGTTCTTGTATTACGCCGTGCTGGTCGAGCGAAACCCGTAAGTTCATCCAGTTAACTTCCTCTTGTTTGCCTTACTAAAATTATAAGATACCACTTCACCACACTCGAAATACTTCTCTATGTTTGGTTTGCAGCGTTTGCATACGATGAGCTCAGCGAATTCATCGATGCAGGTTCCATATTCTATGCGGCTGATATCTGGAATGGCTGTGACTTGATAATCATTATCATTGGTGCAGCTTTCTTCGTAACAAGAATTGTTGGACGCGTAAAAGATAGTGATAGTATTGTCGATACTGCATTCGATATTCTGTCACTCGAAGCCCTTTTTATGGTCCCTAGAATATTTTCGTTACTGAGTCTACATCCTTACTTCGGAACACTCATTCCTTGCCTGAAAGCTATGACAAAGGACTTTGTAAAATTCATGGTAAGTTTACATGGTTTGCTAGAATCTTGGTCCGCGTACCGGACGATTCTCACTTCTTTGCAATCTTCAGGTACTAACAACAAGTCTTTCAGGTCGTAGTTGCCGTTCTATACATCGGGTTCTTGACAACATTCTCTCTTCTCGCTCGCGAAAGCTACACATTAACAGAGATGTCCTGGGTCTTGATCAAAGTATTCTTCGGCTCAAGTTATATCGGATTCGACATCATGTATGACATCAATACTTATCTTGGGCCTCCTTTAATGATCATTTTTGTGGTGATGACGCAAATCCTCCTCGTTACATCCTTGATCAGTATTTTGAGTGACAGCTTTTCGAAGGTTATCTCTCATGCAAGGTTTGTTATATCGAATTTAGACAAAAAGACTCAGCTAACAGAGGTTCAGAGAGGAATATCTATTCATTTACTCGATCTATGTTTTGGAAGCATCTACGAGCAACCGACTGACGCACTTTTACCCGCCTTTAAACTTGATACCACTGCTATTCATTCGACCACTCCGTCTTTTTGTCCCTGCAGAAAAGTAAGTCCAGTTCAATACACTGCTTCGAATGATGGCACTTGTTCATATAACTGACACAAACTCCTAGGCTCCGCAACGCCCGCATCATTCTCCTTAAAATTACTCATTCCCCCATAGTCGGCGTAATCTGGCTTTTCGAACGTGCAAACGACACTGTTCGCGGCAGCGTACCAGAGTTTTCCTCCATTGGCCCGGCATTCAACACCGAACCACTTGGTCCCACCAATGGCTCACAGTCTTCTCAAAAGTTATCCAAGCGGAAACAAAAACCATTCCTATCAAAGGCCAGCGCAAGCAATTCTTCGCATAACTTACATCATTCTCCGGTCACTGATGGTCCTCAGGGGCAAGGAATCCCCACACCAGAGATTAGAAGAGACGATCGGATGGGTGGAAGCGGAAACGAAGAATTGGAAAAGAAAGTTGATAACCTCACAGCCAAGATCGCGGAATTGACCGCTCTGGTTATGGCCCAACAGAATAGTTCATCTGAAGAATCGTGATATTTGTTGCTTATACAAACGATCTTCATTATAAAACATATAGTGGAACCTTATAAACCCATCGGGAAGAATATTTGTATATGTAAATCCAAATAGGACTAATGTTACATGTACTTAGATACCTGGATCTAAAAGTTGAAGCTCGCTCTATACAGAGGCTCGCCTAGTCCCATGATAAATTAATAAAAATATGGTGCAGAGGCAGCACTACTTGACTGTGCCTTCGTTCCACGATTAGATGCTTCAGACCCTCCAAGGGAAAGGGGCTGGTTTGATGGTCGCGAACTTCGGACTAGACAGACATAAAGTATATATCCTTTTCTCTACCCTATTCAGCAGCTTCTGCTCTTCTTCCTACTACAAATAATATCAAACTACTATGCTTGTCCTGAGAGCACCCAATACTCCACGGAAACAGTGACCGGTAATTATCGAGAAAAAAAGACAAGTTAGTACAGAATCTATGAAATTGACGACCTACGAAAGCCTATATATACATATTTATATATATATATGTATTAAACCCAACTTGGATCGGAGGGAGGGATGGCAGATGAATTAAACCCAGGCTAGAACGATGATATAGAAAGAAAAGAAAGAAAGAAAAATTCTATCTGCGACATCGAAGGGAAATTTACGGCTCTCTGTCTGAGACCTGAGACCTGAGACCTTTAATAAGTTTCAAATCTTACTCCATGTAAAATATATGAAGTTCTTCTCGGTTCCAGGTATTTTTGATATGTGTGCAGGGTAGCAAATTAATTCTCAATCACTTGGGATAGAACTGGACTGGAATTGTATATAGCCTTAATACTATCTAGGTGCATAGTGAAGGGTTTTGGGGACGATAGATCTTCGGAACCGTGTAAAAAAGTCCAGATACAAAGTTTACTCCAAGTTTGTCTTTAAAAAGATTGACCTGCTAACAGACTGTAGAGATCATCATAATGAATATTTAAATCTCTCTTTTGAGGTAGATGTCCTTGCCTAAAACACTCCCGGTAGCAAGCTTCGAAGGATGCAAACATCTATAGATTTGTAACAACTGCTCTTGCATCCTCGGTGTCACAATTGTGCAACATTGCCAGCGCATTTCCCCTCACTTGTAAAGTTGTCGGTAGACACAAGCTATAATTTGAAATTCATGTTGTCTCACTCATATAATTCTTCACATTCTGAACTCAGAATTGTGGTATACAGATCTTAATTTGAGTTTCGAGTTTTGAACTTCCCGGATCACTCTCAAGAAATTAAACCTTCTAGGCCTTTTCGCTCAAGTCCCTTGAAGCAATAGTAATCCACATTTTGTCATTGTGAGACGTATGTAGCCGTTTGCCAAACTTAGTTGTGGAGAATGTTACATGTCGCACTTACACTCAGGCCGAAGGGGTGATGAGATCTCAATAACAGACAGACCCCCATCTTTATGGTCTCAATCCTGATCATCAATCACAGCCTTACTCGAGCCCCGAGACTCTTCATAGCAAGCAGTTGATGTACGGAGGTTTACTGGGTTCGTCTCTGTTCCTGCACACTTGAAGTCACACACATAGCCCCAATTTGAGCACTAAAATCGGTCAAAATGAGGGGCTCACGAGAGCTAATGGTTATTGAAACCCCTCGAGGACCTCAATTGGTTCATGGGAGGGACATTGAACAGGACTGGCCTGGGATGTATGCGGAGGCTTGGAGAACGGGGAACAGAAGACAGTTTCCGCTTGAGCAACTAGGCAAACCGATCGAGTTTGGTGACGACTACAATATCAGACAAATTGCGTTGGATTGGATATGTGTCCATGCGCCGATATACAATCCAATTCCCTTTCAACCTTGGATTCCATTTGCTCCTCAGCATTACGACTTCTTTCAGGACCAACTTCGATTGGCTATGACGGCCTTGTTGACGGGACAAGTGTTGCAATTGGATAATCTAATACGCTCGCTCGTTGATGTTTTTGACTGGGTTATCAAATTGTTGGAACGTGATGGAGGTTATGCACCACCAGGAGCCGGCCTCTATACAGAGCTATATTTTGTCGTTCAAGACTCTCTGCCAATATTGCTCCAGATTCCCGATGGCGGCAACCTTGCTCTTCAGATATTGCGACAGTTCCATAGAGTCTACGGCAAAGATAGACTTCAGATCTGGACATTGCTTCTTTCTCTCCCACCAAATGAGCAACTTGCCTTGCAGCAGGCAGCACGTACACGGGCATTACTTTACGAGGATATTCTGGGGATGAAAGTCGATCAGTTGTTGACCAATCGGGGCTACCCGCCGCAGTACCAGTGGATGATAAACCAGTACTGAGACGAAACGCTGGGCAATCAATCTACAGGATCCTAGAGGAAGGTGTACTAAGTATTCCTAGAATTTTTCACGTATCTCCCAAATGGAAGCAAACTTTCCAAAGGACCCTCTGCTCTAACACATACCATCGCGGTTGATGGCTTGAGAAACACTTTTTGCATACTTCCTTGAGCGTGAATCGTTTCGATTTTTTACTCTCGCCATCTTGCACTCGCCTCGCCGTCTACACTACTATCTACTAATAAATAGTTGCATTAATGGGAAGAGGTTTATATGTCAAGACAACAATTCAAGGACTTTGGTTTTGGAGAAAGTACACGCAACAGCCCAGAGGGTGAAGCAGACGGTGAAAGGTAAACTGTAGAGATTTTTCACAAGAAGTAGAAGGAGAATAGGAAGATGGGGGCAATATGGAAAGTTGATATTAGTTTGGGAGGTATCACAGGTAGCTGTTGCGGGGTTTATGTTTAAAAGTCTTGATATTGTTGAATAGTTGTGTTTGGCAATATGACGCAAAGGCGGGTGACTCTTCTGTTTGACTTGAAGGCTTCCGATGACCTTGATTTTAAGTAAAATATTTTAAAAGGTGTTTTCTTGCGTTTAGCACTAGAATGTCACAGTATTTGCATCCCGCTCTGAAAGGGGCAGCGTTTGACCGAGCAAAAAGCTCTTAAGTGAAATAAATTTTGAGTATCTATAAGATCGCTGAGTTTTCACTGAATTGCTCGTCCGGAGCATACATGGTCAATGTTGTTTACGTGATATATGTGGGCTCGAAACGAAACTTGCTCACAGGGATGAGCTGCATATTCAAAAGTGGCATCTAACATCAACAACATACTAGCTTCATGCGACAAATTTTCAACGCCCAATCACAAACATCCCAGCGGCTTCTAAGCCAGTCAAGACTCTGGGTTCGCTTGTGGCAAATTACCCGATATAGCCAGATTGTAATAATAACGAGCTCAAAAGGCCTCTGAGTGTCCATTTGATAACCTACCTCATGGACTCGGCGGAACAATGCTGAATTATAGATCTGAGAGATAGATAAAAGGAGATGAGAAGGAGTATATAAAGATGAATGAAAATCCAGGAAATATTTCCTCTCTCATCAAAGATTTGATAGTATCCTCTAGTCAAGATGTCTTTCTCCAAGATGTGTCTCAAAAGTTTCTTGATTCTTCATGCTTTTTTCCAGCTTGCGGTATCTCAAACTGCAATTCGTTCGTACCTTTGCTATTTCACAAACTCCTTCCAGCACCTATTCTATTGTAAATCAAATTTCAATCACTAATCACTCTCAGGTCCTACCCGTTTCGGTTACATACTATTCCCAGCATTCGAGCTCCTCGACGTAACCGGTCCCCTTGATGCTCTTAACCTGCTCTCCATAAACAATACGATAAGCCTCTCACTGATCGCCGAAACCCTCGATCCCGTATCTACCAAACTCCGAATGGCTACACCTGGCAATTCCTCCTTTGCACAAAGCATCTTGCCCACACATACCTTTGCCAATGCTCCAGACCTGGATGTGCTTTTTGTCCCTGGAGGAGCAGGCACACGTGCCCCGGACCTGAAGAGCACAATTGATTTTGTGAGAGAGCGGTATCCGGGGTTGAAATACCTGATTACGGTTTGTACCGGTAAACTCTTCCAGAAAGACACCATTCCCAAGTTTTCAATAGCTGATCAGGTGGGACAAAGGCGCAGGTATAGCAGCACGAGCGGGTGTTCTTGACGGCCGAAACGCAACAACGAACAAACGAGCATGGGCGCAAACCACAGCCCTCGGACCGAACGTCAAATGGATAGCTAGAGCCCGTTGGGTCGAAGATGGGAATATCTGGACTTCCTCGGGGGTCAGTGCTGGAATCGATGCGACCGTTGCTTGGATTGCCCAAATTTGGGGAAATGAAGTTGCTCAGGCGACTGCGGATATGATGGAGTATAGGAGAATAACAGATTGGAGGGATGATCCGTTTGCAGCGTTGTATGGGTTGACTGATGCTAACAATACCAACGTTGGAATTTGAACGAGCTGTGGAAAAATGAGTGGGAAGCCCTTTGAGCTGTAAAATGGGCTTGGATCTATGTGGGAGATAACCTGAGG
>Ga0247734_1002655_pt1 | contig 11395 bp, 12 predicted proteins | sample UWRJL103311B2_FD_180933 | JGI IMG/M metagenome (GOLD analysis project Ga0247734, IMG submission 180933) | Plant litter microbial communities from Arlington Agricultural Research Station in Wisconsin, United States - UWRJ-L103-311B-2 | ecosystem: Environmental > Terrestrial > Plant litter >... | reverse complement strand
TTGGGATCCGAGCTCATCTTCGTTCTCAGCCTGGGCAACGCAGCCTTCATAGACTCGACATTATCGCATCTGCAAGCATGTGAATATCGAGGTTCCCGAAGAGAGACAGGAAAGAACGTACGAAAGACTCTTCCATCCGTCCACCCACTCCTTCTTAGCCCACTGACCCATGCGCTTACTCTTCAACTCCAGTGCCAACGCCAGCAGCACAGGGTCCTCTGGATCCACGCCTAGATCTTCACACATCTTAATCGTTCCATCAATGCCGATGTTCGCAGTGTCGTCCGGGTCCTTATATCTCTCGAAAAGAGCATTGAGTTTGCTTGTCGATGGCGCCGAGGACGCTGTCCGCGACGCTGTGGGCGCAGGAGCAGGGCTGGCGGAGAGAGAGGAGCTGTAGTATGCGTCTATGGATAAATCGAGTCTCTTGAACTTTGTCAAGTAAGCCCTGGCCTCCTTCACTCTGTGCGATATGGTCAGTAAAGCGCGTTTGGCTGAACTGAAACTCGTTACGCACGATGCACTGGTAATGCCGCAGAATTGGGCGATTTCGTCTTCCATATCTTTATTGCTCTTGGACGATGTAGACGATGTGGGCTGCGATGGCGGAAGGGCAGAGGTAACGAGGTAAGAGTGATTGTAGTTCGTAGTCAAAGGTACAGGTTTAAAGGCGAATATTTTGATTCATTACACATTCGGTCAACAAACTATCTGGCAGCAATTAGAACAGTCGAATTCTACGCACTGGTTCACTGGCCACCACCTCTGTCTTCTGGTCACCCTTTGAATCGTGCTGCTCGCTTGTAAATGGATATAAAAAGCGCAGTACTAGTAATACAAAGGCTGTAGCAAGTGCGAGAATAAACGTTGTAGTCGTTGTCGCCGCCAGGTTGCTAGATTATCGCGTTGGTGTTACTGGGTATTGTGAAGTGGTCGTGGTCACTGACAAGCAGGACGTTCTACCTCGCGCCGCCCATTGATACGTCGTCGAGGCCGACCTGTGGCACGAGACAGCGGACCGGCTTGATCACCGACTGTCATGTTCTCAAATGCATACGATGAGCAAGTCTTCCAATGGTCTTCGACAGTCTTGTCAATGTCTCTGGCAGCCACTTGGCCTCTGCGCTTCAGCATCCCTGCACCTCCGCAGTCCACGAATCATTTGTCAACGAGTTGTGGCAACATCCGCTGACGTTCACGGTTCACTTGACTTTTTGCGCTGACACTTTCGGAAGGACGATCCGCTTTCGCATCCGTCGCCTTATCCCAAGGAGCTTTTTGAGACTCCCTCCTCGACATTATTAACCTCGCCGAGTTATATTTTCGACGGAACCTGGTATCGGGAAATCCGACATGGTTTCATCGAGCGTCCGACGCGGTGCGCAAAGACACATATCCGACTGTGAGTAGAACAACGAACCCAGCTTCTTGAAACCTACAAAGAAATTCTAGTGCTGCCGGGTCTGTCTGTACTGTACGTTTCTGTGCACGTCTACCTTGCTCCAACACGATGTCTTAATATAATATGTAAGAGTCTCAGCATCTGGGGCTTTCACAACGCTTTGTCTAAGCTAAGCTGCTGGGCTCTTGGTTTTCTTAGCAAGACCCCAAGGTTCGTCTTGGACACGGCCAAGCAGCCTCTGTTCTCGGAATCTGGTTGGAGGAAATCGAGACTGTCAGTTCAAGCTCTTCAATTTTCACGCAAACTTGGATGCGCTGACAGGAATCTGACCACTTGATTGTATGCTGGCATCGGAGTGCTAGTATATACCCGCGGCGCGGTTTTTACGGCCGAGCTGACAGACCCTGACCAGTGACCCCCTGGTAAGCATTCACTTCGGACTCTAATGCCTCTTTCATCAAGAAGAGACCTCAAGAAACAGTGGTTACAGGCTCTGTAGCTGTCCAACTCTCTGATGTCCTCTTGTTCTCTGGCCGTGTTGGTCATACGAAACACACTCTCATTGCATCCAAGCCAGGATAACGAACCTGAAGGGTATGCTGACACCATTTTCGTCCCACTATACATGCCTACTTACTCATGCCTCACTCAGCTGCTTAGAAAGTCCCTCGTGTCCACAAATACACCCGTCGCGTTCTCGGTCGGTGACCCTGCGATCGCAATCATGACGGCACAGTACGACAAGTAACCCAAGCGATGCCTTCCCCCCACAAACGCCTTTCTCATCAAGAAGACAAAAGGCCTATTCATGTTCACGAGACACCCTGAGACTGGGGGAATGTTCATTCGATGAACTGCTCCCGTTCTTTCAGCTTGAGCTTTCCCCTGATCTCAGCAACCTGTGAATGCAGCCTTTTTCACGTAAGGCTTGCGTGGTTTTCGCGCTCGAGGATTAGAGTCCGGGCACCATTGAGACCCTGCCCATTGATTTGCTACCGTGACAAGTTTCTTTCACCAGCATCGCAGACGACTCTGCAATGCCCATATCTCTGGCAATAATCTCAACGTTTATTCTCGGCGACTTTTGACCTGGCTTTGAGTTGCGATGCCAGCTAGTAGTTTGTTAGAAATCTCTTCCCATTTAGTAGCTTCTTCACAATCTACGGGGCCAATGGCGTATTTCTGTCTTGTCCTGCCGACCACTCGCACAGCTCAGTATTCTCCACAATCGCAGCAACTGCGGACTGAATTGCTTCCCAATAATATTCAGGACTGGTCTGCATTGTCCTCTTTCCCTCAGGAACTCCCTGCCTCGTGTCCGGAACTGCGGATACTTTCCTATTTCTCTCATGCCTACCACTAAGATTTCAGCGCCTAAAATAACGCCAGGCTAAAGCTGTCCCGAGGCTGTTATTTCTGGATAACGGTTTGCTGACGAAGGTATGGTGACTTTGTGCTGAATAAAGACCTCCTTACTCACCACCTGATGATACATGCACACTGCTTAGACGACGCCAAATCGTTCCTGCGCTCAACTGTTGAGCGATCCTCACGTGTGTTTCTTCGTCGGCTATCTTCCCACTAAATCGTACTACGGTTCGGCTACTTCCCCTGTGCATAGCAGAACACGTAAGGAAGAAGTCAGTAACAGAGGACTCGGTACTCTCTATTTTCCTGTTCCATCACAGGCTTTGACCTATTAGATCTTCCATATGTTGCTTTTGAATTCGGACACTCGGTACGATGTTAAGGCTGTGTGTGATCAACGCTGGAAACACTATTGCGTAGAATAGCAATATCACGATTCACTGTTGGGCCCCCCAACACACACTCAGTCCTCGTTCCCGTGAGACGCGTGTGAGAACTTTTTCTTTCTGTTACAGTCCGAAGAGTCGACCTGACAGACGGATATGCCGACGCTCATCTTACGAGGCATTCAATCAGTGGCCACAGTCAAAGCGTGGACCCCACTTTTTTTTTTCGGACGCCTTCTGCAATTGTATTCATCCGGGGAAGAGAACATGAACTTGTAACCTGTCGATCGTCGCTTGCAATTGGCACACATGAGCTGCTACCCGCGATGCCTCTGGGCTTGGGTTCTTGGCCTGAGCTAAAGCGAATTCCGATGCCATGGGTTGCATTGGCCATGAGTGAGCACCAGCGCATGACGCTCGATAGTGAGTCCAATTCAGGATGTGCCAATCTCATGATTTTGCTTCCGCGGGCTGTCTTTTCTTTAAATACACGCCCAAATACTTATGCTTATATCCCTGAGTGCGATACGTACGAATGTTCGGGACTGGGACCGCAGATAAGAGATTCCGATAGCAGTGTGGCGTGTTGCAGTTCTAAAACGAGTTACAAGTACGTTTTGTGCTCCCATAACCGTACCTCGATTCGGCAAAATGGTGCATCAGAAACAGAGAAGTGAGCGAGAGGGAACAAGGCTTGGGGAGTTGCTGCTAGGCTCGAAGGAGGTTGCTGGAATAGGCAGGGAGGATCAGGTCCACGGGAGCAAAGCTGCATAGCCTTCCTGCCACTGGTGGTGCTTCTATGCTGCAGGGCGATAAACAACCTCCTATGCAATATGATAGATGAGCTAAAAGTGCTTGTTGAATTGGTCACCATGGCTGCATTGTATTACTAGACGCAAGCGATGCTAAGCGCTACAGTTGCCTCTCTGGGTGCTGCTATCTTTTTTTCCTTCCAAAGTGAGGATGATGGGATGTCGGTATGCAGTCGAAATATGCTGAGATGCCGGTATACCTAGGCCTGAATTTAGCACCAAACGTTCTAGATCAGGAAAGCTCCATACGGTCTACGGTCTTTGTGGCGGATTTTGGGCCAAACATGCCTAAAACGGGATAAATGGAATATATGCACAACAGCTGACCACGTCAGAACGGACACGCTTTCGGATTCGGCAACGGATTCGGAAAGGGAATCAGATCAAGTCCGAGATACGCCACGGCACTAAATATATAAAGCCCAAGACTCTCCTTTGTCTCATTTCTCATCCCAATCCACTAACAGACGCGCCTCCCACACAAACGTACAAACGTAGCCAAACCAGTCAAACGCGTCGTCTACCATGTTCACCACTACCACCAACAACACCACCATGGCTTGCTCGCACACTGCTGCCATCGCCGCTTCCTCCTCGTCAGCGCAGTCGTCGTCTTCCCCTTCAATAGCCACAACACCAGTCAACTATGGTGGAGGTGCTCCCCAATGCTGCCACTGTGGCTACCGCGGGGCCCACGCCAACAACTGCCCTTTTAAATAGAGCAGCAAATCCATTCATCACCACCACCTGTTTCCTTGCATTCTTCATTTCATTATTATTCCTTTGTTGTTCTCTTGTACTACAACCTTGTATACCATCATGGTGTGTTCCGATTCTCTTCTGCCTCTGCTCATGAATGCTGACCAACATTGCTCTCTAGACCTCTTTGCCATCGCAATCCGTCCATTCATCACTGCTTTCCAAGCTGTTATTATATTTATCCTATCGCCCTGCAACTCCGGCCTCAGGCCCCTTTTAATCAAGATTTCCTCGGCACACATTATCTGTACCATTTATCCATCCATCCATCCATCCATCCGGCATACTTATCATCGATGGAGGAAGGGGTCGAGGAGGTTAACGAGAGGAACACTTCCCCATTTTCTTGACTCTTTTGTGTCACTGTCTGTACCACCACGAAGCTTGCATGTCATTTGTTGTCCGCTCGCTCGCTGATCACTTTGCCACACTATTATTATATACCAACACTTGACTATCTGTTCTTCACTGTACTTGTACCAACGCAAACAAATGCTTCTTTATGTCGAAAAATTTTCATGAATTCGAATGTCGAACAAGTAAAAAATGCCATTACGATTGTTGCCGGAAGGTTGCTTGTTTCCCCCGCACTTTGTAATCGATCTGATGGAAGCTTGTGCCTAGACTGTGGGGCTCCACATTTATCTGATTGGCGCTGACGTAGCTTCCCGTCGTCTTGACGAAAACGCCAACAAATGCCCAATCTCCAGCGAAAGAATCATTGCAGACGCGTTGGTAAGGTTTGAAAATAGCGCGTTGGAGCTTGATAACACGTTGGAGCTGCATACAACAACCTTGTTGCATCTGTAAACTCTGCTAGATTCATTTGTGGGGAGGGCCCCAGTGAGGTGATTCTTGCATAGGTCTTGGTGTTTTCTCTGTAAGAACGTTTAGCAGTTCATATTGTCTCCTAACCCGCGGCCAAAGCACGCATGCACGGAAAGTCAAGGTTCAACTCCTTGGCGGACCGGACAACATGGAAATGCATGCTGAGTGACCAGGCATCTTCGCGCTCGCAAATGTGGAGGACACCTAAGCGGACCATCGACACCCCATATTCGTGTGCCGCAAAACTAGCGGCTTCTTTTTTTCCTCATGACCGCCATTCAGCGCATGTGGCTCATCCGTTTGTCCGCTCGGCGGACGCGTGTAAAGGAGGGTTGCTTTCCTCCTCTAGATTCCAAAAAGAATGGCTGACTGTCGGTGGCCATGAGAAACGGAACGTTGACGATCTGTGTTTCGATGATCTCGGATACCTCCAGATCCGCTTTGACTTTGAGGAGACGCACTCCAAATCATGAGAAAAATAGAATCGCCATGAGAGCTGACGAAGCCTTGAAGAAGAAATTATCAATCCTCTCGTCAATAAGGAGTATGGTGGGTATCCCCGGATTTTGAATGGATGTCTACCTCAATTTGTCTTCCTTCCGGCCCCTTGTCCTCAGTCGGAGAGGAATCGAATTCCGATCCAGTACACGCCTAGCAATCGTTTACATTACTTGTGCTGGAACTTTGATTGCAACAAGAACTGACACGTACCGCCATGGACAAGCTGAGGTTCTTTGGCCATGGTGGCCGTGTCTATATGAGCAGAAGAATTTTCTTGATGATCAATGTGACGATGGGAGTAGCAGAAATTTCAAGATCCATGACATGCAGTGCTTCCTGTAGATGTTCACAAGAGTCTCGAGCTCACTGGGATCTTCGAAAAACTCAGCATCTCTGTCTAATCCGCCGCGCCGCAACACGAAAAGGCAAAAGCTCCGTGTTCGCAGTCGACGTTGTATACGGGAGTATACTGCCTAACGCAAACGGCTTCCAAGTCCTCGGAGATACAGTGACAGATGATGCGTGTGATCCATCCAGTATTTTCATTGGATAAGGATGATTAAATAAAAGGGATTGACAAATCTTAATGGAAGAACAAGGTTACTGCTATAACGGCGCGGCGCGCTGTGAGCATGGTAATATGAAAAAACGACTGTCACGTACGCCTTATACACTGACGGTCAGATGCTCAACACGAGTACCAAGAGGGTAATCTCCATACCCAGCACTAGGCCGGTGACAAGAACAATGGTCCAGCCAGGTGTTCGGAAGGGTTGGCCGAAGTTACGCGTATTTTCTGTGCCCCTCGTTATCGTGTATGCGGCGTTATTGAGATGATTGGAAGAGTAATCAGAGAAGTCTTTCATGGTTCGAGCTCGAACGTAAGATACGACGAAGAACAGACATCCTAAGACAGCATATAAGAGCCCTACTAGCTCCAGGAGTTAGCGTATCGTTCTCTGTCTCTAAGCAAGGGAACAGACGTGCTGCGATAGAATCTAGAGTCGAACAGACGGATAATGAGTAGGGCAGATGTGAGCGTCGACAAGCCAGTGCGGATGTATGCGCCATGAAAAGTACGTTGACGGGCTCTTATCTCCACCAGCTCTGGCACGTCAAGAGGTGGGAAGGAATCCCTTCTATGACCACTGCATTTAAATTCTTCAGATCAGAAAATGTTCAGAAATCAATAGAAGTAGACGAACCGGTAGCGGTCTGGCATTCTACGAACGTCCTAAGCTCAAGAGATGAAAGAACTCAGTAACGAGTAAGAAGACGTGTGCTCTCGCCGATAGGACATGGCAAGCAATTGAAATCGATACGAGTACTCGATAGCAGCGAGTTAACGTGTCTTGGGAGACAGCAGAAGACGCGTCGTGGTTCACTTCACGGTTGGCGCGACGCGTCTGGATGGAGTGATGGCGCCATACGTGGCTGCAATGGCGCATAGCGTGATGTGACGAATATTTGTCACACATATTCCCATTCTGAAATCGAGGGACGATTTCGGCTTGAGAGATAGTGCTATATATATAAATCACCCTGGAATTTCTGTTTCTTTTGGTTGATCTAGAAAATCTCAAACACGAACGGCTGCGTTCGAGAAGACAGTTCAAATTCCTTGGTACGCTGAGAAAATATGATCAAAATACGTGACAAGAAAGTGTGCGATCGTCAAGATCCATGGGTCGATGGTCGCTGGAAGTCGTAGCAGGTAACACTGCCAAAATTCAATGGCTTTCTCTCTGAAGCTTGAGGATACATTAGCCACACCGCGACAGTAGAGCTTGATGATGCTTTAAGAACTTTAAGGACAGGGCCGATTGTTTCGGCCTCGGAACATTGCAAATCGACATTTCTAAATCTATACATTGCATATGTATTTACATTGTAACAGGTTAAGATGAGTTGTGGCGAGCCTCTTCAATCAGTTGTCTGGCCTTCTCAGATCGAACGGTGAAGGTACAGTTGAAGGGTTTTGCTTGACTGTAAAAGAATGGCTCGTTAGTTCAGGTTGATTGTAGTAGCAACGCGTAGGCTTACTAAACGACTCCCTCAACGTAAGTGAGACGGTCAACGTCCAAATTCGGTTCCTTGGGATTGGCGGGCTTGATTTCGAAAGTAGACATCATATATGCCATTGAAATCCAGAGAGTGGGTTCTGCCATGTTGCGGCCGGGGCATTTTCTGTTGCAGAAAGCAGGTTAGATTGACACTGAAAGTGAGAAGCAGTGAAAACCACTGACCTCCTTCCATGTCCAAACATAGGTGTATCAGTCAAAGCAATATCAGCATGGAACTGGTTGTCCTCAGTCAAGAATCTTGTAGGATCGAATTTGAGTGGGTCGGGATAAAACTCATCGTCGTGGTCAAGAGCCCTAAGGTAAAGGTAGATTAGCGAATATTGGGTTGTACAGCTGACCAAAGTGACTGACCAGTTGTTAGCAACAACGCTGGTCCCTTTGGGAATGTAGAAGCCTCTGTACTCGTCATCTCTGGTCGTAACGTGGCCCAAAAGCACAGGGACGACGCAAATGCAACGGAACGATTCACGAAGTACAGCCTCGAGAATCGGCAGATGTGGGCGATCAGCTGGGAATTCTGGCAAACGGTTGGTCCCAATAACTTGATCCATCTCATCGTGAACACGCTTCTGCCACTCTGGATACGCTGCCATGATGTTAACAAATGTCGTGATGATGGATGCGCTCTGTCGAGATTGTGTCTCGTAAGCATTGCGACAGGGAGATCACTGAAGCAGTACGTACAGTATCTGAGCCACCTGCATAGAAGGAACCGGCAAGATCACGGATCGCATGCATTGTCTCCTCTGAACCACCTTCGTGCTTTGTTAGCAAGTCACTGACCATAGAGGGACGTGCTTTGCCCTCCTTCTACCAATTCCCCAATATCAATTAGCAAAGTTTCCATCGAGGGAAGCGTATACTTACCATCTCTTTCTGCACCGTTCTGAAAGGAATCCCTCCCAAATTCGCCGACAAACGTGCTGTTTCGATGAGGAGTTTCTTGAATGGCACCCAGTCAGGAAGACGTTGAAGAGGAAGTTCGTTGAAAACATCGCTGCCGGGGTAAGAAGTAGTATCTGAGAGCGTGCGCATTGCATTGTGGACAAGGGCAACGAATGGATCATGGTGTGGAGCCACATCATATCCGTACAAAGCGTCCATCATAGTGCCTGCGCTCTCACTGTACATCTGTCAGTAGTGTATTTGTTCGCCGTTGAGCTGAGAAGATGGAACGCACGTGTCGATGTGATGTTGCCAATGTTCAGGAGTGTGAAGGAGGCTGTTGAGTAGGTCTACAGATTTGGCGATCTGAATAGGTCTATAGTGGACTACATATTCTTCCTTCATGTAGTCAGCGCCCAGTTTCCGCATATCCTTCCAGTGCTGATTGTACTGCGAAAATGCCATGTTCCAAGTTGGCCAGAGGGTTCTATATTCTTGAATTAGAATAAGAACATCGGAAGGACGCGGTAAAATGGACTCAACGCTTCTGTGACTGGCTGCGAGGCACGACTGGAATATATAATGGATCGCTTTTCAAGCAGATCATTGACCGCTTGCAATGAGTTCAACACCAAAATCTTCTGTCCAAAGGACTCTAGCCACAAGATATCGCCTAAGCAGAAATCCCCAGCATCAGTAATGCACGCTCAATAAGCAGTCCGGAAACATACTGTTATATTGCTTGCCCATCTCTTTGAATCCCTTGTATGCCTGTTCCTTAGGGAAATCGAAGAAGTTTCCGAAGAAGAAACGGCCAGGAGGGCCAGGAGGGTGGCGGGCACGCAATCTGGCTGCGCGCACTCGCGACACGCCGAACAGGAGTGCCACGACGACAGCAAGAACAAGCTTGTCAGTGGCCGACAGGTTATACAGAGACATGAGAGGGGGATCTGTCGTTAACAGATGGATAGACAAACCGCTCTTTTATACCTTGCCTGCAGGTTATCTTTCGAAGCAGCCGGTTTTAATATCCAGGGTACAAGTCATACGGCATCAGAGAACATGTCGCTGCCGTGTTCACAACTCTGGACAGAAGGTATGCGTTGACACGAGAGCTGGAGCCTAGCTGAGCCCGATGCGTATCTGCGCGGATAAATCTAAGCATTTTAGGACTTTTCAACCGAGAATCTTCGCTCACCAACCGGCTTCGAAGCTGATAATCGACTCTATTGTTTTACTCGGAACCGGCCTCCACAAACGGCTCCTGGATTGTCGAGGTGAAGTTCAGAATCATAGTCGATGCGAGTGAGTAATAGTTGGAAGGACTGGACAATAAGGCAGATTCTCGTCCTGCGTAGAGTTTAAGAACGTCGAGTAGAGAGGTACAAGTCTCTGTAACATTTTTCATGTTCAAGCAGGTTGACATACTCGTGTGGTCGCCTGACTGAATTTGAGACGAACCTTCACATCGGCAGGTAGAGAGTTGTGATCTCTTGGATGCTTAGCGGGAACTAAATTGCTTCTCACTAGCACCTCCATTCCCTTCGGACTCGGCTAGCGTGCCTCCTTTATTTAACATCGACAAGATCCAGTAACCCAAGAGCGGTTTGTGATCGGCTTGAAGCAATGGTTCCCCGGATCGAGCTGAAACCTCACATAGCGTATGTCGACAGTTGGACTTGCTTATTCATTGGAAGGCATTGAACGAAAGTCCTCGCGACACAGTCGTGAGATCCCACAAGCCTCTTTTCACACCCGCCAGGAAAAAGAAGCGGAGTGTAGTAGCCCTGAGATATCGGCATCAATATGAAGATATGACCGCACGAGGCGAAAGTATGTGCCCAGGTTATAGTTTAAATCTTGTTGCTATCAGATGATTGCTTGCCAGGAATAGACCTACAACCAAAAGGATACAACAGGTATCTGTTTTCTAGTCGTTAGCCATTCGTCCGCTTGAATCGTGAAAGGCGCAGCGATAGTTTGCGGCCCTTTGTGACGCGAGACTCTCACCGGTAATGAACCGCTTGAATGGATGCTTGAGCATGGAGAACAAGTGAACAAGGGACCCATCACGGATGTAATCCCGCATGAACCAACACTTCGCTTCTACGAGGTCTGTTATCAGCTTCAAGAGTGCCTCACGTATTGTATACAAGTCAATTAGAGAGCGGGAAGGCGAGAGAAAAATTGGTAGCTAGTGAAATGGCGCGCTGGCATTCTGGGGCCATGAAAGAGGGCGGGTCAAGGGTCCCAAAGACACATGTTCCTGCTGACTCCTTCTGTCTGTTGGTATCCTTGCATATCTTGCAGATTTGATAGGTTCGGAGCAAGCCCGCGCGCTCCGGCCGTCCCGGCGCCTTCGCTAGAAGG
>Ga0247734_1002654_pt1 | contig 11398 bp, 16 predicted proteins | sample UWRJL103311B2_FD_180933 | JGI IMG/M metagenome (GOLD analysis project Ga0247734, IMG submission 180933) | Plant litter microbial communities from Arlington Agricultural Research Station in Wisconsin, United States - UWRJ-L103-311B-2 | ecosystem: Environmental > Terrestrial > Plant litter >... | reverse complement strand
ACCAGAATTATTGAAATACAGGCTTTCGAGCATAACACACTCAATGCCTTCAAGTGAGTTGCCGACAATATCATCATTGCTTGTCACAAGCCTGATAGCCGTGTTGACCACGCGAGCCATGATGGTGCGATAGTCTGGCTTCATGCCGAAGAGGGTCCCAACAGAGCACGGCGGGATTCCTCGTAAATAAGAGCCTAGTATTAGAAGCTTCCTTGCTATGAGGACTGGATGAGATCCTGGTGGAGGGAGCTGAAGCAGTTGTCGTGGTGATTTAACCTGTGTAGACATGAATCTAGTGTATGGCATGAATACCAGGCCATGATATAATCTTGATAAGGCGACCGGAACATTGATTATTAGATTAAGGTCTTGATCATTAGGCCATACTGCTATAAGAGCCTGGGATAGTTCATCATGATTACTGATCAATTGGCTCTCTAAACTAGGTTTAGGAACCACGATCGGTATAGAGAGATCCAGTCCGGAATCAAGAAGTGTATTATCTTTAGGGTGGTGGTTCTGTTTATCTGTCAGATGACTGGATTTATAGCTACAAGTAATGAAATTCACTCTTACTTCTTGCTCCGCATTTGGGTCTTGATCGCTCTGATTCTGGTGCAACGTATCCGGTATGCCATCACTGTTCCGTTTAACCAATTGTTCGACCAGTGACTCCATTCGGCTAAGCCTATCCGACCTTGTGCTTGCTAGGGCAGCATCGTCTTGGAATTCTTGTCTGGTGCAGTTGGTTCGCCGACTCTTGCACCCATCGCAGACAGATTCTGTAGGAGCTGTAAAGGTGCAACGAATCTTACGCCGTTTGCACTCCCAGCAACTTTGTGTCCCTTTACGGATCTTCCGCTTCTTGGGGTTAGGGTTAAGGGGAACAGACGTTTCTCCCGTCCTAGAGATGTGATGTACAGCGTCCCCTTCCGACATGTCAAAGTCTAATGCGATTTCCTCTTTGCTCTTCGACCAAAAGTTTTCTCACTACAGGCTCATAAAGCCATAGAACATATAATGTTTCTCAGCAAATCTGGCATGAGGAGTTACCACCAGACCAATAACTCCGCCGCGGCGGAGAAAAGCAGATTCGCACGCTAGTGTTGCGAAGCCCCACTAAATGCGTGATCCACAACGATTAAGCGAGCCAAATAGGGGTCATACCATATTCTTGTTCATGCCTGGAGTGCTAAATGCTCCGCGGTCACAAATAAGACTCGATCGGCCATTGTTACTTATATATTTGAAAAGTACGCGACGAAATAAAATAAATCACTAGCAAGCCTTGCATTTCCGTAAATCAAGCAATTATACCTTGACTTCCTAGCATACTGCTAAATTTTACGAAACAAAGTAAAAAACCCGATTCAAGGAGTACCACAGCGTTCCCGATTTTGAATTAAGTCAAGATGGTTAGAATTGCTATAGCTGGTGGTTCCGGTCGTACGTCGAATTCTCACTTTTTAAGAAACCGCGTACCATGCCTAACTATTCTAACAGAGGTGGCCCAGGAAATTATTGACGTTCTCATAGCGTCGAGGAAACACGCGATAACCATCTTGAGTCGAAAAGTAAGCATAGCCAACTACTCAGCTACTTGCATTTATTTACGGGATCGTCATTGATAATTGTGTATCAGGCTCCCACCACGACCATCCCACCAGAAATTAAATGGGAAGTAGTAGATTACAACGATAGGCCAGCCTTGACTCAAGCTCTTCAAGGGATCCATACCCTCTTGTCTTTCGTCCAGGTTCTCTCGGATCCAAACCAGATGTCGCAGAAGAATCTTATTGATGCCGCTATTAGCGCTGGCGTGAAACGCTTCGCACCAAGTGAATATGGAAGGTACCGCCCATCAAATAGGTATAACTTGTATACAAGCTTCAGCTGATTAAGTCTAAAGTAAGGGAACGGTTAACATGGCTTGGATGCAGGGAAAAGAAATTGTTAGAGAGTATCTAAAGGAACTGAATGAGCAAGATAGTGTGAGCTTATCGAAACTCTCATCCACCTTCCGTCCCTTAATATGTGGTTAGGTCCTCGAATACACTTTATTCCAGCCTGGTATCTTTTTGGACTACCTCGCCTTCCCATACAAAACTTCCAAATATGTCGATCCGCTGCAAAGCTTCTTTGACTTTCAGAACCGACGGGCGATCGTCGTGGATGGTTACGAAGAAGCGGTCATGACTTGGACTACTGTCGCGGACCTTGCTGCCATTGTAGCCCGAGCCGTGGACTACAATGGAAGGTGGCCTACCACCAGCGGCATCAGCGGTAACCGACTCACGCTATCTCAAGTCATTGAGATTGGTGGCAGAATCCGAGGTACGATCGACTTCCCGCCGCTGATTTCACAAAAGAAGCGCAGCTTATTCACATGATTGTACAGGGAGTCCGTTTAGGGTCGAAAGGGTGAAGCTCGAAGACCTCGAAGCGGGGGAACTAAAGACATCGTGGGGATTGGAGGCGGTTCACTATGCTGTTCCTGAAGACCAGGCATCGGCTTTGTTAAAGGCAGTAGTCATCGGGATCCTTCTTAGCAGTAAGAAGGGGGCTTGGGACTCTTCGGATGAGATGAATCAACTATTCCCTGACTATGAGTTCTCGCAGGCTGAGGAATTCCTCATAAAGGTTTGGGAGGGAAAGGCGTGAGGTTTTCTCATCCGCGGTCTCGTTAGTTCAGTTTTGAGCATTTGTACATAAAACAAAACAAAACAAAACAAAACAAGGCTATTAACTCTAATACAAAGGAGTTATACTAAGATCTCGATGCTAAATATTGTATTGATTTACAGTCTAGAGTTATCATTCTCTATCTTTAATCTACTATTTAAAGAGATAATGTTCTAAGGCGGTAGAATCTCTTTCCCCGAATGGACCATCAGCTAACACCACAACCAAAATGAAATATTCTACTTAGGAACCTCATTTGCAACCTCTCCCAGTCTCTCCTCCTTCTCCTCAACCTTCTCCGGTTCCTTGGGATAATCGCCTTCTCGCATCGGGAATACACCTTTTGGACTCTTTCCCAGCCCTCCACCGGTTTTCTCTGTCAGCTCCCATTCGATGAGTTTTCCGCCGATCTCGTCATCTCCTTCGCCGAACTCGAAGATGCGAAAGTCCGCGTTGTCTACGTAGCATCAGTACCGTCATCCTTAGCACATGGGAAAACAGTCAAACAAGTGTGACATTGAACTTTTGGGACGTACCATATTGTCGGTAACTAACACCGACTCTCAGGAAACCAGAGTGTGATACCACCGCAATCACCTTCTCAGGTCTAGCTCGAAGCCACTTCCTCGCAGCGATACCACGCTCCGTCAACCCTCTCTACTTGATAAATTAGCTTCAGATTTCCCCCAGCGGCGTATGATTTCGCGGAAGCTGAAACTTACCCGTGAATGCTCGTACAACCCCGTCTTCGCCGGATAGGTCTTATCCACCGCATCCCAATCAAATTGCGGCCACTCCTTCTTCATGGCCTCAATATCCGTTCCCGTGTCACAGGGTTTTGCGGAATTCTCTTGCCATTCCGGACGTAGAATGACTGGAACGCCACGCTCCATAAGCCAGCCTAGACCCTGGACAGCGGTTTGAAGGGTACGGCGCATGGGACTTATGACAATAAGATCGATTTCCTGGGCAAGTGGGAGGGAGGTCTTAAGGTGTTCAGCGAGCTGGGAACATTGAGGACCGAATCCTAAGTCTGTAAGAGGGGGATCGTGCAGAGAGTAGTCTTGCGCCACATCTATGCTGAAGTTAGCGATGGGTTATGCTCTAAGAATATGTATAGTAAAGTAGATATAGGGAAAGAAGTGCTGAGGACTTGGATAGAAATACGAAACTGTATATTAGCCACTGGATAACCACTGGATTATCTGGATATAAAGTATCAAGTAGAAAACTGATGAAAAGTTCAACGTCTGAGCTTTAGCTATGAGAGCATCAGTAGCACTGTATTCAGAGTCTTCAGCTCTGGCATGTAATAAAGAGTAACTGTTCATTTTAGAGCAATGTGTCTCTAATGAGGCGAAGACTGATCTCAACATCGCGTTTATTATCAAGCTTGACATTGAGGTTCTGAATTCTAAGAAATGCGCCAATAATCCATGGATATGCCTCGTGAACGAATCCAGCCCAGGGGAGATCTTCCCTGTGTGTAGAAACAACATGTTGCTCTAAGTTTGACGTATATGAAGGCGATAAAAACAAAAAAGAATGACCTACTATGTAAAGCTTGGGCATGTCTGATCAAGATTGCAGTTGGTGCCATCTTCGAAAGTTATGCTAGAGCTGAACAGGTGCGGAAGTTGATGTTGACCGCTATTTGGTTTGAGAAGTGGCTCTGATATGTATAGTGATAGAATTGGATTATAAACCAATCAAGCTTTCTCAAATATAGACAACGAAAAGCTGCTTCAGTATAGCTTTACCAGCAAGTCTAGCTACTGTGATGTTGAGGTGAATCATTTCGGTAAGGAATTGCGGGCGATGACGAAAGGGTGGCACCGGGAAGATTGTTATCGATTACCGAACAGATACCCTTGTCGCGGGCCGAGACATATCTGTCAGGCACCCGTCAGTTTTCTTTGACTTCAACAAAAACTTCAGGATTCTCAGTCTTCTAATCTCATCTCATGCCCCAGAGATGCTCTATCCTATCAAATCATGAGTTTTAAATTCACAGCCGCCCACTCGAGCCGTATCAAGAAATCCACCACTCCCTCTCTCCGCCGCAGCACCTCTTCCCCATTTTCCTCCCTCCCACGCAAAAAACCCTCGCTGTCGCGATCCAAGACCCAAGATGCCAAAGACAACAGTGATGAATTCGGCGAGCATCTCGATGATATAGGAATCGTGCAAGCGCTAGCTACAGATTTGGTGCTGAGAGATGTGGCGCAAGCGGTGTTATATGTGAAGGGCAAGATGTGGAGTTCGATGCCTCGCGAGCGGACGGGGATGAATGCGCAACGGATTGCAGAAGTTCTGAACTTCCGCAAGAATTTGCCGGGTCTGGTCACGGTGGCGCATGTACAAGCTTTGCTAAACTCGGCGACGGCAGTGGAGAGGGAGATTGTGGAATTAGTAAGGGGAGGGGTGATGAGGAAGATTGTGATTACTGGACGGGGCGAGAGGGGGGAGATGCTGATCATGATGAAGGATTTGGAGGAGATGGTACGGAGCTGCGCAGTGGAGGAAGATATACAGGAGAGATTCCTGAAGGTTTTACGAGACAATCCCACAGCGCTGGGAATACAAAAGGGGTGGGTTAGTGCAGATGATGCGAAAGCATGGATGCAGGCTGGGTTTCTTACGGCTGCGACACCGGTTTGGGGAACTACAGAAATATTCTCCTCGCCAGGAGAAGCTTCGAGAGGGACGGCTACATCTTTGAACAGTATTTCACGGGCAGCTTCTGGGACGTTGGCTGCGGTGGGAGGACATGGAGCTGTTCATGCAGCGGGCGGAAGTGGAGGTGGAGCTCGGAACTCGGGAACCGTTAACTTCACGCTGTCGATTCCGGGCGCCGGGTCTTTTCTCAAGCTTGTTGCGGCGGCGAGATTACATCTAGTATCTCTGCTATCCAAATCCAAGTACCGAGAGGCTCCGCAAGCACTATTGAAGGAGAGGTGGGATGGCGGGGTCGAGGTTGGGGATGCCGGAACTACAGCGCGGAGAAATAGGAGGGAGTTTGACGGAGTGTTGCCTGGGCGCACGCGGAAGTGGAAGACGTTTTATGGGATTGGATTTGACTGGATCCTAGGCGAATGTGTGGGAGCAGGATTAGTCGAGGTCTTTGAGACGGGAAGTGTTGGAAGGGGAGTTCGGCTGCTGTGATACGATATGATTGATATGGTCGGTGACAAAGAGTCTGAACAGACGATGTCGCAAACACCATGGAGTGGGGAACCACTGGGGTTAAGCATAACAGAATATGCTCAAGGAGAGACCAATATTACTGTATTGACGCAATAATGGCCCGGTTCATCACAGAACCACGCCACGGCTCCAATTCCACGACCAGATCGAGGGAATACTTACGCGTTAGGGCAGATTGCACGTTCCTAGTAAGGAAAGAGAATGGATGATTACAGGACGATAGCGCAGTAGCTACATACGGAGTAGAAGTAGCACCTGCACCTCCAAGCACGGTCTTCTCACGGGGATTAGGGGTGCAGGAAAGTAGTTCCGAGGACAGCACAGTATTTAGCGAATTGTAAAATACAACTATAGATTATCCATGGAAGTGATATGATCAGCACGGAGCTGTTATCCGAGCTATATACACCGGATGATATACCACCTCTAGCACCTGTTGGGATATGTATAGTACTAAACAAATAAGTACCGTTCCGGATAAAAAATCTTTTCTTCAAAAGTAGAGAAATCGAGACCCAAACATTTACCCATCTCTATTAACACCACGCTACTATTATTGAATTTGTACAGTTCAATATACAATAAGCAATAAGCAATAAGCAAATAAGAACACACCCTGATCCTCCCATTCTTATTCTCATTCTCATTCTCTTGTTATGCTAGTTACACTAGTCATGATATATCAATCCCCCCTCTCCTCTCGAGCATAGCTGTTAGCTGTAGTTACTGTTAGCTGTGTAACCTTCCCCATTTCCTCCATCTCTCGCCTTCTCCGTCCCTGCCCGAGGCCCGTTCGTTCGTTACATTATCCCTTTTTTTCTCCCCGCATCCCCTGCGCCTTTCTCTTCCACAAGAGGGAGGAAGATCTCGAATCTATCTCAGTTCCCTCCACACCCAGACACTCAGGCACTCACGCCCTGCGAGAATCCCACCCTATTTTATTTATTGTTTGTAGCCCCCCCCTTTTTTTTTTGCGTCGCTGGGATGGGATATATACACATATACACATGCGCATATACACACACACAGAGAGAGAGAGAGAGGCACGGAGAGAGGGAGGCACTGAGGGACAGAAGGAGAGATGGAGAAGTGCGGTTTGCTTGACATGTGCTGGACAGGGGAGGGGGGTTGTTGGTTAGTTCGCTGGCTTCTATACACGGGACATGTACTGTACATACATGCACAGATATATATCCACTGGGTTTGTTATGCTTACGCTTACGGCGTACAGCCTGATGAAGAGATGGAGATAGAGCTAGAGCTAATTAGCTAGTTGGTTAGCTAGCTAGTTAGTTCTCGTGCTGCTTGTTTCCAGCATATACAGACGACAGAGAGATAGAGAGAGGTTGAATTAGTGCGGTTTTGACTGGTGGTGGTTGTTATATTTATAAACATGTCATGTATAAAGCCAGGCAGGTCTCTTAAGAGCTAGGGATGCAACGAGATGTATATAAACTTTTACATGATATGTATAAATAAAAGAAAATAATAAAACTCAGAGAAAAAGAGGAAAAGAGAGGAGTTTTTTTATTTTATTTTAGAAAAAGACTGGATTGGGGGAAGAAGAGAATAGAGCAATAGTAAAGTAAGCCAAAACCAAAAAAACCAAAACCAAAGCACATGCTCCCTCGTTCTCCCTCTCGCTCATACAAGTATCGATCGTCCATCCCGTATACGTACATTATATTACGGAGACAGAGCTACGAACGGATATGGATATGGAGAGGGATAGGGGATAGGGGATAGGTGTTTGAACCAGGCCAAGATAAAACGTTTTATGACGGTTCTATAGGGCAGGGAAGGAAGGACCTTGGCCACTTTCGGGGGATTTGTGTTTTTCTTTTCGGGGATTTTTGATTCGTTGAAAATGATACTTTTTTGGGGGGATTTTGGAGTGGGATTGGTCGGGGGAGGGACGGGGACGGGGGTATGGGTAAGGAGAAGGCAAGGCAAGGGTAAGGGTGAGGGTGAGGGTGAGGGTAAGGTTAGGTTTGGGGATAGGATAGCATAGGCTAGGGTGACGATATTTGAAATTGGATGGTTCATTATTGTTTGGGATAGTTGGTTATCAAAGGAGAGGAGAATTGTTGGCTTTGGTTTGGTTGGTGACGCCTTATGGGTAAGGGGTAGGGTAGTAATTACTTTGCTGTAGCACGTGCTGGTGTTCAGGTTCAGGTTCAGGTTCAGGTTTATGTGTGGTGGAAAGATTTGTTATACTTCGTACAGCATCTACATTCTACAGTTGTTGATTCGCTGATGTGTGAGTGGCGCTGAGTTGATGGCTTCTGATAAAGGGTTCAGATGGAAATGTGCACGTGCGTGACGGCTAAATAATGCTGATGTGATGTTGATCCAAATGGATTGGTGGAAGTTGGATCCCTTGGCTTTAGCTGGGAGAAGTACGACGACGGGTGGATTCAACACAGCTTGGTGTTCGTGCCGTAGCGTTCGTGATGGAGATATGTACGTACAGTACAGGACAGTAATGATTGATAAGTAGTAAGTAGGGGGCAAATCAAGAGGATAATGAACAAACAGCCGCGAGAGAAAAGGGGAGAATATGAATTCCCCCTTTCGGCTGATCCACCCAAAAGCTGGACGGTGGACTGTTGTTGTCGGGCAATTTTTTAATACAAAGGTTCCTTCTCAGGGGTTGCGGATCGTTACCGAAAAAGCGAAGAACAGGGGCGCCCACATAATTTCCGATATCAGATACACGTTGGCACCGTCGTGTTGAAGCTAAAAAGGGGCACGTACTTTTTATTGTCCTTTCGCAAGTTAAGTTCGGAGGTAATGGTATAGTATGGTATGGATGTATGGTATGTACATATGTAAGTAAGTTTAAGTTCGGCAGGCAGGGCGAAGGAAGGGTGGATGATGTCCACCTACTACTGTACAGTAATGGGCATCGGTCCAAAGTATCGAACGTACTGGGTTGGTTGATGGATTGGCGGAAGGACCATGGAACAGAGAGGGAAGAAGAGAGGCACGACATGTGTTACCGAATTTCCATATCCAGATCCATATCCGTATCCAGGGGCGGAAGAAGGAAGCGGATCGTTAGTAAACATGGGGTATGTATGGTATGTGTATGGTATGTATGGAATCTGTGGTGTATGCAAGTAAGGCGAGGTAGACGATACGACGACGTAGCAAGGCAAAGAGGCACCGAAGGAAGAAGAGGGTGTGGCGTAGTGGAAGGCAAGTGGAAGTGAGGTGGAGGATAGCTAATATATGTACAGTAGGGTAGATGAATGGATGGATGGATATGGTGTTGTATGGTGGAAGTGAGGTGGATATATGTTTTGTAGGTGTATGATGATAGCTGCCGGCCTAGAGTTTTACGTTAGGAGTTAACTTACTTTCGAATTGCAGCATGCAGCATGCAGCATGCAGAGTGAAAAGTGAAAAGTTAAAAGTGAAAGGACCCTAATGTATGTATGTACCTTTAATTGTAAAGAGCAGTACCGTACGACTGGAGTACAGAGCGAAGGTAGAAGATAGGGGTAATGAAAGAACGACAGAAAAGAAAGAGAGGAAGTTGTGAGTCAAGTGTGGTTGATGATTGGTGAAGGATGAATACTGCACTCCGTAGAGTGCATGCCTTTTTCTTCAATGATCTTTAGCATTTTTTCAACCTGCAGATGTAATATAATACGTATATTCTCTATCTCTTTGAAATATCTGTCTATCCAATCAATAATATATGTATATATTATATGGACAGTCCAGTCCAGTCAAGTTGAGTACAGTATAGTGCTGCCGTGGTGCCGGTGCATGGCATGGCATGGCTTCAGGATCAGGCCGCTCTGCAGTGTGCAGTGTGCAGTGCAGTGCAGGTGCAGAGTTTTGGTTGGAACTGGTGTAAGTAAGTACTACCTACTGTATTGTTGTACCTGGACCAGGGGTTGTTTCTGCATGTTGGTTGGCATCAATCAAATCACCCGTCCATCCCATCCCGCCTGTGCAGGAACAGTGCAGCACAGTGCAGCATCGCTACAGCAGCTTGAGCAGTAGCAGCAGCGGCAGCAGCAGCAGCAATATAGTCAGTCTTGTGCAGTATATGTCTAAGGGAACGAAGAATGAAAAGGACGGTAGGGGACGGAGTAAGGACGGTTAATATGTTATATTGACTGTACAGCAAAGCAAGTAAGTCACCGCCCACAGTATTCAAGTTCAAAGTATTGGTAGATGGGCTATTCAGCTCCATTCCTCTCCACTCCACTCTATTCTATTTTCCTCCTATACTCTATGCTATGCTATGCTATCCTATGTGGTGTATTCTGTTTCCCCTGAATCATCCACCCCTCCCCCCCCTTCCTCCTCTTCCCACCCACCCATCCATCCCCAATCCCAATCCCAATCCCCAACTTTTCGCCGGCCGGGCTGGCTGGCTGGCTGGCGGGCTGGCTGCCAACCAACGGGCCCCGGGATCAGCTCGGGAAGAGAAAAGGAACGTGCGGGTGGTGGGAGAGGGCGTGCATGCAGATATGCATACATCTGCATCTGGAGCTGCACCTAGTGGAGATTGAGTTAGTGGTTAGAAAGTACTGTACGGAGTAGTGCAGCAAAATAAAGATAGGGGAATATTAGTATACAGTAGTATGTAGTATATGTATAGTAGACTTTAACTGGGTCTGCGGGTGGATAGAGTGAAAGTTCAGGAGAGAGAGAGAGAGAGAGAGAGAGAGAGTTACTGTCTGCTACTTTGTTAATATTAATATTAATATTAACTAGGAGTATTAACTTTTGCTGAGTATGTCAACTGGGTTTTTAGGGGTTTATGTATGTGTATAACTTTAACTGACTGAACTCACTACTTAATGTAATGAATATTATACTGCATGCTAGTCTATTAGTCTCCACTCTACTACTCTACTCCTCTACTAGTCTGCTACTATACGGACCGTATTCATTTTACTTACCCGTACATATTCTACGGGTAGGGGTGGGTGGGCGATTTGCAATTACGAAAAGCTGTAATATCGCTGCAGCATTTACGAACGGCACTAAAGTGACCCAGTTTTTAAGGGAGTCTGAGCTAACTGTGGGGTACAGGGTGGATTAGGAAACCTCAAGAGTAGCCAATGAAAAAGTGAAATTGGTAACTGCCAAGAGACGATCTTCCGGAACTAAGTTATTCCGCTACAATAGTCACGCTTAGTATCACATGCTGATAATGTGCGGTACCGCCGTAGAGGACAAGCCCACCTTGATTACGACTTTACGGTAAAGCACCCAGCCCTTCTTTACGGGTAATAGGTGACCCCTATATACGGAGTACGGTACATGCCATCCACACCATCCATACCATCCTGCCCTGAACCCGCCGCCGGCATCACTATCATATCATATCATATCATATCATCACTATTATATCATCACTACCCAATGCAACACTGCTGCTGCACGCACGCCATCCATGATGCATCACCACACACACACACACACACACACACTACATACACCCTAACCAAACCAGACCAAACCAAACCAAACCACCTAATCA
>Ga0247734_1002653_pt1 | contig 11398 bp, 10 predicted proteins | sample UWRJL103311B2_FD_180933 | JGI IMG/M metagenome (GOLD analysis project Ga0247734, IMG submission 180933) | Plant litter microbial communities from Arlington Agricultural Research Station in Wisconsin, United States - UWRJ-L103-311B-2 | ecosystem: Environmental > Terrestrial > Plant litter >... | reverse complement strand
GTATTTTGGCCCCGCGAAACCCTAATTTTGAGAAACTTAGCACCTACGAGTGCGGCGAAGAACCTACCGGAAACGCCTGGCTGCCCTTCAATTCCCGCTTTTATGTGATCGCACTGGTGTTCCTGCTGTTTGATGTGGAGATGGTTTTTGTGTTTCCATGGGCAACCATTTTCGCCAACAAAGAGATTCTGAAGCTTGACCCAAGATGGGGCTGGGTAGCACTAAGCGAAATGTTTATCTTCCTAAGTATATTGATACTTGGCCTTGTTTACGTTTGGCGCAAAGGCGATCTGGACTGGATAAAACCGAACCCAACCGTGCCGGAATCGGGCACCAATATCCCGCAGTCATTATACGATAATATTAACGCGCAGCAAAGTAAATTTAAGGTGAGGGAGTTTAGTATGAACACCCCAGAACCCGTAATGGCTGCAACCGCCGCCATCGCTTCCAACGAAACCGCGGTAAAAAAGCCAATGTTTAAACCAGCATTTAAAAAGCCAGCTAATGACGCCTGACCTGACTAACGAAAGCGGTGGCGTAGTGGTCACCAAAATGAACGATCTGCTCAACTGGGCAAGGTTATCATCGCTATGGCCCCTGAGTTTTGGTATAGCCTGCTGCGCGATAGAAATGATGGGCAGTATGGCCGCTACATATGATCTGGATCGTTTTGGTGTGTTCCCGCGCCCCTCTGCCCGCCAGGCCGATGTTATTATTATAGCCGGTACCGTTACCTTTAAAATGGCCGAGCGTATTAAACGCCTGTACGAACAAATGCCCGATCCTAAATATGTGATCTCGATGGGGTCGTGCTCTAACTGCGGCGGCCCATACTGGCAGCACGGCTACCACGTAGTAAAAGGTGTTGACAGGGTGATCCCCGTTGATGTTTACGTACAAGGTTGTCCGCCCCGCCCAGAAGCCCTCATTGGCGCTATACTGGAACTGCAAAAGAAAATTGAGCAGGAAAGTTTAGTAGGGTAGTTTCTTATTTCTTTATGTAGAGACGCAAAATTTGCGCCTCCAACAGCACTATTGTAAATCTTAATGCAAGCGGCGAGACGCAATATTTTGTGTCGCTACAAATAAATCGATTGCAGCTGTAATAATTCATATCTTTTTATCCAGTCATTTCATCCTTTAAACTAATCTGTTACATTTGTTATCTATGCAAAAGATACTGGTGGCCAACAGGGGCGAGATAGCCTTACGTGTAATGCGCTCCGCGCGCGAAATGGGGATAAAAACAGTGGCCGTTTATTCGGCGGCCGACCGCGATGCCCTACACGTTCGTTATGCAGATGAAGCGGTGTTTATCGGCGAAGCGCCTTCTAATCAATCGTACCTTGTGGGGGATAAGATCATCGATGCATGTAAACAAACAGGCGTGGAAGGCATCCACCCGGGCTATGGTTTCTTAAGCGAAAACGCCGCTTTTGCAAGGCAGGTACGCGAAGCTGGATTGATTCTTATCGGCCCGTCGCCCGAGGCGATGGAGGTGATGGGCAATAAACTTTCTGCCAAAGCTGCCGCACTAAAGTATAATATTCCCATGGTGCCCGGTACCGAAGAAGCCATAACAGATCTTGCCGAGGCTAAACAACGTGCGGTAGAAGTAGGCTTTCCTATCCTTATCAAGGCCGCTGCGGGCGGCGGCGGTAAAGGTATGCGTATAGTAGATGCTCCCGAAGATTTTGAAGAACAAATGAACCTTGCCGTATCCGAGGCCACCTCGGCCTTTGGCGATGGTTCGGTATTTATAGAACGCTATGTTTCGTCGCCAAGGCATATCGAGATCCAGGTTTTAGGCGATACGCATGGCAATATCGTGCATCTGTTTGAGCGGGACTGTTCGATACAGCGCCGCCATCAAAAGGTGGTAGAAGAAGCGCCTTCATCGGTTTTAACGCCGCAGATCCGCGAGGAAATGGGGCGCTGCGCGGTGGATGTGGCGCGCTCGGTTAACTATACCGGTGCGGGTACAGTGGAGTTTATTATGGATGAGCAGCTGAACTTCTATTTCCTGGAGATGAACACCCGCCTGCAGGTAGAGCACCCGGTTACGGAGCTGATCACCGGTATAGACTTGGTTAAAGAGCAGATAAAAATAGCCCGCGGTGAAGCCATCAGCTTTAAACAAACCGACCTGAAGATCATAGGCCATGCCATGGAACTGCGTGTTTATGCCGAAGACCCGGCCAATAGTTTCCTACCGGATATTGGTACTTTACAAACCTACATTACCCCCAAAGGCCCCGGAGTGCGGGTAGATGATGGCTTTGAACAAGGCATGGAGATCCCCATTTATTACGACCCGATGATTGCCAAGCTTATTACCTTTGGTAAAGACCGCGCCGAGGCCATAGAGCGCATGATAAGAGCTATAGACGAGTATAAAATAACCGGTATTGTTACCACGCTGCCCTTTGGCAAGTTTGTAATGCAGCATGAAGCATTTACCTCCGGTCAGTTTGATACGCACTTTGTAAAGAAGTATTTTACTCCCGAAGTACTGGAAACCGGTAATGCTGATGAAGCGCTGATAGCAGCTTTAATTATGGAAAAACTCCTCAATACAATTAAAATAACCATTGCTGCATCTGCAACAACAACGGAATCTAACTGGGTTAAAAACAGAACCAACCTGTTTTAAACAATACCCCGGCAGGCTGGTATTTATATGACCGGCCTGCCGGCTCTCTTTTATCTTCCTGCTTATTCTATCTTTCTTTATTCTTTTATCTGAAGCACTGCTGACATACTGTTGTCAATGGTAACCCTTTCTTTGCCGGTGAAACGAAACAGTATTTACGCTGTTATTTTAGTTAATCTATGGAAATTGAAGCCAGATACTGGATAGTTGTTGTGTCAAAAGATCACCTGGAGCGAGGTGTTGCAGGTAGTTTTATGCAGGTTAATCACGGGAAGGAAGCCCCGCTTAAGCGCTTACAAAAAGGAGATTGGGTAGTATTTTATTCGCCCAAAAAGGAGTATGGCGGCAAGGAGCCATTGCAGGCATTTACGGCTATAGGTAAGGTTAGCGATGATGAGATCTATCAGCATAAGATAAGCGACGATTTTACCCCTTACCGCCATAATATGGAATTTTATGAGGCTGAAGAAACGCCAATAGTGCCGCTGATAGATAAGCTTGCGTTTATTGAGAACAAGCAGGCATGGGGATTTAGGTTTCGTTTCGGCTTTTTTGCGATAGGGGAGGCGGATTTTAAGCTGATCAGGTCGGCCATGATAAAAGGAAAATTAACACCAACAGATAAATTATAACAAATGGAAAAGCTCACATTAGAAACCGAAATTACATTTAACGCACCCGCCGCAGAAGTGTGGAAGGGCATTACCGACCCCGAAATAGTAAAGCAATACTTCTTTGGCACCCTGCAGGAAAGCGACTGGAAAGTTGGTAGCCCCATCACCTGGAAGGGCGAATGGGATGGTAAAGCATACGAAGACAAAGGCAAGATACTTGAAATAACGCCCGGCGAATATTTAAAATATACCTACTGGAGCAGCATGGGCGGCACGGAAGATAAACCCGAAAACTACGCCAATGTAACCTATCGTTTAACGGAGGAGGATGGCAAAACCATCTTAAAAATCACACAGGATAATAATAAGGATGAAGCCTCAAAGGAGCATTCTGAGAAAAACTGGCAGATGCTTTTCGGCGCGTTAAAGGAGATGCTGGAGAAGAAATAAGCTGAATAAATAGAGTAGGAAGCGTTCAATTTATATGATCCTGATGATGCCTTTTTTTAATGAAAAGTATGGTAGCTTTATCAAGCCTAATCGTATTTGCGATTGATCTGTGGTATCATAATTGATATAAACTTAAAGAAGCGACGTGCTTGAATATACATTAATAAACTATTTATATAAATTACATATGAATCTGTTAATAAATTAATTAAAAACCGTTATAACAAATAGTAATATAGCTATATGAGTGTAGAAACAGTAGAATTACCCATGTTTTTTGTTGCCGGGCTCTCGGTAAGAACCATAAATAAGGACGGAAAGGCAAGTGCCGATATTGGCAACCTATGGCAAAGGTTTACCCGGGAGAACCTGACCGAAAAACTGGAAGACAGGGAAGGCAATGAATTATACTGCGTGTATACCGATTATGAATCTGACCATACAGATTACTACACCGCCATATTGGGCTGCAAAGTGACTTCGATAGAATACCTGCCCGAAGGGTTTACCGGTAAAGCTATCCCGGCAGGCAAGTACAATGTTTACACACCGCAGGGTAAGTTTCCTGAAAATATCGCCGCAACCTGGCAGCACATTTGGGATACCGCGCAGGGCCGCATCTATACCGCAGATTTTGATGTGTACGATGTAGCAGGTAAAAGCTTCGAAGAGATTGAACCGAAGGTTTACGTGGCAATTGATTAGATATTAAAACAGGCGCAAGGATAGATATCCCTGCGCCTGTTTTATTGAATGAATAGGTTGAAGAACCGTTATCTTACAAAGCTCATCCGTTTGCCGTTTACACCCTCAATCAGTTTGCCGTTCTCGTAAGCAAGATTGCCTGATACCAGCGTGTGGGTAATGCTGGCTTTAAATTCCTGTCCTTCAAACGGCGACCAGCCGCAGTTGTATAAAATGTTTGCCTTGCTTACCTGCCATGGCTGGTTCAGATTAACCAGTACAAGGTCGGCCCAGTAGCCCTCGCGGATGTAGCCGCGCTTTTCTACCTGGAAGCACCTGGCAACGTTATGGGCCATCTTCTCGGCTATTTGCTCTAAGGTTATCTTTCCCTGGCGATAAAGCTCCAGCATAGCCACTAAGGCGTGCTGTACCAATGGGCCGCCGCTTGGCGCATGCAGGTAGGGCTGTGCTTTTTCTTCAATGGTATGCGGGGCGTGGTCGGTAGCTATTACATCTATGCGTCCGTCAAGCACGGCAGCTAAAATGCCGTCGCGGTCATGCTCCGTTTTAACTGCTGGGTTCCATTTGATAAGGTTGCCTTTGGTTTCATAATCTGCATCAGTAAACCATAAATGATGGATACAGGCTTCGGCGGTTATCCGTTTCTTTTCCAGTGGGATATCATTGCTGAAGAGATGTGTTTCTTTCTCGGTAGAGATATGCAGAATGTGCAGCCTGGTGTTGTGTTTTTTGGCCAGCGCTACTGCCATGCTCGATGACAGGTAACATGCTTCCTCACTCCTTATCTTGGGGTGCATCCGTGGCGCTATATTTTCGCCAAGCAGTTGCTTATAATGTTCCAGGTTGCTTTTGATGGTGGCCTCGTCCTCACAATGCGTAGCAATCAGCATTGGGGAGTTGGCAAACAGGTGCTCCAAAGTAGTAGGGTTATCCACCAGCATGTTGCCGGTTGATGAGCCCATGAACACTTTGATACCGCATACATTCTGGATATCGGTACGCAGCACTTCATCTAAATTATCGTTGCTGGCACCCATGTAAAAAGAGTAGTTTGCCAGCGAGTTATGTGCGCCTATCTCATATTTATCTGCAAGCAGTTCCTGCGTTAAAGTATTGGGTACGGTATTGGGCATTTCCATAAAAGAAGTAATGCCGCCGGCCACTGCCGCGCGCGATTCCGAATGGATGTTGCCTTTGTGTGTTAAGCCCGGCTCGCGGAAATGCACCTGGTCGTCTATACAACCCGGCAAAAGATACAGGCCTTCGGCGTTTATCTCTTTATCAGCAGTTACGTTTATGGTGGTATCTATCCTGTCGATGAAACCGTCTTTCACCAATACGTCGGCAACAAACTGTTTACCTTCGTTTATGATAGTGGCGGATTTAATGAGGGTTGTTGGCATAGTACAAAGATAGAAAGGTGAGCCAAGAATTAAGAGCCAAGAAACAAGATAAAATATAAAAAGGGTTTTGTTAATATTCTTATTTATAACTTCCATCCCAACAATAAGTTAAGTCTGATTCCTTCGTTACTGCGGCTACTTTTACACAATAAACCGCTCTTCCTAAAAAAAGCTATCTTTGCGCCATGGGCATTTCCTTTGAAGATTTTAAATTTAACCGGCAGATATTGAATGCTATTGCAGATGCCGGTTATACCGAAGCTACGCCTATACAGGAGAAAGCTATCCCCCCGATAATGAACGGGCAAGATGTAATGGGCATTGCACAAACCGGTACGGGTAAAACCGCGGCCTATGTGCTGCCAATATTAATGAAGTTAAAATACGCGCAGGGCGAAAACCCGCGTGCGCTAATCGTATCGCCAACGCGCGAACTGGCTATGCAGATAGAGGAGAACATTCGCGCCTTTGCTGCCAATACAGATCTGCGTGTAGTAGTGTTATTTGGCGGTATTGGCCCCAAAACACAAATAGAAAATATTAACAAGGGAGTTGATATTATAGTTGCTACTCCGGGCAGGTTTCTGGATGTGTACATAGCCGGCCATATTGTTACCAAAACTATAACTACCTTGGTGCTGGATGAGGCCGATAAAATGATGGATATGGGCTTTATGCCGCAGATCAACCGTATTTTAGAGGTGGTGCCGGTTAAACGCCAAAACCTGCTGTTCTCGGCAACCATGTCAGAGAAGATTCAGGAACTATCGCATAACTTCCTGGAGTTCCCTACAGTTATAGAAGTTACCCCGCAGGCTACTACCGCCGAAACTGTAGACCAGCAGCTGTACCACGTACCCAACAATAAAACCAAGATTAACCTGCTGAAGGCGCTGCTGGATAAAGAGGGTGATATTAAAAAGCTGATGGTGTTCTGCAAAACCCGGATAGCTGCGGAAGATGTGTACAAGTTCTTGCTGCGTAAGTATGGCGAAAATGGTGTGAAAGTGCTGCACGCTAACAAAGGGCAAAATACCCGTATCAACTCTATTAACTCGTTTAAAAACGATGAGGTGAAGATATTGGTGGCAACAGACGTAGCATCGCGCGGTATCGACGTAAGCGATGTGAGCCACGTGATAAACTTTGATGTACCTGTAGTAATTGAGGATTACGTGCACCGCATTGGCCGCACTGGCCGGGCATATAACTCCGGAGTAGCTATTACCTTTGCTGTACCTTCGGAAGAATACTACATCGGCAAGATCCAGAAACTTATCAGGCAAACCATCCCGGTGCATGCGATTCCAGTAGGGGTGTTCATTGAAGAAACACCTTACGAAGAACGCCAGGATCAGGCCCGCGAGATCGACTTACAGAAACGCAAGGAAGACCCCGACTTTAAAGGCGCCTTTCACGAGAAGAAATCATTGGCGCAGGTTAAAAAGTTTGACGCAGCCAAGGCTAAAAAGAACCCAAATCATCCATCTAATAAGAAACCCGTAAAACATGGCGGAGCTAAACGATCAGGCAGGAAGCGCTGATCAACCACGTAAATTCAGGATCAGTCCGTTAAATTTTGCCAGCGCGGCAATGTTTATACTGGCCGGCTATATTTTTTTAAACGGCGCCAAAATTACCGGCAGCCCCTACGAGCACTGGAGCGGTACCATCACCTGGATCTTTATCCTGTTTGGGGTAGTTGTGTCATTGCTGGATATAATTTTCCGTAATTTCTTTGCAGAAACCAAAAAGCTGTGGGTTATCGAGCTAAGCTTTATAACTTTGGTGGCTATAATATTCTTACTTGTTAAATAGATACTGTTTTAAATGAAAACTGCTGAAATTAAGCTTACCGTACAACTCGACGATAACAACATTCCCGAAAAGATTCTGTGGGAATCTACCGATTCTAAAAATAAAGAAGCCCTGCCGGTTCAGGCATTTATGCTCTCGTTATGGGATCAGAGCTATAAAAATACATTGAAGATTGACCTTTGGACAAAAGATATGCCTGTAGACGAGATGAAGCGCTTTTTTTACGAAACGCTGCAAACCATGGGCGATACCTTCTTACGCGCCACCGGCGAAACCAACATCGTAGAAGACCTGCGCGATTACTGCGCCCACTTTGCCGATAAAATGGAAATACAACGATAACACTATGCGCCTGCCTTCACTTTTATCGGTACTGGGTTTTATTATTCTGATTGCCGGTACCTATTGCCCTATGTTGCGCCCGTTGGGCTTATTCAGCTGGAATGTTTACGGCATGAACCAGCCCTTCGGCCTTTTGCTCATGATGACAGGTATTATCGGCATCATTTGCTCGGTGCTAAACCAGGTTAAAGTAACCCGTTTTGCTGCCTATATTTCATTAATATTGGTGGTGCTATTGCTTATAGCAGCTGTGCTAAAGGTTAAAACTACCTTTAGCTTTATACCATTTAAAGGTATTAACGCTTTCCTAACCAGGCAAATTAAATTTAAATGGGGATGGTACGTGTTGTTTGCCGGTCCGGTATTGGCGGTAATTGGTTCCCTGTTTGCCAAAAAGAGCGCAATTATTCCTGTTAAAGAGGCATAATAGATAGTATTCCCAAACTGTTTAATCGTATTTCGTTACGAATATGTGTAGTTAAAATTAAATTTTTAAACATATTTGTAGCACATTAATCCACATCTTACTAATGTTAAAGCTTTCCTTTCGCAACCAGGTATTAGCAGGTTTTGCAGTATCAATAATCCTTGTGTTGGTAGTCGGCGTATTATCTTTCAAAAGCATTCAGCAGCTGGAAGACGATACCGTATGGGTAGACCATACCCAAAAGGTTATTAAAACTACCAACAATGTTCTCCAATACCTTGTAGATGGCGAAACCGGCATGCGCGGCTACGGCGCTACAGCCAATAAAGATTTTTTAGATCCGTATAACGTTGCGGTGCCACGTATCAACGAAACCCTTACCCAACTGGGCGAGATGGTGGTTGATAACCCGCTGCAGGTAAAACGTATCGACTCGCTGAAGGTGCTGGTTGCACGCCAGATGGCCTTGCTGAAACTAAATATTGATACCCGCGAGAAGCAGGGGCTTGATTATATGGTTGCCAATAAGATGTTCTTAAACGGCAAAGGCAACATGGATAGCATCCGCGATATTAACAAGCGCGTGATAGAAACCGAAAGCAATTTATTAGTACAGCGTAAAGCCGCATCTGATAAAGCATCGCAACAGGCTATCTTTATTATAGCGATCGGATGTAGTGTATTCCTGCTCATTGTTATCATTATGTTCCGCTACATTCAAGGAACATTTGCAAGGCAGAAAAAAGTTGAAGAGGAAGTAAGGGTTGCCAATATTGAGCTTGAAAAAGTACTGTTAGAGAACGAAGCCAAAAATTGGCTGCTTACCGGTACCGGTAACCTAAACGAAAAAATGCAGGGCCAGCAAAGCGAGAAAGAGTTGTCTGAAAATATCCTTTCTGAAATCAGCCAATTTACAAAAGCCCTTACAGGTACCATGTATTTGTATAACGATGCCGAAGATCGTTTAGATCTGTATGCGTCCTATGCATTCAGCGATCCGGCTGCCATAAAAAAAACCATCCGCATTTCCGAAGGCTGGATAGGCCAGGCTGCAAAAGAAGGCAGAGCGGCCGTTGTTAAAGGCAAACTAAACGATAAGCTTGAATTAGGTTCATCCATATTAGGCGGTGAACTGATAGAAACTTTTATAGTGCCGTTCTTTTTTGATAAAAAACTGAAGGGCGTTATCGAGATAGGTTTCCGCGATGAGGTAGCCGAGGCTGTTAAGGAATACATCCTGCTGGTGGCAAACGATATTGGTGTTGCCGTAAATACTTCACAGGCGCGCACCATAATGCACGATCTGTTTGAAGAAACCCAGCAGCAGGCCGAAGAACTGGAAGCACAGCAGGAAGAAATGCGCGTTACCAACGAAGAGCTGATGAACAAAACAGAAATGTTGCAGGCATCAGAAGAAGAGTTGCGCGTACAGCAGGAGGAACTGCGCACCATCAACGCCGAACTGGAAGAAAAGGCCAGCTTGCTGGAAGAGAAGAACCAGGCCATTGAAGAGGCCCGCCAGTCGATCACCCAGAAAGCAACAGAACTGGAAACAACCGGCAAGTATAAATCAGAGTTCCTGGCCAACATGAGCCACGAGCTGCGTACCCCGCTGAACAGTATTTTGGTACTGGCTCGTATCCTTAAAGATAACAAGCCGCTAAACTTAAGTGAAGACCAGATAAAATATGCCAGCGTAATTTTTAACGCCGGTAACGATCTGCTTACGCTGATCAACGATATCCTCGATCTTTCTAAGATCGAATCGGGCAAGCTGGATATGCAGAATGAGGATATCCGCGTGTCTGAGATCCTGGGCGATGTACAATCTCTGTTTGCAGAGATGGCTATGAATAAGGGCATCAAATTTAAAACAACAGCGCTTGATGTGCCTGCCACCATCTTTACCGATAAGCAAAGGGTAGAGCAGGTAATTAAAAACTTACTTTCCAACGCGTTTAAGTTTACGCCGGAGGGCGGTTCTATTACCGTTACCGCTAAACCGGGCACATTGGCCAAAACCATCAGCTTTAGCATTAAAGATACCGGTATTGGGATCCCTGCGGATAAGCAGAAGATCATCTTCGAGGCGTTTCAACAGGCAGATGGTTCTACCAGCCGCAAATACGGAGGTACAGGCTTAGGCCTTTCTATCAGCCGCGAACTGGCCAGCTTACTGGGCGGCCACATCAGCCTCAATAGCGAGCCGGGCGAAGGCAGCGAGTTTATCCTTACCCTGCCGTTTGAAGCCGCGCATGTAGAAATAGAAGAGCAGCACGTACCAACAGTTGAAAGCTTTACACCTGCGGCAAGCTTCCTGAACACAGCCGCCAAAAAAGTTGACAAGAACCGCGAACCGGTGGTAGTAATTGTTGAGGACGATAAAAACTTTGCCAACATATTGCAGGACTACGCCCGCGACCATGGTTACAAAGCCATTATGCAGCACGAAGGTACCGGCGCGTTTGAGCTCATCAAAGAAAAACAACCCGACGCTGTGATACTGGATATTATGCTGCCGGGTAAAGATGGCTGGCAGATATTGAAGGAACTGAAGAACGACGAGGAAACCATTCATATCCCGGTTCACCTGATGTCGGCAGGGGAGGCAGCTGCCAACCGTGTACGTAAAGAAGGCGCTATCAGCTTCCTTAAAAAGCCGGTGAATACCGAAACATTGGATAAGCTGTTTACCGATATTATGGTTAACAGTGGCACCCGCTTTAAACAGATATTGCTGGTAGAAGATCACAAGGCGCAAAGCCAGGCTTTAAAAGATCTGATGCAAAGCCAGGGGATTACCGTAGACCAGGCTTACGATGGCGAATCGGCATTCCGCATGCTGCACGAGAACGAGTACCAGTGCGTTATTCTGGATTTGAACCTGCCGGATATCTCGGGCTTAGACCTGTTGGATAAAATTAAAGAGGTTGATAAGTTTGCAGCCCTGCCGGTGATTATCAACACCGCGATGGAGCTGGAT
>Ga0247734_1002652_pt1 | contig 11405 bp, 9 predicted proteins | sample UWRJL103311B2_FD_180933 | JGI IMG/M metagenome (GOLD analysis project Ga0247734, IMG submission 180933) | Plant litter microbial communities from Arlington Agricultural Research Station in Wisconsin, United States - UWRJ-L103-311B-2 | ecosystem: Environmental > Terrestrial > Plant litter >... | reverse complement strand
GGATCAGCGACCGGCGGATAGCGGTTGTTGTCCACGCCGTCAGCCACGCGCAGTGTCACCCCGGCCGGCAGCGCAGCGCGCAGTCCATCGAGCGGGGTGACGGCGCGGATCGGGTTGACCTCGGAACTGCCGCCGCCCTGAATGACGCGCACGTCTGCGTTGGGACCGATCACGGCGATCGAGGTCAGGCGCGAGGCGTCGAGCGGCAGCAAGGCATCTTCGTTGCGCAGCAGGGTGATCGCCTCGGTCGCCGCCGAGCGCGAGGCGGCACGGTGTTCGGGCGTGTCGAACGATCCGCGCATATGCTCCGCCGACCCGTCCATCCGACCCGAACGCCACACCGCGCGCAGCATCCTTCGCACCGCCTCGTCAAGCGTTGGCATCGTGACCTCGCCCGCCGCGATGGCCTTCACAAGTTTTGCGCCGAGGACTTCGGGCGGGCCAGGCATTTCGAGGTCAAGGCCGCCGTTGATGGCAGGTGCAGCGGAATGTACGGCGCCGAAGTCGGACATCACCGCGCCAGTGAAGCCCCACTCTTCCTTGAGAACCTTGCGCAGAAGCCATGCATTCTCTGACGCGAACGTACCATTGACCTTGTTGTAGGCGGTCATGACCATGACCGGGTCAGCGCGCTCCACCACTTCGCGGAAGGCGGGAAGGTAGATTTCGCGCAAGGCCCGTTCGGACACCTGCGCGCTCATCCTGCGCCGCTCGTGCTCCTGGTTGTTCGCGGCAAAATGCTTGGGCGTAGTCAGGCGGCCGGTGCTGCGCACGCCCTGGGTCCACGCCACCGCCATTTCCGCCGTGAGGTGCGGGTCTTCGGAGAAGTACTCGAAGTTACGTCCACCCACGGGTACGCGCTGGATGTTCATCGCCGGGCCGAGGACGATCTGGTAACCCTTGACGATGGCCTCCTCGCCGATGGCGCGCCCGATCCGCACCGCGGCCTCGGGATTCCACGTCGCGGCAAGCGCCACGCTGGCTGGGAAGACAGTGGCCGGCGTCGCATCATCGGTGCGCATGCCGTTGGGGCCATCTGCCATGTTGAGTGCGGGAATGCCCAACCGCTCGATGGCGACGGTAGAGAAGCGATTGGCGCCAGAGAGCAGCGATACCTTTTCCTCGAGGGTCATGCGCGAGAGCAGCGCTTCGATATGCGCCTGGGCCTGCGGCGTGATCGCGCCCGCCACCACCGATGACCGGGACGCGGCAGCGAGCAAGCGCGGGGATGCGGCGGCGGCGGTCACCGCCGCACCGGCAAGCAACAGGCCCCGGCGCGACACTCGAGCGGAATTCTGGGTCTTCACAATCTGCTCCTCGGTAACTGGGTATCGCGACGGAACCGGGCCCGCCATGGTCTTCAGGTGCGGTTGCGCTTGAGAGTTCGCAGGTCATGAGCCCTGCCCTCGTCCAGCAGGCTGCGGCCGAGCGCGCGGATCGCCCCGCGCTGAAGCTTCTGGGAGGCGGTCGTTGGCAGCGTTTCCACGAAGGCCACGTAGCCCGGAATCTTGAAGTACTGCAGCCGGTCGAGACAGAACGTGGCGATTTGCCGGGCCGCATCCTCGCTGGTAGCACCATCCGCCGGCTCGATCAGCGCCATCACTTCCTCGCCGCGGATTTCGTCGATCACCGGCAGGATCGCGCAGTTGCGCACCGCTTCATGGAGCATCAGCACGCCCTCCACCTCGACGGCGGCGATGTTCTCGCCGCTGCGGCGCACGATGTTCTTGCTACGATCGACGAAGAACATCGAGCCGTCGGGGTCGCGCCGGACGATGTCTCCAGTGTGGAACCAACCGTGCGCCCACGCGGCCTTGGTTTCCGCCGGGTCCTTATAGTAGCCGGAAAAGAAGTTGCGGCGCGGATCGTCGCCGCGCGCTCGCACCAGCAGTTCTCCAGCCTCGCCGCCCGCCACGTCGTCGCCGTCCTCGTTCACTAGCCTTGTCTCTATGTGGTCAGGCGCACGGCCGAAGCAGCGGGTACCGACATGGCGCGGCTCGTGGTTCGCGGTGATCCAGGCCCCGGCTCCCGTCTCGCTCATCGCCCAGGCCTCGATCAGCGGGAAACCGAAGCGGTCCTCGAACACCGCGTGGTGGCGTGGGTCGACTCCGGCGCCGAAGCCGAAACGGATCGCGTGGCCTTGCCAGACTTGCGGCTCGTCCTCGCGCCGCAGCAAGATCGCAGGCATGACGCCGAGGTAATGGACGATCGTGGCCCGCGTCTCGCGTACCGTCTTCCACCACGTCGAGGCGTGGAAGCGGTCGAGCTGGACGAGGCACCCCCCCGTCATCACTGCCGCCATGAACGAACAGGCGAGCGCGTTCATGTGCGAGACGGGCAAAGGCGTCAGGATGCGGTCGCGCCCGGGCTCGAACGCACAGTGGCCGCCGAGGCCGGTGTAGAACGCGCCGATCGCGGTGAAATAGGCGTTGGACAGGATGCAACCCTTGGGCTTGCCGGTAGTACCCGACGTAAACAGCATGGCCGCCTCGGCACCAGCGTCCACCGTACCCGGAACCGCAGCGCGCGTGGCCGGCGGCACCACGTCGGCCAGAGCGTCGGCAATGGCGACGCCGGACGGTGCGATACTGGCAAAGCGCGCGCCCAGCCCCTCCCAGGTGATGATCATGTCGAGGTCGGCTTGCGTCACCACCTCCCCCAGTTCGGCATCACGCATCCCCTCGTTGAGCGGCACGATGCTCGCCCCTACCGCGTTGAGAGCAAGGAAATGCAGGAAGAATTCGGGATGATTTCCCAAAGCCAGGCCAATACGGTGACCGGTCCCGAAGCCAGCTGCGGCATAGCTGCGCGCCAGCGACCCGACGCGCTGCGCCGCGTCGCCATAAGTCAGCGTGATGGCGGCCCTGCCGCCAAGGGCTTCGGCTGGGGCATGCAAGAAGTCATGATCGCGCCACGCCGCAACAGCCAGGCTGAAACAGCCGTGAATGGTTTGCGCAGAAACACCGGGCGGCGAGAATTTGATAGGGGGCAGCACTTTGATCAGGTTCCTTGAAATTTCCGGACCCGTGCGCGGCCGGTCCTGCGCACGAGGAGGCGCGGCCGCCCGAAAGCGGCCGCGACAAGTCAGAAGCGCATGCCTGCGCGGACGCCGTAGAGACGCGGTTCGGAGACGTAGACACGCCCGAGGCCATATCCGGCGAAGTTAATGGTGTTCTCGGCGTTCTTGAGGAAGCCTTGCAGATACCAGCGCTGCTCTGGCGCATTGTAAGTGAGCGTCAGGTTGGTCTTGGTGTTGCTAGGATTGCGGTATTGCGTGCCGTTGGCGAAGTTGGTCAGCACGTAGGAATCGCTCAGCCTGGTATCGGCATGGGCTGCGATCTCGCCACCATTGCCCAGTGGGAAAGTGTGAGTGTAAGCCATGGTGACCACCCATTCCGGCGCATTGTCCAGCGACCGACCGGCGAAGTCGAGCGTCGCAGTCGGGCTGTATCGGGTATAGTAGGCATCGAGGTAGTTGAACGAGACGTCGAGCCGATCGCGCAAGGACGGCGTAATTGTGGCCGCAGTCTCGACGCCCTTGATGCGCGCCTTGCCGGCGTTCAGCGTCGTCTGCCCCAGGGTGCCGGGCGAGCTGAGCTGCATGTTGGTGTAGTCGTAGTAGAATCCGGCAAGGCTCAGCGTGAGGGCGTTGTCGAGGAATTTGCCCTTCAGGCCCGTCTCGTAAGCTGTGATTTCTTCGGGCTTGTAGTACAACTGGTTGTCGGCGATCGGCGACGAGCAGCCGGTCGAACCGGCAGTGCAGCCGTCGTTGAAGCCGCCGGCCTTATAGCCGGTGGATGCATTGGCGTAGAACAGCAAGGCCCGGCTCAGGTCATATTCGACGCCGCCCTTCCAGGTGACCTTCGAGAAGCTGCGCTTGGCATTGTTGACTGCGCTCACGGTGTACGTGGCGGGGTCGAGCACCGAGGACGTACGGTTGTAGATCGTAAGTCCGACGCGCGACTTCTCGTCCTTAGAGTAGCGAATACCGCCCGTCACGCGCAGCGCATCGGTGAGGTGATAGGTCGCCTGGCCGAACACTGCCTTGGATTCGCCGATAACTGGGCTCTGCAGGAAACCGTAGAGCGCAAACCCTGCGTAGTTGTGCAGGATCGTGTTGACGTTGGTCGAACGCTCGCGGAAGTAGTACAGCCCTGCCACGGCCTCCAGGGGGCCATCGCCGGACGTCGCCAGACGCAGTTCCTGCGAGTTGGAGCGAGTCTTGCCTGACGTATACTGATCGGCGTAACGACCGCTGTTGGCATTGACATAAGTGCCCAGCGTATCGCGATCGAACACGCGATAGGAACCCAGGTATGTCAGATTGACCGGACCGAAATCCCAGGTCAGTTCGCTGCTGATGCCGTAGATCTTGTTGTCCTGATAAGGCGCGCTTGCGACCGGATACGTCACGGTGCGAGCGTCAGCCGAGGACGGCGATCGGTAAAGCGGTTTGCTGGTGGTGAAGGCGGAATAGAAGTTGCCGATCGACACTGCCTGCGGTCCGGCACCGCCCTGGTGCGCATAGTCGCCTACGACCAGCAGGTTTCCCTGGTTCTCGGACCCGAACTTGAGGTCGGCGCTGAGGCGACCGGCATATTCGTCCTGGTCCTGCCCAAGCCGCTGGTCCGAACCGTTGCCGGCGACGAGGTAGCTATCGTGCCTGTTGTAAGCGCCCGCCGCACGTACCGCGAAGTTCTCACTGACCGGCACGTTGACCATTGCGTCCACGCGGCGCGTGTCGAAATTGCTGAGTTCCCCGTTGATCGCCGTTTCGAAGTGGTCACTCGGGCGCTTGGTGATGACATTGACGACGCCCGCGGTCGCATTACGCCCATAGAGCGTGCCCTGGGGCCCGCGCAATACTTCAATCCGATCGAGATCGTAGAACGCGCCGGAAAGAGACTGCTGACGCGCGAGATAGACGCCGTTGAGCATGAACGCGGCCGATGGGTCGCCCTTTTCGGTGCCGTCCGCGCTGGACACGCCGCGGATGGTGATCTGGAGACCGTTGGCCTGGTCGATCTTGACGGTAGGAACTGCGGTCGAAAGTGAAAGCGCATCGACGACGCCGGCGGACTTGAGATCGCTGCCGGTGACGGCAGAGATCGATAGCGCTGCCTTGGACAGCAGTTCCGGCTTTCTCTGGGCAGTGACGACGATTTCGCTGCTTACGGCAGGGTCATCTTCATTGACGCTCTGCTGTGCCGAAGCAGAAGTCGCGCCCGTGGCGAGCCACGTTAGGGCCGAAGCGGCGAGCAGGTATGTGCGGGTCCTCATGTCATTTTCCCTGTGATTATAGTTGAAGAGACAATTCGTCTTTGGGCACCGCTGGCGGGCACCTGGAATGAAACGGCCAGAAACCGAATTCAGGTCATCAGACTGAATTCATTTTAGGTATGTAGTATCTTTGCAAATGAACGCAGCAGCGCCTTCTGCAGCTGCCAGCTGGAAGCGGCTCCGTTAAGCTGCGCTTTGGATTTGGGGCCCCAGGCTGTTGGCCGGAACAGCGAAGAAGCACTCCCTTGCCCGCGCCACGAACTGCACCGTCGCATCGTGAACCAAAAGCGCGTCCCTGCGCTCGAAACCGGCCAGCAGCGCATCAAGCAGGTGCAGAATGAGCAATTGCGTTGCCTTATCGACGACTGTAGCGCGCCGCACAATCTGAACATGGTCGACAAATCGCCGGATCGAAGCTGCGAGCCGTCTGTTTGGAACCGCTTGGAGCCATATCTGCCGGAAGCGCTCGTTGGCGTGCATCATAGCATCGGCATCGCCGCCCGCGACTGCATTGCGGGCTTCCAACAGAGCCTGGCGCAGAGCAGCGACACCTTCGTCACCAATGACCTGACAGGCCGAGGCGGCCGCACGGGGCTCTATCAACAGCCTGAGCTCGAAGATCTCCTCAATGTCCTCATGCGTGAGGCGAGGTAGCACGAACCCCCGGGTGGTGCCGACAAGATACCCTTCGTGAACGAGCCGGAGCAGCGCTTGACGAACCGGCATCCGGGACAGATTGAATTCTGAAGCCAGCTGTGCATCGACTATGCGATCGTCGAGGTCCACTTCACCGCGCTGAATTCGATCCAGAATCGCGAGATAAACCTCGGAATCGGCAGACTCCAGCAATCGACCCTGTTGAGAAATGGAAGGCATGTCCACGATCCGACTCCAATATCTGAATTCAGAATACACTCGTTCTGCCGCTCAGCAAGTCGTTTTCGAGAGGCCCGCGTCAATACTTTGCGATTCTAATGTTGGCTGTCGCGGTTACGGCGGGGTAGGCTGTCAAACGTACGTGTCCGTCTGAACACCAATGTGCCGGAATTTGGGCAGCGGTTTCGGGGTTATCAGATGCAATGCCGGCAGCGCCAAGACGCGAGGCCTCTGATATCGTCACTTGCGACCGCAGCGGCGACTGACCGCCACCGCCTATCTTCCGATCGCCTCGCACGTCGACGCCGTGTTAGCCAGTCCTAGCGCCTTGGCGATGATCTGCTTCCACGACCCCCGAACGATGCGCTTGGTCGCGACCAACACCGGTCGTTCGTTCTCCGGCTTGAGAAGGGCCGATCTCGCCATAAGCTTCCGCTCCTCTCCCAGTCGTTGTCCGTGCGACCCGAAGGCGATAGCGCTGCCCGATGTCTCGGCGCCGAGGCCGCCACCCATGGCGCCATCGAGCACGCTCAGGAGAGCGGGAGCGCCCGCAGAATGATTGATTCCAGCCATAGGTATTTAAGGTCAAGCGGATCGATATCGGCAGGCTATCGAGCATCCGAAGTCGGTCAGCGGTCGAGATGGGTGGGTCCGCAACAGCCCGCTCATGTGGCGGACTTGATGACGTCGTAGAAGAAGTTCTCGTGCTCATGACAGCCAACTAGCTGCAATCCCGAAGTTTCGACGAGCCGCCGGTATTCCGCTTCCCCAAGTGATCTGGATTGTCGTCCGGTCAGGACATCGCGCCATTCACAGGCCTGCCGAGGCGCCGTGAACAGGAAGCGCCCTCCGGGGCGGAGGGCATTAGCCACCTGATCAAACACTCTGTGCTGGTCATCCGGGGAGAGTAGGAACAGCAGCCCGATCGCAACAGCCGCATCAAATACGCGGTGAAAGAATACACTGTCCTGCACGGCCTCACAAGTGACTGGGACACCAGGAAACCGGAGATGGAACGCTGTAAGTAATGAAGGCGATGCGTCGATCCCGAAGATGATGAAGCCATCCTCGATCAAGGCCTGCGCGATCGGCACTCCCGAACCGCATGCCACGTCCACGATCGTGCTTGTTGGCACGAGCTTTTCTCGTGCCCAGGAACGCACAAAGCTTGCATCGGCCGGTCCAGGAAGAATAATATGCGGGGCCGGATCGAAGGGAGGCGGTGCGGCTATGGCCACCGGTTTTGCTGGAGCCGGTAGCTGGGCCGATTGCGGTTCTACACGGGAATCTTGAGTTTGCCGTGCCTCGACCGCTTCCAGTCGCGTTCGCAGCAATCGGATTTCCTCTGCCTGCTGCCGGACCAATTGCTCAAGTTCATCGGGCGTTGCTGCCATTGCGACTGGCGCGCCACACGATAACGGCATGGCGGCAATCGCCATATACCTTGCGACCGGCATGACTTTCTCCCTGCCGCCCGGCTCATTAACCGGGCGGTTCGTTATCGTTTCGTTTTATCGATGTTGCTTGCGGTGCCGCGGCTCAGCGAACGATGATCGTCTCGATCGCGGCGCTGGTGGTGCGCATGTCGCTCATCCCGTCCACACGTGCGAGGACATCCTGCCCCGCATAATATTCCAGGATCGGCTCGGTCTTGGCACGATACTCGATCAAACGGGTGCGCACCGTTTCTTCGGTATCATCGGCGCGGCGGGCAAACGTCGTGCTGTCGCAGCGTTCACACCGGTCCGGGTCTACCGGTTGCAAGTGCAGATCGTGATAGCCAGCGCTGCGATCCGCGCAACTGAACCGCCCGGTTATCCGCGACACCAAGGCATTTTCATCCACGGCCAATTCGATGACATTGTCGAGCGAACGCCCATGCTTGGCCAGAATGGCCTGCAACGCCTCTGCCTAAGCAGCCGTGCGCGGATAGCCATCGAAGATCACGCCCTGATTGGGCTGCAGTTTGCAGATTGCCTCGTCGATCAGCGCCGACACCATTTCATCGGGTACGAGCTTTCCAGCGGCCATCAGCGATTATGCCGCAAGGCCAATCGGCGTCCCGGCCTTCACGGCAGCGCGCAGCATGTCCCCGGTGGACAATTGCACCATGCCGTGATGCTCGACCAAATGGGCCGCCTGCGTTCCCTTGCCCGCACCCGGCGGGGCAAGCAGTATCAGGTTCATCAGCCTGCTTTCGCCAGAGTATCTTCAAGGACGATCCGGTTCGCCACGAGGTCCTCCACCACGGACGGATCGGCCAAAGTGGAAACATCGCCAAGCGCTCCGGTTTCATTCTCCGCGATCTTGCGCAGTATGCGCCGCATGATCTTGCCGGATCTGGTTTTGGGCAGACCTGGCGCGAACTGGATCGCGTCGGGCGTGGCAATCGGCCCGATCTCGCGACGAACCCAGTCGCGCAAACCACGGCGCAGTCCGTCATCCGGCTCCACCCCGGCGTTCAGCGTGACAAAGGCGTAAATACCCTGCCCCTTCACATCGTGCGGGAAGCCAACGACAGCGGCTTCGGCCACCTGATCGTGCAGCACCAGAGCAGATTCGACTTCCGCCGTGCCCATGCGGTGCCCCGATACGTTGATGACGTCATCGACGCGACCAGTGATCCAGTAGTAGCCATCCGCATCGCGCCGGGCGCCGTCGCCAGTGGTGTAGACACCGGGAAATGCGCGGAAATAGGTGTCGAAGAAGCGCTGGTCGTCACCCCAAACACCACGCATCTGGCCGGGCCAGCTTCTAGTAATGACAAGGTTGCCCTCCGCTTCGCCTGCCAGAACCTTGCCCTCGTTATCGAGCAGTTCCAATTCTACCCCGAAGAAAGGCCGCGTCGCCGAACCCGGCTTCAGCGCCGTAGTGGTCAGCGGCGTGATCATATGTCCGCCCGTCTCGGTCTGCCACCAGGTGTCGATCACCGGGCAGCGCTTTTCACCGACGATTTCGTGATACCAGCGCCATGCTTCGGGGTTGATCGGCTCTCCGACAGTGCCCAGAACACGCAGCGATTTGCGGCTAGTCGCCGAGACGAAACCATCGCCTTCCTTCATCAGCGAACGCAGCGCAGTAGGCGCGGTATAGATGGTCGCCACCTGATGACGGTCCACCACTTCCCAAATCCGGCTGGCCGTGGGCCAGTTAGGTACGCCTTCATAGATCAGCGTCGTACCGCCATTGGCCAGCGGACCATAGACGATGTAGCTGTGCCCGGTGATCCATCCGATATCGGCCGTGCACCAGTAGACTTCGGGTGCACGGTAGTCGAACACCGTGGCATGCGTCATGGCCGCCCACAGCAGATAGCCACCGGTCGAATGCACGACGCCCTTGGGCTTTCCCGTCGAACCGGATGTGTAAAGGATGAACAGCGGGTCTTCTGCCGCCATCGGTTCGGGCGCACAGTCTGCCGGGACCTGCTGCGCCAAAGCAGCATAGAAGTGATCGCGCCCTTCCTGAATCGCAACCTTTGCGCCAGTAGCCTCAACGACCAGCACCGTTTCGATCTGCTTGGTAAGCTTCGCGGCTTCATCAACGCAGGTTTTCAGCGGAACGCGCTTGCCGCCACGTCGCCCTTCTTCGGCGGTAATCACGATCCGGCTGCCGCAATCCTCGACCCGGCCAGCCAGAGCTTCCGGTGAGAAACCGCCGAACACTACCGAATGCACCGCGCCGATCCGCGCACAAGCCAACAGGGCAAAGGCCGCCTGCGGGATCATCGGCATATAGATCGTGACACGGTCGCCCTTGGCGACGCCCAGATGCTTCAGCACATTGGCAAAACGGCAGACGTGCGCGTGAACATCGTTGTAGGTGAAAGTCTGCGCTGCCTCGCCCGGCTCGTCCGGTTCCCACAGGATGGCAGGCTGGTCGCCGCGCTCTGCCAGATGGCGATCTACGCAATTGCTCGCCACGTTGAGGACGCCGTCCTCGAACCAGCGGATGCGAAAATCATCCTCGTTGAATGAGCTGTTCCCGGCGATTGTCGGGGCGGTCATCCAGTCAAGCCTGCCCGCCTGCTCCAGCCAGTAGCTGCCCGGCTGATTCAGAGAATAAGCATGCGTCGCGTCGCGATCTGTCTTGTCCGGGGCCTGCAGCATGAAAGGGTCCTCTCCTATTGTGTGCCGGTGATCCGGAAGCGCCTAGTCGGCGCTACCGCTATGATCGGCGATGTATTGATCAAGCGCGCTGGCTGCGTTCAGCATATGCGCGCGCATTCGGCGGGCGGCGAGATCGCCGTCCCCCTCGGCGATGGCAGCCATCACGCCATCGTGTTCTTCGCGCGAATGGACGATGCGATTGCCTTGGCGAAGCTGCGTCCGGCGAAAGGCATTGAGCCGGGTGCGCGTGGCGATCGCCTGCTCTGCAAGGAAGCTGTTGTGCGTCGCCCGATAGAGCGTCTCGTGAAACTCAAGGTTGAAAGCGTCGTAGGCATCGACGTCCCCCGCCTCGACCAGAGCGGCCGACTGCCGGTGGAGTCGTAGCAAGTGGCTGCGCTCCAGCGGCGTCATGCGGAAAGCGGCAAGACGCACGCACATGGCTTCGATCTCCGCCATGGCTTCGAACATGTCCATGACCCGTTCCGGCGTCATGCGGGTAACGACGACGCCCCTGCGCGGCCGCATTTCGACCAGGCCGCTGACGGCAAGTTGGCGCAGCGCTTCACGAACCGGCGTACGCGACGCGCCGAACCTGTCGGCCAGTTGCTGCTCGTCCAGCTGGGTTCCGGCGGGCAGGCTGCCGTGTGCGATCTCGTCAGTCAGGGCATTGCGGATGCGATCGGAAAGCAGCGTGCGCTCTTCGGTCATATCTTCGGCCAGGGCAATTGCAGGGCTAGTCTCAGGCATCGTTTTCATCCGATCAGGGCATGAACGATCAAGTATAGGATAGAGGGCGCGACGAGGCACCCCAGTCCGGTATGGAAAGTCGCTGTCAGCGCGCCATAGGGCACCAGGCGGCGGTCGGTGGCGGCAAGGCCGCCAGAGACACCGCTGACCGTCCCCATCAACCCGCCAAAGACCATAGCAGAACGCGGATTATTGAGACCAATCATCCCCGCCACGAAAGGCGTGCCGACCATAACACAGACCGCCTTGAGCACCCCCGTCGCGATCGAGAGCGCGATAACGGCGGAGCTTGCTCCGAGCGCAGCGCCAGTCACAGGCCCGACGATGTAGGTGATGGCTCCCGCACCAATGGTGGTCAGTGAAACCGCATCGGTATAACCGAACGCTGCTGCA
>Ga0247734_1002651_pt1 | contig 11410 bp, 12 predicted proteins | sample UWRJL103311B2_FD_180933 | JGI IMG/M metagenome (GOLD analysis project Ga0247734, IMG submission 180933) | Plant litter microbial communities from Arlington Agricultural Research Station in Wisconsin, United States - UWRJ-L103-311B-2 | ecosystem: Environmental > Terrestrial > Plant litter >... | reverse complement strand
AGAGTGTAACGCTTCCCAATTGAGACGATAGATGGTATTATAGGTATTAGTCTCCAGTGGCAGTTGTGGCAATGGATTGGACCTCGTCGTGGGGCGATCGAAGAATTGAAGGTGTTGACGGCGATATCTCTTAGCCCGAGGCAATGCAATGGAATGGAACACCCATAGATTACATAAGCATCCACAAATTCATGTACTCGGCCAATAAGCGTGAGGGCATTAGAAAATAGCAGGCTGCCAAAGATTTCCGGTTTACTCCGATGCTTTAACAAATGTGATATATACAGTATATACTTCACGTAAGATAGATGGAGATGTTCGAGATAGGACCGAGCAGCGTCAGTACACGAGATCAATAGAATTTAATCCGAAAATGGGAATGAAAATGAAAATGAAAATGGCTACGACATTATCTAAAGCTACCCATAACCAAGCCTTTGAGATTTCTAACCCGAGGCACAGAAACTGGTGCGATATTATTTTTCTGCAACCTTGTGCCTCTCACACATCCAAATTATAATTGCTCCAACATTATTAAGTCAGTAACGCCAACTTGGTAGCCTTTGATTCCCTCAAGCTGAAATAGGCACTTGTTTCTCTCAAGTTCCTTTTGTCAAAAAACCAATCTGGCTACGTTTGCTATTCCAATCGCAAAAATGACGTTTTGCCGAGAATTGGCAACCTGAAGAGCTCGGATTAATGCAAATAGTTACCAACAGATTCATAGCGTAACTTTATTTTCGTACATCGGTCCTTTAGTCACATGTTTCATCTACGTGTTTGGGATCCTTATATATCTTCAAAAATATTTATTGTTAATTTATTTTTCAAGCTTTTGGCCATACGTCAGGTACCTTTCGAGAGTGTACCGCGAGTCTATCCCACAGATATCATACTGTAGTACCCCTACTATTGTTTACACAGGCCATTTGATGTTACTTCATATACTCAAAAAAGTACAAATGCTCCTTGTACCATCCTCTTGTATATCTCTTCACCTGCTGCGATACTATCAACTAAATCTGCTCTAGCGCAAGGACAAATGACAGAAGGGAAGAATCAACGGTATTTTGATGTAGGGAATTGAAGCAGTTCCGATTGTCAAATAATTAGACCTTGGGCCACCCCATTCTACAGGTGTTACGAGAGAAAATGATGATTAAAAGTTCTCCCAGCTCAACCATATTGTCGGCGGTGGAAGGTGCGTAAAAGCCTTCCTAAGAATACATAACAGCTTTTCCGTTTCCTTCAAAGCTATACCCCGGGGTGACTTATTTGTTTCAAACTGAAGAACATTAGAGTGGATGCAAATTACCAGCTTGCCCTGCTAGTGCATCGTCAAAATATTGTTGGTTTAAGTTACAATATTCAACAAGAGTTCACATCTTACGGCTCTGATGGGAAAGGAACCAGGTATTGCCAAGAAGTCCCGCACTACAATGTGGCATGAAGATGGACTTACCAGTAGCAAATTTAATTTCCCATGTTCTCTTATCATTGCGCACGATAGCTGAGCTCATGGACGTTAGAATCCCACGCCAAATTTCGACCGAGCGGCTGAGATCATATCGGGAATTTAGATTAGAAGAAAGACCAAGATCCGATTTTAATAGGTGAAGTCCAACCAAAATAAACTATATTGATTCTGCTGGTAATATTGAGGCGTTGATAGTAGTCTCTTTTTGCGTCTTGGTATAACCTAAAACCGGATACTCGGATATTGCAATAGTTACAGAAGAGCTCAAAACGTCCGAATCTTGCCCAAAATGAAATTATAAATCTCCAGTTCGAAAACGAGGCATAAATTCTTTGTCTACCTAAAACAGATTTCCCTTTTAGTCGTTTAAAGATCACAAATAGTAGGATATTTTGAAACTAATCTTCTAGTTCTATCTCAATCACACTCTCTGCCACGCCAGGATAAGTCCAAATATCGACGAACTTGAGACCAGATCGCCGGATTAATTCTTTCCACTGAGATTCTGTACGTTCTTGCATAGCACCCAGAACAAGCATTAACTGGTCCATCGATGTAGCGGCTACACTTGCATGTTTTTCAGAAAGCACAATCTCATTCAGGAGTATTTTTGAATAGCTTTGTTTCAACGCTGGTTTGAGAGCCGTTAAGATGCGCACACAATCATCATTACCCCAGTCATGAAGCACCGAGTGCAGATAGTAAGCACGCGCGTGTTGTACTGGCTGTTGCGTAAAGAAGTCATGAGCAGCTGCCTGGAACTTAATGGAAGGTTCAAGGGTTGAAATAACCTCCTCCCGGTCTTGAAGTAGCAGCTTTCCTGGTAAGGACTGGTACCTGGTAATCAACTCATGCAAATCGTGTCCCAGGCCACCTCCTACATCCACCAGTAGCACATCGCTTTGGTTTTGATCAAATCCTTCAAAGAGTCTTTCTACTACAGGATAGAACCCAGTATCACACCAGGTTCGCTTTCCTGAACGGTAAGCACTCATATAGCTGTTGAATATCGAACTATATGGTGGATTCTGATCTAGCCAAGCGAAAAATGGTAAGCTAGTTTTGTGGGAGAATTGGAACGGTCCATCTGTCAGCTCTGTTGGATTGCGGTAGTTGGTGCTTTTCAGATACTCTGGTAAGGATCGGAAAGATGGACCAGCTACATCGTATCTGTATTGCATAGATATCAGCCAACCTGGTTATAGGCTGAAATAAAAAAAAGGTAAGATATCTTTCAACTCACGTGTAAACTATCCCATCTTGGAACTTTGTGTCAACCAGAGAATTGCTCAAAGTCGTTCCAATGTAACATTCGTCACTTTTCTGGCTAATAACATGTGCTGATGCCAGGTGTTTCAAGATGCGTGCTTGAAGTCATTAGTCCTGTCAATTTTTTTATTTTGCTATCCAGTGATCACATCATAGCTCAAGAAGTAACATACCGATCAGTATCACATCTGCGCCACACTTCTTTCCAAGCTCTCTCGGACCTTTTCCGTTCTCACCGCTTTCTTTAATTTCTGCAAACAGCTTCAAGTCGACTGCAATTCGGCAATGCGCTGCTCTTGCAGGCTGGTAAAGTCAGCATCTTTCGTGTAATATACATTTCAAAAAGAGCCTCGTATGTAAACCAAAAAGAAAAATTGCTCATAATTGCAGAAATAGAGTTCTGGGGCCATTACTTCGGTCCAGCCCATGCGTTGGATCGACTCACTTGGGAGTTCGAGTGCGTGGATAAGTGCTTGGCTGAGATCAATCAAGGATTCCCGAGCAGGAATTTCATCTTTCAAGTATGACCGTGTGGCTATAGATAGCTTGTCAAGAATGGATGGTATATCGATAATTGACGAGGCCATGACGGCGCTTTTCAAGTCGTGCTGAGTGTGGGATTATGATAGAGACAAATTATCAAACAATTCAATGGTGGATATGAACAATATGAACAACGTAAGAGATGGAGCTGGATTGAAGACAACAAATTCACGATAGAAGATTAAGCTAATATTTTCTCCAAGTTGTGCACAATAGTGGTTAGGAAGAAAGAGGATGAGAAGAAGAAGTAAGTTTTCATGCAATGTGTGTTATGTGATATGACCCTTGGGACATCTGAGATCCACCTTTGTTCCAACTGGACAGAGTCTACGAGCCTGTTGGGGATTATGCATTACTACATTATGGAAGCGCACTAGTGGCCTGGCACTATATATAGCTTTCTTTCCTCATAGTGATTGTAAGTCCATGGCCGACCCACACCAATCCTGTTGGACAAACAAACAACAAACCAACAAGTAACAAGGTACGTGCAGGATCATCCACAAGTTGTCCCATTATGTGATGTGCATATCCCGGGCTGTGGGCCTACTTGATAAATAAATAACTAAAACACAGTTTTTAGGCTCTAACAACATAAACAGAACTACCAACTGAGACCGACTTCTGGGAAATCAATTGATTTGCACTGTTGTTACCCACACACGCCTCATCCAGATTGAAAGAAATGTGCTAACCTAGCCGGGATGACTTTTGCCTCTATATTCACATTTTTTGGTAGCTAAAACTTTATAACTTAACAATCCCTTGCTTTAAATTGCCTACTAAATTTCCTTACATCTCAAAAAACTGCCAAAGTTCAGAAGTGAAAAGCCAACAGTTGTTTCTAAAAACACATTAATTTAGATATATACTCTCTATCACCTAGCCAAACAATCAAACAAGAGCAAATAAAAAGTATTCTGCTTCACTGACCCCAAGTCTTCCTTTTAGAATGCGGAAATGAGCTAATTGAAAACCTCAAACATTTTATATGACTTTATAGTCCATTTAGTTATAGATTTCCAAGGATAAGACAACTTAAAGAGATATAACACCTATATTCTTGTTATTTATTGTGCCAAATTCTGGTCCATCTCCACAGTATGGAGAATTGCATCGCTCCCTGAATCAGACACCCTCGCAGCTCCACATCATCCTCGTAACTTGGTCGTGAATTCGACACATGAGATGGAACTAGGGAGTGTTCGCTTTACTTTGAACGGAGAAGTGAAGAAGGCTGGCATGCTGGATATTGCTAATTTATACCAATTGAACAAATGACACTACAGGGACTCATCCGAGTATATCGTTTGTCCACGCGGTATAAGCTAGGAATGAGATTAGTCAAGAGATACACCGAATCCTCCATCTCTTCACTTTCAAGTTATACTTACAACTAACAAAACAAGATCAACCTGTCATGGTTCGATGCGGAAACAAGAAGGTTTCAAGGCTGGATTTGGACTCCAGAGAAATTGGGTCGGGACGCACTGTACGAATAGCATGATTCGTTGAATGAATAACTGCCTGCGAAATACCAGTATTGCTCCTCATTTCCCCCGCGTGTTGACTGTGGTTTACATTATTCATAGCCTTCCGTAGACCAAGTAGACAGTGAGGGAGATTCGAAATCATCCAGGCTCCTTTTAATAAAACAATGCCACCTTTCATCTAAACAAGCCAACACCTTATTCAGTAAACTCGTTGCTCGTCCCTCAAAATACCAGTTACACTCCAACTTCTGGAGAACAACGCAATAATGAGCCAAGAGGATCAGTGCCCCGGGATGCCAGCAACTGAGAAGATTCAGATAGTCAATAGATACCTGCATAGGCCAGAAACGAAGAGCATGCCATGTGGTAAAATCCTTCCCTAAGAAATGCGTGAACGAGAAGGCTCTAGCAAGGTCAATGGATGCATTGCGATATGTTTGGCAGGTCTCCTCGGACCAGGCATCTGTTGATGCTGGATCTGGGATGACGGAGAGTAAATGGTACAGCAGCGGATGTGGTGGAGATGTGGCTTCCTTTTCCATGACCGCCATGGGTTCCTCCCAAGCTTGTGCGAGGCCCTTGATCGGCCCATATTCGAGTCGATCCCATTGATTACACAGCATGAGACAGGCTGTTCGCATAACGTACAGCCAGCTAGGTAACACATCCTTTTGGTTGTTTTCGACAAGCAAGAGTCGCTCATCATGTATCGATGAAGCAAAAGCGTAGATTGAAAGCAGGTGAGAAAATGCGAAGACTGCATCACAATTTCTACTATTTACATTTTCTACCTCCAAGCTGTACAGTGGTATGGCTATCCCTTGGTATTTAGCTGCAATCATAAAATATTCTTGTTGGCGGGTGGCATCTGAATGTGACAGATGTAGTGCTGCACAAGCAAGCACACCATATTTTAGGAACGGAAACTCTTCAGCTAGCTTTGGAATGGTACTTTGCCACACTTCCATTGTTGCGGAATCCGTGGCAAGAGTGAAACATGTCGAAGATAAGTAATAGGACAAAATGAACAATTCGACGCTCGTAGGAGAGATAAGGTGCAGATCAAGCTGGTGCTTGTCGAGCTGGTTTTTAGCTTCTTGGAAAGTATCCTAAATTTGTTTAGTACAAGTGTATACGTGTATAATTGTGAACAAATAAACTTGGCTTTAGAACTTTTGCTACCTCAAACAATATGAGACGTCTAAGAAGGGACCCAACGAAGTTTTCCGTTGGCCTCTATAGAATAATTAAGGGATTCCCAGCCAGCAGCTCTAGGCTACCGTTTCATGCGCTGTTGCTTATGGCGTTGAATTTGGTTGTCTCATATAGTTCGAACACAAGAATCAAGCATGAGCGGAAATTTACGTACCTTACCATGTTGCTCTTGTATATAGGCTTTTTTGCCTTCATTATTGAGTCGGATAAAACCCTCAAGACTGTCGTTAGCAGATAACTCCGTTGACCCCGTGAAGTACTTCAACAGCTTTCCTCTGAAAAACGTTTGCAATAATGCCGGCTCCCAATCTATAGTTTCCTATAACACAATAAGTGTTAGTGGTTGGATTGCGAGGTGGTTCCCGAAGCCAAATATAGAAACTTAATGGGTGCATAAAAATATCAGCTAGGAGAATTAGGAGGGTCAGAAAATAACGTCGAGCGAAATGTCGAAACGAAGAAAATGGTTTGTTTTGATGTATCATAGCGTTAAGTACAACTACTTACTTTTCCTGATCTTCCGTGAAAAGAAGTCCAATGGTTCCGCATGCGTTTGGTCGATACACACAAGTGATTGCAATCATCATGTCGGCACCGGAGACCGTTCAGTACAGGTAAAACAGGCACAGGGAACTTTTCGATGGTGGATTGTAGTACAGCTTCGACACTATTTAGTTTGAATCTCGAGCAGTCTTTAAGATAGGAAAGCCGCTGTTCTCTAAACCAGCCGTATTTTAGCGGAGTCATTTGGCAATGTTGGGTACATGGATCTCCTTTTTCTTTTTGAGAGGGTTTGATACATTGAATGAGAGAGGCGGTCGGATTTAACAAAAATAACTCCCCCCCCCCACCAATCATATTGCCATCCGAAGTTTGATAGACTTCTATCGGCGGTTTAGAACTGACCTTTCAATATTATGGATATCTTTCAAATGACTTGCCACTGCGCTAGGCTGCACTGCATACTCGCATGACATACACACAATTACTTTGTATGTAGGTAGGTAGTGGAGCAGTTGAGCTGGGTGGGGTTCGCGAGGCAACATGACTTCTTTGTATGTTACGAGGTAACCTGCGAGCTTATGTGAAGAGCAAGTAGATGGAACGGTAGCAGGGAAGTTCGGTATTTGAGATTGAGGTTTAAATACCTCGCCACAGCACGCTTAAGGCTCAAGCGAAGGTTTACGGGGTTAGCCGAACGGAAAATAGACCAATCAAATCCTATCTATGCTCTCATGAATCCCTGCTTCCGTTCCAACACCCCCTGCAGTAGTTGTCGTTGAAGGACTTTAGAGAAGGAGATAATAGAGAAGGAGATAATAGAGATATATAGAGATTCAATGTGCGCCCAAAAACAAATTGATCTCTCAAATTCTCGATACATTCATAAATCTCTAATCATGAAGTTTACACGCACTGTACTGATCACTGGAGGAACTAACGGCCTGGGCTATGAATGTGCTATGGCTAGTAAGTCTATTCTTATTCTGTGATTGTACACATATGCTATCCCAATTTTTTTGATCAAGTTTGAAGCTCTATTCAGAAATTATAATATTCATAACCGAACTACATATACTGATTGTTTTCACTTCAAAGTTGCTCGCCAAGTACCTGAATATCTAGTAATCATCGCCTCGAGGACAGACAAGAACGCCGCGTCCACGATCAACAAAACCCTCAATCAAGAAAACGTTAAATTTCTTCCGCTCGATTTATCTAGCATTGCCGAAGTCCGTTCATTTGCCAAAAGCTACATTGGTGGATCCTACCCTCCAATCCAAGCACTAATCCTCAACGCCGCTCTTCAGTTTCCAGGCGGGGTTGAGAAAAGCATCGACGGGTTCGAAAAGACCTTCGCAATCAGCCATATCGGCAACACGCTGCTCTTCCACCTGCTCTACGCCCAGCTTGCCGAGAACGCTCGTGTCGTCGTGGTCAGCAGCGGCACCCACGACCCGGCCCAGAAATCCGGCCTGCCGGATGCGATATACAACTCAGCAGAGGAGCTAGCACATCCCACGCCAGAGACCGAGAGGTACGCGGGCCGGCAGAGATATGCCACCAGCAAGCTGTGCAATGTGTTGTGGACATACGCCCTCCACCGGCGCTTCGCGCGACTGACGGGGAAAAACCTGACGGTGGTCTCCTTCGACCCGGGCCTTATGCCGGGCACGGATCTCATCCGCAATGAGCAGCGGAAGCTGCTGCAATTCATATGGTTCTACATCCTCCCGCGTGTGATGCCGCTTTTGCGAATCCTGATCCATCATAACATCAATACCCCTTCGGAATCGGGCGAGAATATGGCGTGGCTAGCCATTAGTTCCGATGTTGAAGGAGTGAGTGGAAAGTATTATGAAAAGAGGAAAACTATAGCATCGAGCGTGGATAGTTATAAAGAGGAGAAACAGGAGGATCTTTGGAAGTGGACGTTGGAGAATATAGCTACGGAGGAGGAGCTTCAGGTCGGGGCTTTTGAAATCGTTTGAGCTTGATCCGAGAATTGCCACGCTGTCTGACTGTTATCATGTTTAATATGTAGAATATAATCGTAGTGATTTTTCAAGACAAGTAGAAAAATGCGCGGCGTGCATACCTAGAAACTGAAGTTATCATAACGAGCTGTAATTAGGTAGTATGAAAACCATATATATTGTTTTCCGATGAAGCTTCTAATCCAATAACCGAAGTCTAACGCGTCGCTCTATCTAATCGGTAAAGGTAGCCAGCCCACTGACCGAGATATATCCCCCCAGGCTTCACCTCCGGGTCGCCATCCTTGAAAGCCATTCAACAGCAGGCACCAGGACCTCCTGATCAAGCTTCTCATCGGCATAGATATCAAATCCATGTGCCCCATCATCGACCACTACAGATATACATTCTTGTCCCGTCATTTTCATCGCCTTTTCAAAGTCAATCATTTGATCAATCTTGAACAGATGATCTGCCGTTCCCATTAATTGATAAACCGGTGGATATGGGCACTTCTTGCAGAGTTGTAATGGACCTGTTTTTGTTAGATTGATTTCCCCTTTTAAACGTGGTAAGGAGAAGTGGCTTCACTAATATCATCAATATCTTCAGGATTTGATTCTCCTTTTTTTGGTAGTCTTAGTTGCTCATAGGGCTGACCATCGATCGTTTCCATATATCTCACTAATCCTTTCACTAAAAAATCACCGAGTAGTTCTCCGCGATAGATATGCTGTCCCATGCAATGTCTTGGCGCTTTGAAGTCTTCAATTTTTGTAGGCATTGGAAACTCAGTGGGTGGGATGGAGAAGTTGGTTGCTTGGGAAAGGAGGTCGCTGGAAGCATCTGGAATGGACCAAACTTCCGGTCGACGAGGACCAAGATTGAGATAGGGAATATTGTGGAAGTCTGTCGGCCCGTAGAGGGAGATGATCGCTTTCGGCGGCGTGGACCAGAGCTTTGGCTATGGCGTGTTAAACGCATCACTACAAATCTAGGATATGGGAAGGGACCTACGGTTAAAAGGGCGAGATGAGCACCGGCACTCCCACCTACAACGACGAGAGATTGTGTATCTATATTAACATCGTGGCCATCTTCTTGAAGAGCGGCCTCCAGGTTATTCTTAAGCCATCCCTCAATATCCTTCACATCTTCACAAGTTCCAGAGAACAAAGTCTCTGGACAAAGACGGTAATCCATGGAACAGATTGCAAAGCCTGAGGACAACAGGCGTTTGAATAGTGGGGGTCCATAATCTGTTCGATTACTATGAATCCAACCACCACCATGAATAAAGAGCAGGAGCTTGTGTTTTCCAGCTGAAAGCGTGTCTGGAAGATAAATGTCCGCTCTGATGGGGATGGGCTGACACGTGATATTGGTTCCGCTCGGGAGTAGAGAGGGAGTGGTTTTGCTGGGAACGGTTTTGTATATGAGGGTTGTGGTAGGTTTAAGAGGTGGTGGACGAACTTTCTTGTCGGAAGACATTTGAGAATGGACAATCCAGATGCTCTGAGAATGGAACTGCGGCTTGAGGTATAAGATGATGCGATTGATTTTATGTATGTATGTTTGAGTTTATGTGAAATATTTGCCGGAATGGCAACTAAAACAGGTCTTTCCACGAATTGTTGTGTTAAACGGACGCAAGCAATGTAACGTTTACTAAAAAGGGGTGTCGTAAATTTTGGTAATCAAGTGTATTGCTGGATGTGGAAGGTATGGCAGACGAATGGTAATGGTCTTGGTTAGGCTAAAGACAAGGTTAAAGCAGGATGGATTGAAAGACAAACGATAAGGGCAACAGTTGAATTCAACAAGTAAGCCTTGTCAAGTTTTGAAATTCACTCTCGTTGTCCCAACTCATGCAGCAGACTGGTGCCACAAAAACGGTTGGTCGCAGGGAATGAAACATCGGCGTAGAGGTGACAGATGCGGTTGCTCCCGCCAGAAGTCAAATGCTGCTGCCGCTAGAGATGAGTTCGGAGGCAAGGAAATCCCAGACTATAGTATCAGGGTGATGATGCTGAACTAGCTTCAAGTGACTTCAGTTGTCTTGATTGCTCAGTTAATCAATCGTCGCCCGGGAACTTATAGTCCTCTTCATCCGTTGGCAAGCTACAGCGTCCTGCTTCCACAGCCTCTCAATTCTCGTATTGACCCATTCTAGAAGCTTACCATACTTGCTCTGACGTACCTGAAGTACATCCTTAAATGCGTTGATAGCGAGCCTGTGAAAGCTATCAGCGCACCATACACGCCATGAAGATTTCAAAACATACCACTCAACCTGCACCTTGCTTACCGCACAAGTGTAACCAGCATTCTTGGTGTTCTTCCCCTTGCTCTTAAGTAGAACAAAAGCTAAGTCAATTAGACCCTCAACAGTCTTTATTAGGAGTTTTGTGCATGGTTGCTTGCCCGATGGCAAACATCGGGCGTATGTCCACAGCTTAGTTGCGGACTCGTGGAAGGCGGAATGGATATTGAAAAGAACGGTTGCGAGTGAGTTGTGAGCTGTATCCAGGAACATGGCATGGGCCTGAATTTTGAATGTGTCTGCCATACGTAATTAGCTTCGACTCACTTACGAGGTACATTCCGTATTGGCCCTCCGTCCGATGAGATGCAGTCTGTCTTGGCAACATATGTGCCCCACTAATTTTTAAATCTCATAGGATATTAAAAAGAACACCGAAAAACAAAGCTAGCAATCAATGTTCCGGCAGATTGACCATGGCCAGCCGGTATCTCTATGCAGGGAGCCCAGATGCCAAGCAAGAACGGCCAAAAATATCATAACCAAAAAAGAAAAACATACAACAGTAGGGATTCGCTGGTGGTCACCCACCCAACTACTAGTCTACCGATCTGAGGCTTGTGTATGGCAGAGCGGACGGGATGCCCAATTCTCCTCAGTCTATGGTCGTAT
>Ga0247734_1002650_pt1 | contig 11412 bp, 10 predicted proteins | sample UWRJL103311B2_FD_180933 | JGI IMG/M metagenome (GOLD analysis project Ga0247734, IMG submission 180933) | Plant litter microbial communities from Arlington Agricultural Research Station in Wisconsin, United States - UWRJ-L103-311B-2 | ecosystem: Environmental > Terrestrial > Plant litter >... | reverse complement strand
TCTCGATCCCCTCAACGAAAACGATGGCCTTTTCGCCGACCGAGAAGTAGACCAGGCTGACAAGGCGGATGATGCGGTGGACTATGAAGACGTGTCTGATGATGATCTACCAGATGAAGAAGATGCAACTGGTCCTAGTGGCGATAATCCAGGTCTGACGGACGATCAAGGCACAAGCCATGATTACGACGACGAGGTTGATGATCTGTTTGGCGAAGGCCCATCTTCACCATTCAGGAATAATGAACAGCACGAAGGTGCGCAGGAAGATGAAGACTCTGCCGCTGACGACGAGGATTTGATTGCTCTGAATTTCCCCGAGCATCACGGTTTTGCAAATCAGGATCCTAACATACCCGCACCTGCCGAATCGTCAGAGGAGTTTATCAAACAAGCCTTTCCAGGTTTCGAGACTGGCATCATCCTCGATTTCAATAAGTACTTAGGTCCCAAGCCGGCGCATTATATACCAAAGATTCCAGCCAAACCACCTAAACCCCTTGCCCCTACAAAAGTGAGTCTGGACTTGGCTCCTGACCAGGAGAAACTATTTCGTATAGCTGGGCCAGCGCACACAAGCAAGCGCAAGCGGGTAGCAGAGGCCGAAGCTAGAGGCTACATTGCAATTGTTGAAGAATCGGATAATGAGATGAGTGGTGATGAAGGATTCGATTACTCCCTTCCTCCGGACGATGAAGAGATTGGTGGAACTACATGGGCAGATTTAGAGATCATTTGTGCGAATTGGGACCCGCTGGTGCCTCAGCAGTCCGAGGAAGCCGTCACAGTCGAGGATGAACCAATGGATGACTGGGATCGAGAGATTCTAGGCTACTCTTCGAAGCGAAGAAAGGTGGCCCATGAGGAGGACCCCGACTTCTTCAATATTCCTAGGTTTGCTGCCCCATCATTCGACAACTATGCCGAAGATGTTATTAGGATTGCAAAGCGTCCAATTCTCGATGAGAATGATCCATATCTCCTTCTTGATAATTCAGATTATCAACATGCACCTAATCGACAACAAGCATCTAAAAGTGTTGCTAAGCGTGGCAAATTTTCCAAAAAGTCGCGTTGCAATTATTCCAATGATGAGGCCTACGACGCGCTCAAGGAGAATCACCAGCACAAGGTTCGGGCAACCTTGGGCAATGTCACAGTAGAGCATAGTATGCCAGCTCTTAGATTACAGTGGCCATACTACAGAACCAAGCTTAGTGCCAAAGAAGCTCGTTCTTACCATCGACCTGCTCTTAAGTTCAATAAATTCATGAACAGTAACATCTACTTCAGCAAGCTTTTAACCGCACGGAAAAGTAAAACCATGAGACACCAGACGGCTCAAGAGGTGTTTAAAATGTCAGAGCATCTCACACTTGCCGACAATTATGCTTCTGCAACTCTCTTCGAGTATTGCGAAGAGCACCCTACTATCCTATCGAATTTTGGTATGGGGAACCGTGTCATGAACTACTATCGACGAAAGCATGCCGACGACGCTGAGCGACCTCAAATTGAAGACAAGGTCGGTGAGCTCACGGTCCTCCTTCCAGAAGATCAATCACCATTTTCAAAATTCGGTATGGTAGATCCAGGAGAAACAGTTCGGGCCATCCACAATGCGATGTATCGAGCTCCAATCTACAAACACGAGACGAAGAACACAGACTTTCTAGCCATTCGCAGCACTACCGGTGTCGGCGGGTCTAATTGGCATCTTCGCAATATAGACAATCTTTTTGTAGTTGGACAGCAGTTTCCTTTGACCGAAATCCCATTGCCAGGAGCAAGAAAGCACACCAATGCTGCTAAAAACCGCCTAAAGATGATTGCCTTTAGAAAAATCAAACACAGTAAAGAGGGGGCTCTCAAAATTGGAGAAGTTACACATCACATCCCATCATCCCAGGATTTACAAAACAGGCAGAAGCTGAAGGATTTTCTACAATACGACAAGGTTGATAAAGTCTGGAGAATGCAGGCCGGTGACACAGTTCCCGATGAATCCGTTATTCGCGCAATGATCAGCCCTGAAGAGTTGTGTATTATTGATGCCATGCAGGTTGGTGAGCAACATGTTGTTGATGCAGGCTTCGAGGTTGGCAAGGATGATTATAACGACGAAAATGAGGCCAAGAAGACCAAGAGCATCGAGGAACGTTTAGTACCTTGGGATACAACCCGTGCTTTCCTTGACGCGTCAAGTGGTAAAGCTATGCTTATGCTTCATGGTGAAGGTGATCCAACAGGTTGTGGCCTTGGCATCAGTATGCTCAAGGTCTCAATGAAGGGCGGTTATCAAGGCGACATTAAAGGCCCAAATGCAACCTCCGGTGCTGCAATGTCAGCTGCAGAGAAAAAGGCCAACGGTGGACATACGTATAATGTCAAGAGACAGGAAGAACTCTACAATAGTGCAATTCGTACGATCTGGGAAAAGCAAAAGGCTAATCTGTCCGATCCCATGGAGATCGAAGCAACCGATATGGAACTTTACGATGATGAGGACGAGATCATGGAGGACAGCATGGAAAACCAAATGTCCAAGCCAACCCCAGGGGTGTTTGATGATTCTGCTAGTCAGTTCAGTATGGGTGGTCACGTTCAAGCTGGTGAGATTGGTCGGATTGTTCGCACCATCAATAACCAGTTTGGTCAGCCGGAAGAAGTTGTTGAGCTCGTGACTGACCCACGAGTTTGGAAAGAGTATTACAAGCGAAGAATTACCATGGAGCAGTCAAACACAAGGTTAGTCCAAACTGTGTTACGATGGATACAAAGCTAAAATTTTATATTAGTGTCTACGACACCACACCAACAGGTATTGCAGAAATTGACAGGGCAGAAGCTGATCGGTAAATTCCCCAGTGACACCTCTCCTGAAGCAAGAAATACTAATGAGTGCCCTAGCATGAAGAAAGAGCTCGCTCGCCTCGAACGTAACAAGGATCGACGACTTGCTCGCGAGAAGGCCAAGGAAAGACAAGCTGGCATCAAGAACGCTCCAGCTGATGGAGATGCTGGCTCTCCGTCTGCAAACCCTTTGCCATCCACCGAGAGACCAACCGGCACAACTCGAAAGTGCGCAAACTGTGGACAAACTGGCCATATCAAGACCAACAAAAAGTATGAGAAACCCCTATTGCCTCAATTTTCAAAGAAGAAGAAAGATCCGAAGACTGTTCCAAGCAGCATACTCAAGTATTATTCGTTCAAATGATCGATAGACTCCAGTATCGCTTATTAGCATCACTCATCTAGGAGTTATTGTGTTTTGTCAACTGCTTTATAGATTTACTAACACCTCAATGTTTAGGCTCTGTCCAATGTTGAATGGCACTTTGCAACAACCAGACAACACTCCTGCTCAGGGCGGTTTTGGAGCCGTGACCGCACCCTCGTTTGGCTAAGATATTGATTGACAGGTATCTATCTAATGACTACGTCACCAAAACCGCCCATAACCTCAAAGATGTACTCTACATCTGTATTGGCACTGTACAGAGTGCAGTCGTCAGGCGATCTGCATCGCCATTACGCGCCATTCGCATCAGCACACAAATCACACGCGTATCACATATTTACACATCGTCCTATTTCCAGCATTAATAACATGTAATTTAGCGCGGCATCTTCAGGCGTTTCACCCTCAAAACCGGGGTTGTATTTGGAATATCCTCGAAAGAGAGGAAGGAATGCATGGAACAGTCCCAAACCAAGGAGTTCAGGAGGGGAAAGGAGAGGGAAGGATTTGACTTGCATTTTCTGGGGGGGAAAGGAGAAAGAATGGAACAAAGCTTAGAATAGTGTAAAAGTTTAAGCTAGCGAGGGTGCTCTCTCTGATGCCTCCCTCATCACTACCTAGAAAGCTTGCCTGGGCAGTTTCATGCCAGAAATAAATGAGATTTGGCGTCACGATACTACGTTCCCGCGTCTCTCGTACCTTTCCGTGACTTGCTTTGGGTGAAGAGGAATAGTGGTAAGGCAAGTAAAAATATGTCTAAGAATACATTCCTTGCGAGGAGGTTGTTGTTCAAGCGCTTGGGTACCCAATCGCTGAGGGTCTCAAGGGCTCAAGGGGGGATAAAGGAGAGAAAGGAGAAAATGGGCACTCCTTCCCCCTTCCCTATCGTTGAAATAAGCTTTTTCATCTATCTCCCCCCCCCCCCCCCCCCCCTTCGCAGTGCGCCGGTCAATAGTTCTTCCCATAGGGCGGGATTCTTGATCTAGAATTAGATTAATCCCCGATGAGTTTTGGTCTAGCTGCTAGGGGGTTTCTTCAGTCACGGTAGCTTTTCGCCCCCTGGTGGTTGTCCAATTGGGATGATATGTCTTTTTGGTGGTTTATATGCTGCACGTCAGGCAGGGAAACAAGCTTTTTTGGGGCGGCGATGAGAATAGAACGAACGGAAGCGGAAGCAAACCGTTGCGGTTCTTGCTTTTTGAAGGGTCAATCGGTGGGCGAACCAATGAGAGGATTTAGAAGCTGTCTTCTTCGATGGACTGGGGAGGGGGTTTATTCTTGGGATATGGGCTTCGGGGGTTTGGACTAGATGAGATAATACAGTAAAGTGACATTTTGCAGTAACTGGGGTACATGATAAGTGATGAATGGTAACCTATTTTGAATGGGGTTGATGTCGGGTTCTGGAAGCGAGGTTAAGCGCCCGCATGCTAATAAGTAGTATCAACCTACATGAGTTAGTTTATGTTTAAGATGATATTACATGGGCAGCGTGGATGCTTGAGGTATTTTATGCTTCTTTCTCTTGGGGGGTTTGCTGGGTTTACGAGGGTTTGATGCGGATAGATCTAAATCGAGCACTGCCCCGATCTTCGTGCATATGTTGGTTGGACTAGGTCAGATGGGTTGGTCCCGGTGGCCTGGAAGATTGGTTGTCAAGTCCCGTGCAGATACACATGCGTACTTACCAGTTATGAGGGGTTAGCGATGAGGGGTTGATTTGCTTACTTCTTTCTAAGTTGAGTTTGCGAGATTATGAGCAGAGCGCTTTCAGAGACTTGTTTCCACGGGAGAGATATTGCCAAAGGAACGTTAGCAAGGCGTGATATGATTTGTAAGTTAGTTCTCGAGAGGGCTAGCTCTCTTGGTCAGTATTTTCTGGATCCCGACTTGGTTGATTTGTTCTTGAGGCTCCCTCGTAAGGCTGAATTTCAAACTGGATTGCACAACGTCGACGATACAACAGAGATATTACTGTCTACCCTACAATTGTGCAATAGTTGCCAAAATAAGAGATTGCTAACGCCCGGCTCATGTGCTCTAATCAGTCACTTTCATCGTCTTTTTCATTTGTTTGTACGCATGCCATTTGTCAACCTCGTTCCTCGTTCTCAATGTACCGTACGTCGCACAAGAGGAAAACTCGCCGAGCAGGTGCAGATGCAGATCGTCACAGGGATAGCTATTTTTAGATCTATTTTTAGGACGACGTGCATTTGAGTGTAGTTGACATCTGGAGCCTCATTACAAGCGAGCAGTAGAGGGATTACTTGCAGATGTGTCTTGCAATTGGCACGGCTGCTTGTTTGCTTGGGTGGTTTCTGCAATATGAGGAAACCTAGGCGTAAGACGGTGGGATGCCAGGGTATGTTGTTGCGAGGTAGGGATATGGAGTCGATACTGGATGCGATATCAAGCCCTAGTACCGACATGATTGCAACGGTAACACAGCTATTCGTTGTCCAGAAGCACCGTTAGGTTCTGGGGAACGTCAGCGATGGCAGGATGATCAAAATTGAGCCCTTTAGAGCTACTAAGTACAATGTTCGGAATGTTCGGATTTCGAGGGTTTTTAGAAGCATCAACGATAGACAATGCTCCTGTCTGCTGCCATACGCGTACAAGCTGTCTTACAAGGAGGTTCATACGGTACAGTAGGCAGGGACAATGTAGGTAGCTGTCATAGTTGAAGTTGGTGGACATTTCCCCTGTAACGCAACGACATACCAAGGCAAGGAAATCCTATCGTAGCCCTAAACAGGCGGGGGGATGGAATTCCTAAAAGCCATCGCGTCAAAGTATCGCAGGGTATTGATGCCACCCGCCATCTCCTCTCTCCGGGGAAGGCAAGCTCATACAGGTACGAAACATCAATAATTAGCCATAATTAGACCTCATCGTTGGTGACCGCTGTATGGCCTTCAGCTTGGTCCAAATGTAGAGCCCCAATCTACTAATTGAGTCTCAGGGGAACACTCCTCCATCTCCAAGAATGAGAGGTGTGCAGAAGGGGAGAATGCCGATTCGCAACCGAGACGCGTGGTACCTGCATTTAGAGAGACGTGCGATGTCAAGAATAGAAAACGACGGTTTGGCTTGTCCCCAGATCGCATTTGGCGGAAGCCCGAGAATTGCATATCCATATATGACTTGCAGGGAATAGAGCGTGAGTGTGTGAGCGGCGTGCGAGGGGATTCTGAGGTTGGGGCGGCCTGATGGCCAAGGCGACGAGAGAGAGAGAGAGAGAGGGAAAAGACCAGTAATAGTGCTGGATGCGGGTGTTATTTGGTGACGTTTCTTTAGTGTTGATAAATGACCCGGATTGGGACTATTTTAGGATCATTTCGCGTGTGTGGGTGGGATCCCGGCCGGTCGATGCAGATCTGGATGGGGACAGTAGTAAGGAACTGCTACCGTACTGTACTGTTAATTGTCCGGTTGTAAGGACCAGTGAGTGAGTGGGTGATTGGTGGTGGTGGTGGTGGAGGTGGTGTTGTGTGGTAAAAGGTAAAAGGTGTGTGTAGAGGATCGAAGTATAGCTAGTCCCGCCGTCCAGCAGTCCGGTACAGTCAGGCCAGTCAGGAGCCAGGAGCCAGGAGCCAGGAGCCAGGGACTGGTAATACTGTAGTGATAATACTGCTAATACTGCTAATACTGCTAATACTGCTAATACTGCTAATACATACTGTAGAGTGCTCCTACAGTACTGAGCTACGGTACTACTACTGTACGGCACGCCTTAGGAGCAAGACAGGCAGGGCGAGCGAAACATCCAACGTACATGTATGTCAGCAACAGGGGTGGCTGTAGTCCGGGTATATTCCAGTCTAGCCAACCACACGCAAGACTGCTGACCCCACCACCATCTGTGGGCGCTTACGAAAGTACGACGGTCGAGTCCACGGTAGCCCTAACGGGAGCGTTTGGCGAGCAGCCAGTCCGTATCGGGAATAGCCCGCTTGCTGCTCTGTGGCCCGCTGCTCATTACATACATCTCCACGCTAAGCGTCTTCTGGTAATCTCCGTCAGCCAGATGATACATGATCCAGCCAGACAGCCGTAGATCAACTCGCCAGCCAGTGCTTGGCTCGTCGCACGCTCAACATCCCATCAACGATCCCCCCGTCACATGACTAGCACATGATCGGCACATGACCCTGCCCTAGCGAGGCTAGCCACCTGTCCCCCATAGAGCGGCACTCGTAGGACTTCCTTCACCACACTTCACTTCTTTCAGCCATTGATCCTTCCATCTTCCCATCTTCCCATCTTCCATCCTCGCTCGTCTCACCGCACCACCGTTCCACCGTTCCACCGTTCCACGCGGCTCCACTTTTTCCTTTGCACGCTGGGCTGGGCACTTTTACTTGTCCATCTCCCTTCCCCCCTCCCACAATATCCACCACCCACCATCCCATCCACACATATCCCACCCCCCAAGCTGGCCGGTTGCTGTCAGAACCAGACCCAACACCCATCTTCTCTATATTTAGCATCAAACTCTCTCTCCTCCCGTCCAAACAGCCATCATCAACGTCAACCTCATAGAAAAAAGTTGAAGCTGTCAGGTACCGGTCGACTGCACAATAATCTATATCACCGTCGCACCACCCCACTGCTCACCAACAAACTCCCTCCTGTCAATTCACACCTGTATCACCATTGTTTGCGTTTCAAAGCGATCCATCCACCAGATTCTTCCTTCGAATCCACTCCTTGGTCGCATAGCTTGTTCTTCCTTTTTTTGTTTCTTTCATAGAAGCTTGTTCCGGTCATATGCCAGCATCCTAGACATAATTTCAAGTCAATAACACCCGCATCGCATCCTCCTTCCTTTCTTCCTTCAGCGGCAGCAGCAGCAGCATCACTCTCGCCATCAATCCTAGTCGCCGCTCGATTGTGTAATAACCACTTTCTACTTCTCCTTCAGCTCTTCAGGCGCGTCGAATGTGTCTGCCTTCATTGCGCCAGCTGTGAAAGCGACATAGATATCCTCGGCCGCCACCTTGTCTGCCATCGTGGAGCAACTCGTAGAACCTAACTATCTTCCGCAGCATCTGCGCGTCGCAGCAATGGGACGAAGAAAGATTGAGATCAAGGCCATCAAGGACGACAGAAACCGTTCCGTGTAAGTTTCTACCCACAGTGTGCATGTCAACCAAGCTAATTCTGGTTCTTCTACAGAACATTCCTCAAGCGCAAAGGGGGCTTGTTCAAGAAGGCGCATGAGCTTTCCGTTCTCTGCTCCGTAGATGTCGCCGTTATAATTTTTGGCAACAACAAGAAGCTATACGAGTACTCGAGTACAGATATTGGAGAGATTTTGACAAGATACCAATACGTATGTTGAATGTTTATGTGCGCTCGGGAAATTAGACACTGACTTCGCTAGTATGGAGGTGCAAATGAACATAAGGGTCCTGCCGATTTCAATGGAAAGGGCAAGGACGGCATGGACGACGACGACGATGATGATGGATCTGGCATGTCTGCACATGGATCGGTGGAACCACAAATGATGCCACCGCAATTCCAGAACCAGCCTGCTTTCCAACATATCAGACATCAAACTCCTACGAACTCCCCTCCTATGCCAAATGGTGTCTTCCAACCCCAGCAGCGTCAACATACTCCTCAACCCAGCTCCCGACCTTCTTCTCGGAATGATAATGTCAATATTAATATAAACGGGCCCAGGAGACAGAGCTCGAATCTTGTTCCTCAGCAACATCCTCATCCACAACCAGCCAACGGTTACGCCTACATGCCACAGCCTGCAATTTACAATCCAAATCAACCAGGCATGCCACCACATCCTCATGGACTACCTCCGCACATGCAAGGCCAGCCAATGCAACATCCAATGCAACCACCAATGCAAGCTCCGATGCAAGCTCCCATGCAAGCTCCAATGCAAGGCCCTCCACAGGCCATTCCGCACCAAGGCCCTCAATATCCAAACTATGGACCTCCTCAGCAACAGCAGCACCAACAACATGCACAGCAAATACAGCAAATGTACGCTGAGGAACAGAGAAGGGCTTCAATGCCACCTGCGTTCCCTCAGCAGGAACGGCCACCTTCTCGCCCCGAGTCATCTCCCCCGCAACCTCAACAGCAACAGCCGCCTCAGATTAAGCAAGAATCCGAACCCCCCCAGCAAGAACGGCTTCTCGAGCCTGTGAAACGCATGTCTGTCAAATCTAGAAGCATTTTTACACCGATTGATGAGGGACGTTCTATCCTCTCTCAGCACTGGGCAATGAATTCTTCTTCCAACGCTGAAGCTGCGCGGGCCGAGACAATTACCTCCAATAATCGCTCACAATCTGTTGACGTGGGAGCAGTCTCTCGACCAATTAAGCAAGGTGACTCCCCACCGTCACGAGACCAAAAACATCGGCACATATCCATGTCATCCGTTCCTGAAGGATTTCATCCTCCATCACGAACAAATAGCGCTTCAATAGGTGGCAAACGCCCAGTGCTCAAGGTTCAGATTCCTGATGAAGGCAGCGAAGATGGTGGTAGCGCAACTGTAGATTCCTCCTCGCCAAATACCACCAACCAGCGGCGGACGGGGAACTCCAACGATCACTCATCTGGGTCAGGTGTCGTGCTTCCTCCACCGTCGCCATCAGCATCGGCTCTCCTATCAGCCGGCGCTTCCGGCCCACCAAATCCCTTCGCTAGACCTCACCAACCTGTCTCTCAACCCAGTCAAAATTCCAATTCCAATCTAATCGATACCCCGGTCTCGGCTCTTCCGAGCCGGTTTATGAATAATGAATTCCTTCCCTCTCCGTCATCGTTCTACCCAGACTGGAACTTTGGCGGTCGGGAGAGTAATACACTACCCAGTCCGCTAAACTTCGCAACACCAGTCGTCGGTACTGGCCCTAGCTTCCTCCGAGAGGAGAGCGGTGATAGGATGAATGGCAAACGCAAAACTCCTGATCAAGAAGGCGGTAGCGGAGAAGAAAACGGAGGAGGGAAAAGGATGAAACAGGGTTCTCCTTAAAGACCGATGTTGAACATGCGATAAGAGAGCTAGTCTTTCCCTTTGTACTTTTCTATTCTGTAGGGCGTGTCGCGCGCTCGTTCTGTACGAATTATTTTCTTTTTGTCTATTGCATTGGATGGTGTAATGGCGTAATATAGGCTGGGCTCATATATACTTGATGGATGGTATGACACCTTTGATGAGGGCCAATCTTTTATTGTCTACACGATTGATGGCCGCCTTTGCTTTCTCTTGTAGATACCCTCATGATTCGGCGGATGTTTTGCTTTGTTATATAGGATAGGCAGAATTCGGGTTGGAGAAAATGCTAGTAGAAGAGTTTGAATTCAAGAGTGTTGCCTTTCAATCGACCAAAGTTTCTCCATTGCCTTATTACCTTTTGCCTTTACTTCTGTGCTACGTCGATTGCTAAAAGGCCTTGCTATAAATCTGCCTTCGGTCCTATCAAAAAACTTGCACCAGGATTCTCACCAAGCGATGACTTCTGCTTCTGAAATATTGACCCTACGCGTATGTGGAGTAAGGTTTCCGTTAGGGTAAGAGCCGGTAAGACCAATATATATATTAGTAGAAGGGGGGTTGGACACCGAATTTAAAGTCAGCGGTTTAAATCAGACAAAAGGCGAACTTATTAAATCACTTATCAAGGATTCACCCTCCCCCTATTTCTTTTCGTTTACTTCCTTGGCGTTCAATCATGCATTATAATAAACGACGGTCAAGGGTATGTTTGCTTTGGGAGAGTGCTGTTTTTCTTTGCCTTTTTTGTTTTTTGTCCTACTGCACTGTACGTACAGTAGAGACGATTCGAAGGATGGCTTTTTTTTCGAAAAGTAGAAAAAAAATAAGAAAAAACCTTATGTGAAAGAAAAGAAGGCGTGGATGAATTTGCTTGCTAGAGAACGAAAAGTTTGTAACACGCAAAATAAGTTGATTGAGAGTTATTATTGCATTCCGAGTGTGCTTTACACCTTCTTGTTGATTGAAACAGCTGCGCGGGCAGCCCACTTCTTCCCCCTTATTTTAAAATCTCGCTTAGCTACTCTGGTACTCCCTCCGGTCCTACAGTCAAGAGATGGGTGACAATATGGACGTTTTGCGATTGATAAGGATTATTTGCTTATCACCTGGCACAATGCAAGGG
>Ga0247734_1002649_pt1 | contig 11417 bp, 12 predicted proteins | sample UWRJL103311B2_FD_180933 | JGI IMG/M metagenome (GOLD analysis project Ga0247734, IMG submission 180933) | Plant litter microbial communities from Arlington Agricultural Research Station in Wisconsin, United States - UWRJ-L103-311B-2 | ecosystem: Environmental > Terrestrial > Plant litter >... | reverse complement strand
TACGTAGTACGTGCGTAAGTGTTTTGTAAAGATCAAGGCATAGGCTTTGGCAAAGATCATATAGGGCTATACGCAAAGCCCCTATAAGGATTGTATACGAGGGACTTAGGCTATGCTAGTATAGCTCGTATAACCCTCAGCTAATCGGGGTTTCCAAAATAACTCGGACACCCCGAAATATCCTAGTATTACCTACTTATATATATAGAACTGATTCTCCCTACTTTGAGAGAATCAAGCCAATTCAAACACTCTTTCCAAGTCTTCTTAGTATTCTCTTAGGGAATAATCGCCCTTACTACCCTTCTGCAATACCTCCTACTACCCGATTCTATTATTACTACTAGTAATATAAGTCGAGTAGTATTCCCATCCAACACTTTAGCTCTAATAGCTCTTTAAAGTTTAAATAAATATTAGTTAGAGTTAGATGCCTTATAAAGAAGGTGTTAAAGTTAGAGAATATAATATATTAAATAAGTATATTAAGAAAGAATCTTTATAATATTAAATTAAAGCTAAAATAAAGTAATATTAAAAAAGAGATTTATAAGTTTATAAGAGAAGCATTATTTATAATAATATTAATATTTTTTATTAGTTAATTTATTAAATTAATAAATATTACAAAGGTTAATAATAAGATATTTTAAATACTAAATATAATATATATATATTAAGGAGGAAAAATAAAGGGCAATTAAAGAGGCAGTAATAATAGTAGTAGTAATAAATATATTAATATTAATATTAATATTAATATTAATAATAAAGCTTAAAAAAGTAAAAAAGTTAGAAAATTAATAAGTATTTAACTTTATAAAAGGGCTCTTGTTAGAAAATTAGCTAGAAGGCTATAAGATAGTAATAATTCTTATTATTATAATTTTATTATAATTTCTATTTTTATTATTATTATTAGTTTCTATAACTATCTCTAATTAATTATAAATTATAATTCTATTATTATTATATATTTCTAAATAAATTAGAAAGAATTTATATTTTCTATTTAATATAATAATAGGCTTTATTACTATTATTATATAATTATAATATTAAAAATAAAGGGAATTAAGTAAGAAGATTTCTTAATTAGGAATATAATAGGAATTATAATATTAACTTTATTTATTATTGGAATTTCTCTTAGCTAAGTTAATTCCCTTATTTATTATACTTCTTCTATTTTTTAATTATAATATAATAGTTTATTAAGAGTAATATTTTAAAAGAGGGGCTAATATTAAGGCTTTATATAAGATATTAGAGAAAGTTACTTAACTTAGGGATTATTTGCTTAAATAAAAGGAAGAGGTTATAAATTATAATACTAAAGTGAGATAAATGCTTTATAATATCTTATATCCTATTTAATAAGACTTTAATTGGCCTTTGATATAAAGTAAGGGAAAGCAGAGCTTTAAGAAGGGTAGAGATTAGTTTGTATAAGATTTGACTAGTTGATAAGAATTGATATCTTTGAATATTATATCACTCTGCCTTTGAAACCTTATAATACGCTAGTCGCTGGCATATAATATTCTTTTCAACTAATAATAATTTAATATTAATAATAAAATCTGCTATAATATTAATATAGCTTCAAATTTATATTAAGTTATCGCAAGATAACTAAGAAAGAATATAAGATTTCAAAGATAGAATAACAAAGATATTAATTTATATTGTATTAGTTAAATTTTATAACATGGGCTATAGGGGACAAGCTTCTATAGAGGAATTGGAAAAGAAGAAAGTGGATGACTAAAAACACATGATTGAATTTTTCAGACCGTATCCACATTTACGAATTCTCGAGCTCTAGGGAACACGTGACCCCCCTCCCTAGAGAAGTTGATATAAAAGGAAAACAAGTTTTCTAATAAATTAATCTCTACTCTCTCCTTCCTCTTATATTATATGGGCCAATTGAAGTTTTATTGAACAGGATACAAGGTATTATAAAGTATATTATTTCATGCTAACACTAACTTCCTTTTGCCTGGATAAGTGATCCTTGGTCAGGTGACCCTGCCCAACGTCTTATACAGAGCCCTGACACTAGCAATATAACGTATATAACATACCTCTATAATACATAACTATAATACATAATAACTATAATACTTTCTACTAAATACTTAGCCCTTATATGCTTTACCTGTTCTTAACAAAAGAAATTTCTCTACCCACAAGCCTGTAGTAAAGGCAGTACAGCCCAACCCTCTAACACTTATCTAATCTGTCTTTTCCTTTTCCTCTTTTGTTGTTTTAGGAACTCTTGCAAGCCAGTATAAAAAGACAGCCGCTACGACATTCACACCTACAAAGGCAAATAAAATACCGAAATTGCGCCACCTATGACCGTAGCTACTGCTAAGGCTTATCAAAAATGTATTAGTATCATAGATAATACAGAATTTACAATCTGTAGTAGCGTTGGGATCTTTTAGGTAGCCGCCGGCTTGGCTTATATAAGTTGACATATATTCACCACAAGTTTCGCCTGAGGTAGGATTAAACCTCAAGAACTCCTTCTCGGCACATTTGACAAGGGTATTAGACAACCCGACGCCGAGGAGTCCATCTACAAGGTATGTATAGGGAGAAAGGCGGTACATGAAAATCCAAAATCTTGGGAATACGCTTGGACCCGCAAGGACACTAGATGATGTGTTAGGAAGTTCTACAAAATTAGAGAGGAGAATTAGCTCACCCGCAGAAAATGAGGCAGAGAGAAAACATCAAGTTTCCGATGTTTGATGCGGTCTCTGCGGTGTCGATACCAGCAATGAGTGCATCTGTGAATGTCGAAATGTACATCATGAAGAGCCAAATGTATAAAAACATGAGGCCCGATCTCTCCTGAAGCTGAGAACCCCCAATTGCGCTGACAGCATTGCGCCACAATCCAATAGGGTAGTACCAAGACACAAAAGCAATCACAGCCATGAGAGAATTCCACGGAAGTTCGACAATTATTTGGGAGAATATAAAGACTATCCAGCCATATGTCTTTGACGGGCGTTCGCGCACTTCGTACAGAGATCTCTGGGTTACGAAATTTGGCATAATTTGCTGGGAGACCGAACCGTATAGCACTATGATCATAAAAATTGCAAAGAGCTGATTCTGCATTCCTTGGAGAGACGTGCCAGCCTCAAAGAAAGAGAATCCGACAAATAAGGGCGTGGCAGTACATAGGACGGTTTTCGAGTAGAGGTAGACAGGGGTACGCCAGTACTGTTCAAACACACGAGTGGTGACGAGAATCAATTGTTGAGTAAATGGGACGGCGAATTCACGAAGACTTTCGGCATCACTGTCCACTGCCTTCCGCGACAGTGTATCTTTCAATTCGGCAAGGTGGCGCTTGACCTCTTGTCGTTCAGGAGAGTCCTTCCACATTGTAGGCCAGTCGATAGTATTACTGGACCCAGGCGCCGCTCCGATCACGTCCAGCATCCATTCTGCTGGGTTTTCGTTCTCCCCGCAAGTCCGAGAGCCATTGCGCTCGAAATAGGAAGTGAGAGTCTTAGAACTTTCGCCAATGTCTCCAAAATACACAGTCTTAAAAAAACTATTAGCACTAAAATCCATAGAGTTTTGAAGGAGCCGAGAGTCAAGAGCAGACATAGCGCTGTCAAGGTACATAGGCTCTCAAACTCCCTTGTCAAAAATAATTGTCAAGCATGAGTATAGACATACCTTTCCTCCTTTTGCAAGGAACAACAAACGATCGAAGGTCTGGAACAAGATTGCTGACGGCTGGTGAATGGTGCACAGGATGGCCTGTCCGTTATCGGCAAGCTTCCGTAGCAGCGCACAGATCGACCAGGCGGTCTGCGAATCAAGCCCGGAGGTTGGCTCGTCTAGAAATAGTAAAAGTTGTGGTTTAGCAGCCATTTCCACACCAATGGTAAGTCGTTTACGCTGCTCAACGTTGAGTCCTTCCCCTGGAACTCCAACCACGGCATCTGCATACGAAGTCTGAGAGATCAAAAGTTAGTATTGACAACAACCTAGGTATAAGAGACGGAGCCAAAGACTCCTCTTAGGAGCTATATACTGTCCAACAGAGAAAATTGATTGCGGTGATAAAAATTAGTGGCCGACTCCTCAGATTGCCTGACTGTCTCACACGACATGATGCATTCCAGTACCAAGTATGCTTCAGAGAGCTGGTCTCGCAACTTTTGGCAGTTTATATGTATCATGTCGCGTCAAATAATCAAACGGCATCAGCTTGACGATCGGTCACAACATCTGTCCACTCAGGACTATTTCTAGTTTGGAAGACAGCTTCCTGGCTCCCAAATCACGGATTTGTTTGAATTAGAAAACCACTTACCATCTCTAGGACATTGATTACTTCGTCAACATAAGCAAGTTTTTCCTTTCTAGGAACACTATGTGGTTGACGAAGCAGCGCACTGAATTCTAATGCCTCACGAACTGTTGAAGTAGACAAATGGAGATCCTGCTGTTGCACATATCCAGTTTTCCTCTGGAAACCGGTATCTCGCTGCTTGCCGTCAACGAGCATCTGCCCAGTTACAACACCCATTGTTACACGACTAGCAAGGACATCAAGAAGGGTAGTTTTCCCAGCTCCCGACACACCCTGAAAATATGGTTAGCAGAATGACTTTTTGCTAATGGTTAACTTACCATAAGTGCCGTAAGAGTGCCTGGCTTCACCCAACCATCGACATCATCAAGCAGCCGTCTCGGTTCCTTCTTGATCTTGATATCGTAGTTAACGCTGTCCCAATGGAAGATCGCAGTTTGTCTAGCAATGCTGGGAGGGGCTTCACCAGCTGTCGTCACCTTTTTGGTGAGTGCTAGGTCGGCAGTGGTTCTAGAATCCGATGCACCTTCTACGTCTGACCTACTCTGTATTTTAGGCACTTTACCACGAGGGAAAATCAAGACCTCTCCCTTGGATGGTTTGGAGGATATGAACTCCGCTGCAGCAATGTAGACACCAAGCAGACCAAATATAAACCCAATCAAGATACCTAAATTACGCCAGAGATGATCTGGACTATAGCCGAAGTTGACTTCAAGGTAGGTGTTTCCGTCCACAGTAGAAAGGCCGGCTGCTGAACCAGTTGTTGTACAAATGCGTTGGTCTGGTGCCACGTTGCTGTAGGTTGGGCCCATAGGAACAAACGCTGAACAGGGAATTTGGCGATTTCTGAACTCATTAATCATCAAAGATTCGAAAGCGTAGGCGACTGGGTCAATGTAGTTGATCCATCGGAACCAGGGCTTCATGTAACCGATGGGGATTGCGAAACCAGTGTATATAATAAGCGCCAGCATGACAATTGTTGCCGGGACAAGAGCCTGATTTAAAGTTCGCGAGAGACTTGCGATACACCTAAAAAACATGGACATAGCAAGAATGCATACGAAGTTGAATAAGTAGAAGATGAAGAAAGCTCCCGGCTCTCGACGCAAATTTGTGAGGAAGTATAAGACTATGTTGAAACAAGTACTGCTGATGAGCTTATTTGGTAAGTCACAGAGCATAGAGGACAGAGCTTCAGAAAACGGGTGATAAAAGGCGTATTTGGCGTGCTTCTCGACGATAGGTCTTTGCGAGTATAGAGTGAGAATTTCGAGTTGGGAACTGAATGCATTAAGCAGAATTGCAAAGAAAAGAAGGGACCCCCGGCTGTATAACGCGGATGTGTTATCGGCAAGGTTATAGAAGACACTACCGATGATTAAAGCCATGATAGAGTTTCCTACACTACCTGCAATGATAAAAGAGTAGTCACCGGCCACTCTCTGAAACCCTCTCCTCATGCAAATCTTGACTTGCAGGGGTATAGAGATGGTGTAGGGAGACTTGACGCGCCTGTGAAAATGTTAGAAGTCATCTGTGCCATCAACAGGTATGGAACTTACTGTCCCTTGCCCTGTGAAGCTGCCCTTGAGATACGAAAGTCATCAAGATTTTTGCCATGAAAGGGGAATTCTTCTTCGAAATCTTTGATTTCTCTCAAAAGCTGAGCTCTATCTTCACTATCGTGCCAAGCCTTGGCAAATTCATCGGGAGTACGAGGAGTGCGGTTTTCAAACCCAGGACGAATGATACGTTCTAGTGGCGAAGTGATCGAGGTCAGGTAATCAGCAGTAGTTTGTCGTGGAGGGCAATCGAATCCCATGTTCAGGAAGAACACCTTGGCTTTATGAATATTACCAAAGTATATCTGGCGTCCCTCATAAAGGACTGTAACTTTGTCAAACACCTGTGTTTGTTAGTATATGCCAAGAGAGTTTTAACATAAATCACGTACATCGTAGATGGACTGTGAAGCCTGGTAAATGGCTACAACAGCTGCACATCCTCCAAGTTCTGTCGATACTTTCAAGGTTTTGACAAACTCCAAAGCAGTCGCACTGTCCAGACCACGGGTGCTATTGTCCCAGCATTGAAGGGGACTCTGCCCTAATGTGGCCTCAGCAATACTGACACGTTTCCGCTCTCCTCCACTCACACCTCGAATAAAATCATCTCCAACTTTGGTATTGATTGTATGGGACAAGCCGAAGATAGCCATGATAGCATCTCGCATATGCGCAGCATACTGTTCTCGGCTGACACCCGGCATTCTGTTTGCAGGTGTTCTACACTGAGCCGCAAATGTGAGGGTCTGCCCTACAGTAAGTTGGGGAAAGTGGACATCAACCTAGTATTATAAGTATCAGCAGTTTGCTCTTGAAATATGAGTTACAACCTAGCTAATTGACGCAGGAAATTCGTAATGGTATCAACTAGTCTGACCAAGGAATTGGGAATCAGCCAGCTTCAACTTCTGACTGGTTCATTCGAAGCGAAATCCCTAGAGAAAAGTAGAAGAAGGAAGATCCATGTTCCAAATATGTCCTACCTCTGCTTGGTATATGCATTCTCCTCGGAAATCTTTGTGCATGATCTCCTTAGGGATTCCCTGATAGTTGATCTCAGATTTTTCATCTACGAAAAACCCATCATCCTCTCCTGAAATAGTCTTTAATAATGTCGAGCAACCACTGTAGGATATTGGGTTAGTCGTAATACAATGAGAAACTTTGTGGATTGCCTATTACCTTCCGGGGCGTCCAAGCACAACTAGCATTTCACCACTTTTAACTAACCCATCGAAGTCTCTTAGGATCTGAATCTTTGTCTTGTTTCGACCTCGGATCCTATCGAAGAGACTGAAGAGCTCAAGCGGGGTATTACCAAAACTCTTTTGGTAATCCGTTGGAGTTCCGAAGCCATGCACATTCAGGTTCTTGAATGAGACTCCTGCGACGCGTGTGGGGTATCTCTCTGGGTCTCTCGATGTAATGCCAATCAATGTCTTGATCCAAGCTCGTGCGCTGAATTTCCCACTGGCAGGATCTAACAAGGGATTATCAGATCCCAAAAACGGATTGACATAGTCGCCTCCCTCGTGGCGGACTGATCTCTGCGTGAAGGTCCTGGCGAGATGCTTTACTTCATCATCCCTATCAGCGGTAGAGCTCACGCTTTCCTGCTTCTCATCGCCATCTATTGTAGTGCTAGAGTCGTCGCGCACATGCTGTTGTTGCTTGCCCTCAAGGTCATGGATGACATTCTCGGCTTGCGCCGTGGCACCGAAAGCTCCCACACTGGCCATTGTGTTAGCAATATTTGGCGACGCGATTGCTAACAGTGAGGTAGTTCAGCAAGACAGAGGAGACGGCAGGTGGGAGAGTGGTATATAAAACAATCCCACATTTACGTACTCTCAGTAGTAGTGGACCCATGCCCAATGGACATCAGCATATCGGGGACGTGGATTTACTTGGCTTCTACGGCTTACAAGATGAATATAGACTCGTCGCAAAACCCGGGCCCACATAAAAAGCCTGGGCATGCGACGTATTTCGGATGGGCCTGTATGCTAATCGTAATCGTAATCGTACCTCGTACTCTCCAATCGCTTCATCCAATCGCAATGCCTATCTCGCCCCGCTAGCGACCAGCTTACGACTCGGCTACTCTACTATGCGATAGGTTTGCTTGGCGTTCTACCATACAGGTTTTGGCGGGCGGCCGGATCTTATTTTCCCCCGTGTCCTGCAGGCTTGTTAATACTTAATATAAGTACCACGGGCTTGGGTCGGAAAAGCACAGCTACAGTAAAATTGATTGGCGTGCATGATGAGAGAATCGTGATAAGTAGTTACGTACCCTACGAAGTAAGCAATATTTTTGTTAATTCTACTATGTAATACCGCAAGTCTCAATAGCTACTAGCAAACAAGTTTGTTAGAAATACGTAGGACTAAAAAGGAAGAGTCCATCCCATCTGTGACTTCGGTTACGATGTGCGTGCACCAACCAACAGTCTTATCTCGGATCGGAGATAAGCTCGGAGGCTACATGTACAACTATACTCCGTAAACCCGAGATTTCTTTTAGATGCCTACAGGAAAAACCTGTTTGAAATTACTGTAGAGTACAATATTCACTCTATCTTAGCAGAGCAGTGAGTGGGTATAAGGAGCAGCCTCCACTGTAAGCCCTGTGGGAGTATTAAACCCATCTAGTATAATTAACACCTTGCAAAGCTGACTAGGATAGCATCCACATCCGTAAGCTTTCCCCCTTGACCACCTCGGATAGTTAAATTGCAAAATTTTGATCAATTGCTCTATTTCATAACCTTTGCCACCTCGTGAACGTCCTCACGAGACCATACTACTGTAGCAGTTGGAGCGTGCTTGAATCAAGTATTCATGCAATCACACGCTTTCAAAACATTCTCAGTAAGATTGCACCTGTATGAAAGCAAGATCGAGAACAAAGGACAGGGATTGTGCAAAGCTGGCTGGTGTGCGCCTGGCAGAGCTCCTTTCACTACGGAAAAAAACATAAATTTAGATTCAAACATTTTAAATCCACGTGTTTGAAATAAATATCAATGGTAAGAAAACGAGAAAGCCACCACCCCGCTGCGGATGATCGCCTGGTCTTCACCTCAAATAAGACAACGTCACCGTACAAGAACTTCCCAAACCTGGGGTCAATTGGTAATGAAATGCTGTAAAGGAGCCCGTACCAGACAGAAATCTATATGAGGAGAGCCATTGGGATGTACAGATTTTGCGAAAAAGAGAATTCGCTACATTATCCGCTATCTCGCCGTCTCTCATCTCATTCTCAGGCGGGAGAAAACGCATTGGATAGAGACAGGAAATGCATATTTGCAGATTTCCACGTATGGACTTAGACCATGCTCTCGTCAGTAGCTGGTGAATGAGGTGGCAGTTTACACAAGTCATGTGTGAGCTGGAACATAATGTCAGTGTGATAAATCAACCCGAGGTATTGATATGGCCCGTAAAAACAATACACCACATACCACACCCGCCTATCACAAATCCTCGCTAACATATATTCACAAGCTTCAATTAGCCATCTCACTCCCATGAGCATCCTAGGTGACTGAGCTTCTTGCCCTGATATGTTTTGAGAAACGGATTGCAAGGTTCAAGCAAGCCAATCGAGCCTGAATACAATAAGATGCAAGTACATGGATCTCGTGTAAATTGTTTCATTCATGCACATGTAAATGAATCTGCCTATTGAATTTAACGCAGCCCTCTCTTGCAACTTGCTTCTTAAACAATACCTTTCTCGGCATGATCAGATGGCAATACATCAGCAAGAGTCTCATCGGTGCCTTTGATATCCTCCTCAACTGGAACATGGTCCTTGATCTTCATGAAGATAACTGGAGCAGCAATGATAAGAGCACCCATCAAAAGGCCCCAGTTGCTTGCAAACTCGGCCATGAAAGAGATCTTACGAGAGTCCAACGACCACATAACAGCAGCCCCAGCGGATTGAATTCCCTTGTAGAAACCAACGAAATTTGCGGAACGACGACCGGAATTAGATAAGGCGCCCATGAACCTTCAACGAGTTAGCATCTATACTGATTTAATCGTGGAATAAAGCTTACCAGTATATAGAAGCTTGCCAGAGAGCGTCGTAAAACCCGTAGAACATGTACAAGAACATTCCAGAAACGTAACCAGAGCTTGTCCAGTCAATAGGTACCCATTCTGGGTTCTTGGTTATATCCACGGTATCACGGTCGTAGGTCTTGGCGAGGGCAAATCCACCACCCCAGATGGCCATAGTCATGACAACGAGCATTGCCCAGCAGAGCTTGGCGCGCATACTACGGCTAACCTTTTCAATATCAAGAATGTAACCAAGTATCAAGGCTCCGATTATTTGAGAGCCCCAGTATAGGCAACTATTTAGAGCCTTGGTACGAGTGCTGTGGCGGGCACCATTGACTGCATTTAGTTGATAGGTGTAAAACCAGTTGGACGCCCAGAACATCGGGAAGAGAAACACAACCCAGGGGCAGTATTTGAGTGTCTCGATAAGACCCTTCATCTCAGAACTGAATGTTGGATTCTTCATGAGAACAACGCGAGAACGGTCGTTACGAATGACAGTCTTTGCATCAACTAGGAAGAAGGCCAGAAAGCAGCCAAAGGCCATCAGGACAATGAAAGCAACATAGGTACCATCACCAACTGTCTTGCTCGAATCGGCAACATGGTAATTCTGACCAAGGGGGATCTATAGGACTTGGTTAGTTATTTCAGATTTGGCAAATGGAGTTTAAGTGGACAAAGATAGTGTCGCATCTGCAGAATCTCATAGCGAGCAGTTGTGCTTACCAACGAGCCAATAACACCACCCAAGTTGAAAATTGCCCAAAACCAGGCAAAGTAACGGCCCTTCTGATTCTCCAGTGGGTATGAAATCATAACGGTTCCCTGTGCAGTCCATAGCAGTCCAGCACAAACCCCCAGGATAGCACCAGCAACAATGTTGAAAGCCCCAACTCTTGTCGAGTGCTCCGAGACTAGCAAAGCAATGGCATATAAAGCATAACCGCTGCCTCCAAATGCCAAACAAGCGCGCACACCCAACCAGTTGACAAAAACTCCTCCAAAGTAACCGAATACAGCAAAGGTCGAGTAGAGCGCAACATTCTATGCACGGGTTAGTTCTGCTCCGGAGATCTAGTTGGGTATGAGCGGACATACCATATCATCTGCGGTTGTCGGATCTGCCTTTCCTCCACCTCCCATACCACTCAGGGCATTGAACATCCCAGGGCACATAAAGCACACCATAGCAACCATGAAGAGCTGAGCTTTGGGCGAGGCATACCATGGCAAGTTTAGGGAACCGAGCTTGATCTGCTTGTAGCGCCAGTTCTTAGGCAAATCGGCGGGAGAATAGTGCTGCTGCTCATGGCTATCCGAATCGGCATATGCTGTAGGCGACGCACCCGTGGTCTCCTCCGCAACCTGCATTTCCTTTCCGCTGTCGGCCATTTTGTTGGATGACAAAA
>Ga0247734_1002648_pt1 | contig 11418 bp, 11 predicted proteins | sample UWRJL103311B2_FD_180933 | JGI IMG/M metagenome (GOLD analysis project Ga0247734, IMG submission 180933) | Plant litter microbial communities from Arlington Agricultural Research Station in Wisconsin, United States - UWRJ-L103-311B-2 | ecosystem: Environmental > Terrestrial > Plant litter >... | reverse complement strand
CGGGCGCAGCATCATGGCCAGCTTCCACGGGATGTGGTCGGTCGGCGGGATCCTCGGGGCGCTCTACGCGGCGGGCGTCGCCGGTCTCGACGTCCCGTTCGTGGGCTCGCTCCTGGTGGTCGCGGCGGTGACCACCGTGGTGGCGACCGTCTCCGCCCGCTGGTTCCTCGACGTCCGCGAGCACGATCCGGGCCTGTCGGCGGCGGGGCTCGACCTGCCGTGGCGGCCGGTCCTGGTCCTCGGACTCGTGGTGCTGGTCTTCTACGCCTGCGACACCGGCATCCTGACGTGGAGCAGCGTCTACCTCGAGGACGCCCTGCACGCGTCCAGCACGGTGGCGCCGCTCGCGTACGGCGCCTACCAGGGTGGGGCCCTGGTCTCGCGCTTCGGCGGGGACCTGCTGGTGCGACGCATCGGGACGCGGTCGGTCGTCGTGACCGGCACGGCCACCGGCGTCGTCGGCCTGGCCGTCGTGGTGGTCTCACCCGCGCCGGCCGTCGCGATCGCCGCCTTCTTCGTGGTGGGCCTGGGTCTCGCGATCCTGGTGCCCCTGGCGTTCGCGTCGCTCGCGGCGGCCGTGCCCCCGGCTGCCCGGGACGTCGCGATCGCCCGCATGAACATCGCCAACTACGTCGGCGCGATCCTCGGCGGGGGGCTGATCGGGGCGGCGGCGTCGGCGGACCACCTGCGGTGGGCGTTCGTCATCCCGCTCGTGACGGTGCCGGTCGTGCTGGTCGTCGCGCGGTCGTTCCGGGCGGGCGACGCCGCCTCGGCGTGACCCGGGGACCACCGGCGCGGGGCATAAGTCGGCCCCACCGTTCTCGGGGGGTGAAACGGTGGGGCCGACAACAGGCGCCAACAGCTTGAGGCACATTGACCCTGCGCCCAGAAGAATACGGTCCGTCTCCACACGGCCGCAGGAAAATGGTCAAAGAAATGTCGAAAAACCTCGAAAGTCTCCGGGCGACGCCCGCGGCACGCACCGGGGTGGGAGAATTCGTCGCATGACCGCCACTCTCGCGCCCGCCGGGCCGCCGCAGCGCCCCCGCTCCGGGCCCGTGCGCCGGATCGTCCTGGCCCTCGGGATCGCGATGATCCTGGCCGGGCTGGGCTTCCTGGCGTTCTGCGCGTGGCAGTACTACGGCACCAACATCGTGTCCAAGCAGAAGCACACCGAGATCAAGCAGAGCATCGCCAAGGACTGGACCAACGGCATCGACGGCAAGGACGTCGGACTGCTGCGGGTCGAGCGGTTCGGCAGCGACTACGAGGTCCCGATCGTCAGGGGCTTCAGCGACAAGGCCCTGGCCGAGGGCGTCGGCTGGGACACCAAGAGCGCTCGTCCGGGCGAGATCGGCAACTTCGCCATCGCGGCGCACCGCGTCACGCACGGCGAGCCGTTCGCGAAGTTCCCCGACCTCAAGAAGGGCGACGAGGTCGTGGTCGAGACCCGCGAGAAGATCTTCACGTACCGGCTGCGCAACTCGGGGACGTCCATCACGGTCGACTTCTCCGTCGGCTGGCCCCTGCAGCGCGTCCCCGATCCCGATGCGGCCGGCGAGCGTCCCACCGAGGCCGTCATCACGATGCTGACGTGCTCCGAGCTGTTCCACACCCGCAACCGCAACGTCGTCATCGGCGACCTGGTGTCCTCCGAGAACAAGTCGACGGGCAAGGTCACGACGGTCCGCTGAGGGGTCGCCCTAGGCTGGCACCATGCAGGACTACCAGCGGGAGTTCATCGAGCTCGCCCTCGACCACGACGTGCTGCGCTTCGGCGAGTTCACCCTGAAGTCCGGTCGCACGTCGCCGTACTTCTTCAACGCCGGCCTGTTCAACACCGGCGCACGGCTCGCGGGGCTGGGCCGGTTCTACGCCGACGCGATCGTCGACAGCGGCGTCGGCTTCGACGTCCTGCTGGGCCCCGCGTACAAGGGCATCCCGATCGCCTCGGCGGCCGCGGTGCAGCTGTCGGCGCTGCACGGCCTCGACGTCCCGTGGTGCTTCAACCGCAAGGAGGCCAAGGACCACGGCGAGGGCGGGCTGATCGTCGGGTCGCCGCTCGTGGGTCGGGTGCTCGTCGTCGACGACGTCATCACCGCCGGCACCGCGATCCGCGAGGTCAAGGAGATCGTCGACGCCGCGGGGGCGACGTGCGCCGGCATCGTCGTCGCGGTCGACCGGCAGGAGCGGGGCCGCGGCGAGCTGTCCGCGATCCAGGAGGTCGAGCGCGACTTCGGCGTGCCGGTCGTGTCGATCATCTCGTTCGACCAGATCATCGAGTACCTCGAGGAGACCGGGCGCCACGCCGAGCACCTCGGTGCCGTCCGGGCGTACCGCGAGGAGTTCGGCGTCACGGCATGACCGAGGACGTCGGACCGCAGGCCGCGCCCGATCCCGTCGGGGTCGGTCCGTGGGTGGGGGAGTGGCCGGCCGGGGACCGGTTCGACCCCGAGCTGCTGCGTGACGGCGACCGCCGCAACGTCGTGGACGCGTACCGGTACTGGACGCTCGAGGCGATCGTCGCCGACCTGGACGCACGGCGGCACCCGTTCCACGTCGCGATCGAGAACTGGCAGCACGACTTCAACATCGGCTCGATCGTCCGCACCGCCAACGCGTTCGCGGCCGCCGAGGTGCACATCGTCGGCAAGCGGCGCTGGAACCGGCGCGGGGCGATGGTCACCGACCGGTACCAGCACGTCCGCCACCACGACTCCGTCGAGGCGCTGGCGGCGTGGGCGGCTGCGGAGGGACTGCCGCTGCTGGGCATCGACAACGTCGACGGCTCCGTGCCGATCGAGTCGGCGTCGCTGCCGGAGGCGTGCGTGCTGGTGTTCGGCCAGGAGGGCCCGGGACTGTCCGCCGAGGCCCGGCAGGCCTGCGACCGGACGCTGTCGATCGCCCAGTTCGGCTCGACCCGCTCGATCAATGCCGGCGCCGCGGCCGCCATCGCGATGCACGCCTGGATCCGGCAGCACGCCATCACCTGACCCGCGGCGACCACACGTTCCCGCGAGTGGTGCGGATCGGTCGTTCCGAGACGGCGTGTCGGTCCAGGGCGCACCGCTCGGCACCGGGAACGCACCACTCGCGAGGCGATCGCTTCGGCCCGGACCTAGGCTCGACGCATGAGCTTTCGTGTGGTCGTGATCGGCGGGGACGCAGCGGGGATGTCGGTGGCCGCAGGTGTGCGGCGCCGGCTCGGTGACGACGACGAGGTCGTGGTGCTGGAGCGCGGCGAGTGGACGTCCTACTCCGCCTGCGGGATCCCCTACTGGGTCGCCGGGGACGTCGAGTCGGCCGACGACCTGGTGGCGCGCACGCCCGAGGAGCACCGCAAGAACGGCATCGACCTGCGCACGGGCGTCGAGGCGACGGCGATCGACCCCGAGGCCAGGACGGTGTCGGTGCGCGGCGGCGACCCCGTCCCGTACGACCGGCTCGTCATCGCGACGGGCGCCGAGCCGATCCGCCCGGACCTCCCGGGCATCGACGGCGACGGCATCCACGGCGTCCAGTCGCTCGACGACGGTCAGGTCATCCTCGACGAGCTCGCGCGCGGACCGCAGCACGTCGTGGTCGTCGGCAGCGGCTACATCGGTCTGGAGATGGCCGAGGCGTGCGTCGCGCGGGGCTTCGACACCACCGTGATCGAGAAGGCGCCGACCGTCATGCCCATCATCGAGGGCTCGCTCGGCGACCAGGTGGCCGAGGCCATGAAGGGCCGTGGCATCCACCTGCGCACCGGGGTCGGCGTCGAGGGCTTCACGCTGGACGACTCCGGCCGGGTCGTCGCGGTCGAGACCGAGGACGGCTCGGTGCCGGCCGACCTCGTGATCCTGGGGCTCGGCGTCAGTGCGAGGACGTCGCTCGCCGACGACGCCGGTCTGCCGCTGGGCGCCAAGGGCGGCATCGTCGTCGACGACCGGCAGCGGGTCGAGGGCTTCGCGGACATCTGGGCCGCCGGCGACTGCGTCGTCACCAGGGACCGGGTGACCGGCGAGCTCATCCACCTGCCGCTCGGCACCCACGCCAACAAGCAGGGCATGGTCGCCGCCGACAGCCTCGCCGCCGATCTGCTCGGCGAGGAGCCCAGGCTGTCGTTCCCGGGCGTCGTCCAGACCGCCATCACCAAGTTCTGCTCGCTGGAGATCTCGCGCACCGGGCTCGGCGAGCAGCAGGCCCGTGACGCCGGCTTCGACCCCGTCGTGGTGTCGAAGGAGACGTCGAACTTCGCCGGCTACATGCCGGGGTCCGGGACCATGACGGTCCTGATGGTCGCCGACCGCGCCTCGCGTCGCCTGCTGGGCGCGCAGATCGTCGGGGCCGAGGACGCGGCCCTGCGGATCGACGTCGCGGCGACCGCCCTGGCCGCCGGGCTCACGGTCGACGAGGTCGTGATGCTCGACCTCGCGTACGCGCCGCCGTTCGCGTCGGTGTGGAGCCCGATCCAGGTCGCCGCGCGCGCCGCGGTCAAGGCGCTGGCGGGCTGACTCCCGGCCGGACGGCGGGGCTGGAATACTGGCGTCGCAGTCGCACCCACGCCGTCCCTCTGAGGAGATCCGCATGCCCGTCGCCACACCCGAGGTCTACGCCGAGATGCTCGACAAGGCCAAGCGCGAGTCGTTCGCCTACCCGGCCATCAACGTCTCGTCCTCGCAGACGCTGAACGCCGCCCTCGCCGGATTCGCCGAGGCCGAGAGCGACGGCATCATCCAGATCTCGACCGGCGGCGCCGAGTACCTGTCCGGCCCGACGGTCAAGAACATGGTCTCCGGCTCGCTGGCGTTCGCCGCGTTCGCCCAGGAGGTCGCCAAGAAGTACCCGGTCAACGTCGCGCTGCACACCGACCACTGCCCCAAGGACAAGCTCGACGGCTTCGTGCGTCCGCTGATCGCCGCCTCCAAGGAGCGCGTCGACGCCGGCGGACTGCCGTACTTCCAGTCGCACATGTGGGACGGCTCGGCCGTGCCGCTGGAGGAGAACCTCCAGATCGCCGAGGAGCTGCTGGCCGCTGCTGCCGCCGCGCGGATCATCCTCGAGGTCGAGATCGGCATCGTCGGCGGCGAGGAGGACGGCGTCGAGGGTGGCATGGGCGAGCACCTCTACACGACGCCCGACGACGCGCTGGCGACGGCGGCCGCGCTGGGTCTCGGCGAGAAGGGCCGCTACCTGACGGCGCTGACGTTCGGCAACGTGCACGGCGTCTACAAGCCCGGCAACGTCACGCTGCGGCCCGAGATCCTGAAGGCGGCCCAGGAGGCGGTGTCGCAGAAGTACGGCACCGAGGCGCCGTTCGACCTGGTGTTCCACGGCGGCTCGGGATCCCTGCCCGAGGAGATCTCGGCGGCGGTCGACTACGGCGTCGTCAAGATGAACGTCGACACCGACACGCAGTACGCGTACACGCGTCCTGTCGCCGGTTGGATGCTCGCGAACTACGACGGCGTCCTGAAGGTCGACGGCGAGGTCGGCAACAAGAAGCAGTACGACCCCCGTGCGTGGGGCAAGGCCGCCGAGGCGGGCATGTCGGCCCGTGTCGCCGAGGCGTGCGCCGCGCTCCGGAGCGCCGGCACCAAGCTCTGAGCCGCGTCCGGCGGCGGTTCACCCCGCCGGCAGGGCGGACCACCCCGTTCGGGCGCGGCATCCCGTGCCCGGACGGGGTTCTCCGTGCTGGGACGGGCCGCCGCGTCGGGCGGGGGAGCCGACGAGCGGGCGGGTGACAGGATGGGGTCATGACGAATCTCTTCGGTGAACCGCCCGCCACGTTGCTGCCCGAGGACCCCGGAGCGGCCGAGCTCGCCGCCGGTGACAGCCCGCAGACGGTGGCGTCGCTGCACCCCGACTCCGCTCTCGCCTGGGTGACGCTCGGCGAGCTGGCACTGGCCGACGGTCGCGACCTCGAGGGCTACGCGTTCGTCCGCACCGGCTACCACCGCTCGCTGGACCTGCTGCGTCGCAACGGCTGGAAGGGCCACGGTCCGCTGCCGTGGGAGCACGAGCCGAACAAGGCGTTCCTCCGTTCGCTGGCGGCGCTCGCGGATGCGTCCGAGCGTCTGGGCGACGACGGCGAGGCGCACCGGTGCCGCGAGTTCCTGCACGAGTCGAGCCCCGAGGCCTACGCCGAGCTCGTCGCGCGCGGCTGACCGTCGCCGGGGCTAGGGGACGTACATCGTGAGCGCGCCCGGCGCGAGGTGCCAGCCGTGGTGCTTCGACGGCTCGGTGAGCTCACCGTCGCTGGTGCACCGCAGCGCGTCGCCACGCACCTCGACGGACGTCCCGCGCAGGTACACGACGTCGTCGCGTCGGTGGTGCTCGCCGCGGCGCACGCTGAACGCGTAGGCGATGCGGCGCCGCGGTGACTCCGTGTACGACACCGAGACGTCGATCAGCCCGTCCGACGGATCGGCCTGCGGCAGCAGCGGCGCCCCGCCACCGACGTAGCGCCCGTTGCCGACCGCGACCTGGATGACCGGCTCCTTGCGGGTGAGGGTCTCGCCGTCGACCGTGATGCGCAGCCGCGCGCCCGGCGTCGTCAGCCCCTTGAGGCCGGTGAGCGCGGCGCCGACCGCGTACCCGACGGGTCCGAGCGCCTTCTTCCACGGCCGGGCCGCCGCCGCGGCCTCCGCCCCGATGCCGATGTGGGCCGCGTTGACGACGACGCGGTCGTGCTCGTCGACGATCAGGTCGATCGCCCGGGTGTGGCCGGTGGACACGATCTGTGCCGCGGCGACGTGCTCGGGCGGGATGCCGAGCGTCGCGGCGAAGTCGTTGCCCGTCCCGAGCGGCACGAGCCCCACCGTGACGGCGTCGAGCCGGCCGGCGTCGTGCAGCGCCTGGACGACGGCGTGCAGGCTGCCGTCGCCGCCCAGGACCAGGGCCGCGTCGAGATCGGGCCGCTCGGCGAACGCCGCCGTCAGGTCGTCGGGGCTGGAGGTCCGCACGAGCTCGATGTCGACGTCGTCGCGCAGCGCCGACACGACCTCGTCGATCGCGATGTCGTCGGAGCTGCCGGCAGAGGCGTTGGCGATCGCGAGGAGACGGGTCATGGGGTGGAAAGCCTACGGGGTCAGGGGTCCGGGCGGGGCCTCGACGACCTTCGGCTCGCCGAGGCGCACCAGGACGACGCCGCCCAGGATGAACAGCCCGCCGAGCAGCTGGATCGACCGCGGGGTCTCACCCAGCAGCAGCCAGGCGAAGACGACGCCGGCGACCGCCTCGGACAGCCCCACGAACGAGGCCAGGCGCGAGCCCAGCAGGCGGCTGCCGGCGATGCCCAGGACGTACGGCACGGCGGCGGTGACGGCGCCCAGCACCAGCAGCGTCAGCCACCAGGGCATCGAGAACCCCTCGAGGGCGACGTCCGCGCGTGACGCCGTGAAGGGGATGACGCCGACCAGCCCCGCCACCAGCAGCACGATCCCGCCCAGCAGCAGGCCGCCCGCGGCGAGCACCAGGCCCGGGAGGCCGTCGTGCTCGTCGGCCGAGATGACCCAGTAGAACGCGGCGCACACCATCGAACCGAGCGCCCAGATGACGCCGATGCCGTCCAGCTCGGCGCCTGACACCAGGTCCAGCACGAGCCCGAGCCCGAGCAGCGCGGCCACGGCGCCGGCGACCGTCAGCCGGCCGGGACGCTGCGCGTGGCGCAGCCACATCCAGCCGACGACCGCGACCGGCGCCGTGAACTCGATCAGGAGGGCGACGCCGACCTGCATGCGGTCGACGGCGTTGAAGTACGACAGCTGGCACGCCGCGACGGCGATCATGCCGTACGCGACGATGACGGGGGCGTTGGCGCGCAGGAGGTGCCACCGTCCGCGCAGGGTCAGGACGGCCGGGATCGCGAGGACGGCGGCGGCGACCAGGACGCGCGCGGCCACCGCCGATCCGGCGGTCCAGCCGGCGGCGATGAGGCCCTTGGCGAGGGGTCCGGACAGGGCGAACGTCACCGCCGCGGACAGGCCCAGGGTCAGGCCGGAGGCGGTCCGGGACGCGCCCGCGGTGTCATGGGTCAAGGTCGCCATGACATGTGACAGTAGGGCCGGCGGATGTAAGGTGTCAACATGGTCTTCGCCCATGACACCGAGCTCGTCCTGATGGCCGCCGTGTCCCTGGCCAACTCCGCCGACGACCCCGACACCCTGACGACCGTCGAGGACGTCGACGAGTTCTACGACCGCCACGGCTACACGGGCCGGCACACCGGTGACGTCGCCGAGCTCGACGAGCTGCGGGCGCTCCGACCCCTCCTGCGCGAGCTGCTGACGGCCGACCGCGACGGTGCGGTCGAGGTCGTCAACCGGATGCTCCGCGACGGCGACGCCCGACCCCAGCTGCGACGCCACGACGGCTTCGACTGGCACCTGCACGCCACCGACGACGACCAGCCGCTCGCGGTGCGCGTCGCGGTCGAGACCGCCATGGCGATGTCGGACGTCATCCGCACCGACGAGATGTCACGGCTCGGGGTGTGCGCCGACGACGACTGCGAGGGCATCGTCCTGGACCTGTCACGCAACCGCTCCCGTCGCTTCTGCAGCACCGCCTGCGGCAATCGCGCCGCCGTCGCCGCCTACCGCGCCCGCCAGTCGTCCTGAGGGGACGCGACAGCGCGATCTCGGCTATCCTTGGGCGGTAAGAGCCCCGCGAGAACGGGGCTTGTCGCATGTGTGAGGGTGGTGCATCCCAATGCCCGCAGTCGTCATCGTCGGAGCCCAGTGGGGCGACGAAGGCAAGGGCAAGGCCACGGACATCCTGGGCAGCCGGGTCGACTACGTGGTGAAGTTCAACGGCGGCAACAACGCCGGTCACACGGTGGTGATCGGCGACCAGAAGTACGCCCTGCACCTGCTCCCGAGCGGCATCCTGAGCCCCGGCTGCGTCCCGGTCATCGGCAACGGCGTCGTCGTCGACCTGAAGGTCCTCTTCGAGGAGATCGACGGTCTCGAGGAGCGCGGGATCGACACCTCGAAGCTCGTCATCAGCGCCAACGCGCACGTCATCGCCGACTACAACCGCACGCTCGACAAGGTCGCGGAGCGCTTCCTCGGCAGCCGCAAGATCGGCACGACCGGACGTGGCATCGGCCCGACCTACGCCGACAAGATGAACCGCCTGGGCATCCGCATCCAGGACCTGTTCGACGAGAAGATCCTGCGCCAGAAGGTCGAGGGCGCGCTGGAGCTCAAGAACCAGATCCTCAGCAAGATCTACAACCGGCGTGCGGTCGAGGTCGACGAGGTCGTCGAGGAGCTGCTGTCGTACGTCGACCGGCTCCGCCCCATGGTGGCCGACACCCCGCTGCTGCTGCACGACGCGCTGAAGGACGGCCGGACGGTCCTGCTCGAGGCCGGCCAGGCCACGCTGCTCGACGTCGACCACGGCACGTACCCGTTCGTGACGTCGTCGTCGGCCACCACCGGCGGCGCCTGCACGGGGTCCGGCATCGCCCCGACCGAGATCACCCGCGTCATCGGCATCGTCAAGGCGTACGCGACGCGCGTCGGCGAGGGCCCGTTCCCGACGGAGCTGTTCGACGACGACGGGGAGCGCCTGCGCACCAACGGCGCCGAGTTCGGCACCACGACCGGGCGGCCCCGTCGCTGCGGCTGGTACGACGCCCCGATCGCCCGGTACGCGGCCCGCATCAACGGCGTCACCGACTTCGTCCTGACCAAGCTCGACGTGCTGACCGGCTGGGACCAGATCCCGGTGTGCGTCGCGTACGACGTCGACGGCGAGCGGGTCGACGAGATGCCGATGACGCAGACCGGCTTCCACCACGCGACCCCGATCTACGAGATGTTCCCCGGCTGGTCCGAGGACATCTCCGGGGCCCGCACGTTCGAGGACCTGCCGAGGACGGCGCAGGAGTACGTCCTGGCGCTCGAGGCGATGTCGGGCGCGCGGATCTCCACGATCGGTGTCGGGCCCGACCGCGAGCAGTCGATCGAGCGCCACGACCTGCTGTAGGCCCGTCGTCCTCGCGGGGCGCTACCACGCGTGGATCCCGACACTTGTCTGAATCTCAGGTTGAGATTGTTGTCAGACTGTCGCCATGTCGTGTTGAGTGGGGGTGCCGGTCTCCGGCTGTCCCCGGGGGGTCTGGGGATGATCCACTGCAAGGGAAGTAGTTCATGACTCTCACATCCGTGCGACACCGCCGCATCGGCGCCGCAGGCGTGGCTGCCGGGGCGCTCGTCGCCTCCGCGCTGCTGTTCACCCCGTCCGCCCAGGCGGCGCTTGCCGACGTCCGCGAGGCCGAGATCGCCAAGACGGCCGATCCGTACGCCGGTTGGCACCAGGACGTGGCCGGCGGCCAGTTCCGGGTCATCAACGAGGGCCTGGAGCTGACCGGCGACTCCGCCGTCGTCCGGGGCTACACCAACAACACGTCGGAGAACCTCGGCACCACGGGCGGCAACGTCGAGGACCTCGGCAAGCTCGCCGACACGAGCGTCACCGCCGCGTCGGGCAGCCCGGTGTTCAAGGTCTTCGTCTACAGCGACGGTGTCACCGGCGACAAGCTCACGACGCTGAGCCCGGTCGGGGCGGCCACCGGCGACTGGACGTCCAGTGCTGCGATCGACGCCCCGGCATCCGGCACCGACGTGGCGGCAGGTGCTCCGACGCCGATCGCGACGATCGTGGACGCGCTCAAGCCCAACTACCGGGTCAAGGGCTTCGGCGTGGCCAGCGCGTCCGGCACGACGGTCGTCTCCAAGATCATCTTCAACGGCGACACGTACCAGTTCAAGAACAACGCACCGGTCGTCGCCGATCGGACGATCTCGACCAAGATCAACACGGCCGTGAGCGTCCCGCTCACGGCGTCCGACGTCGACGGCAACGAGCTGACCTACACGCCCACCTCGGTCGTCGGCGGCACCGTGTCCGGCTCGGGTGCGACGCAGACGTTCACACCCGCGAAGAACTTCAAGGGCAACGCCTCGGTCGCGTACACCGTGACGGACGGTCGCGGCGGCTCGGCATCGGCCACGGTGACGATCAAGGTCGCCAAGTCCCAGGGCAAGGTCGACATCTACCGCATCCACCCGGCCGGCAAGATCTCGGTCCGCAACACCGTCTACGTCTACGCGTCGATCTTCGTCGACGGCGCCAAGGCCAAGCAGGGCACGACGGTCCGCGTCTACGCCAAGAGCAAGCTGGTCGGCACGTCGAAGGTCAACAGCTCCGGCAAGGTCAAGGTCAAGCTGCCGAACCGCCTGCCGGCCGGCAACGCGACCCTCAAGGTCACGCAGGTCGGCTCGGCGACGCTCAACGGCGACAGCGACTCGATCAAGGTCAAGGTCAGGAAGTAGCACCAGCACCGTCTCGCCGAGGGCCCCGTCCACCAGGACGGGGCCCTCTGGCGTCCGTCGCAGCCGGCGACGCCCAGTAGGCTGGCGTCCC
>Ga0247734_1002647_pt1 | contig 11423 bp, 8 predicted proteins | sample UWRJL103311B2_FD_180933 | JGI IMG/M metagenome (GOLD analysis project Ga0247734, IMG submission 180933) | Plant litter microbial communities from Arlington Agricultural Research Station in Wisconsin, United States - UWRJ-L103-311B-2 | ecosystem: Environmental > Terrestrial > Plant litter >... | reverse complement strand
TTAGGTGATCCCCTACCATTACGCAGGATAGTAACTATTCGGATCGGATCGGATCAATTGAAATCAAAATAGTTTAATTACGAGTTAAGTTGTTGTTCAAATATGGCTACAAATTAGATCGTCTGAATATCTTTATTTTCCAAAGACAAAAGACCGATCTTCAAATTATTTACTAGCTATAATAAACATGGTAACTGTTGGTATACTGACCTTCCGAATCGGCTTACATAAGCTGGGGTGCTGATGTAAGCATCGGGTTATAGTAACCCCGGTTCTGGTGAAGTCATATATACTAGGTTATACGTAGATCTAGTTCAATTAAGTATTATCACCACTGAATATAACTAGCATTTATATATAATATATATTAGTGCTATATATTTAAGAGTGATCTAATATTAATTAGTCTATATTTAGATTAAAGAAGAACAAATTCAAATTATTATAAAAAACTACATTTTAAAAGCTCTTAATTTTACTCTAGTAAACGGCTAGACGGCAAACTGGTCCCTGTTTCCGGGGGGTTTTGTCGCTGTTTTTTGCTGCCAACTTGCCAACTTCTCCTGCCGCTTTAATGCAGTAGTTAAAGCTAAAAAAGCCACGAAAAGACAGGCGAAGAAAAAAATAAAAGGAAAGGAAAGAGCTGTTTTGTATAAGGCTGAAAGTAAAGATAATATTGAGGAAGAAGCTAGGGATGAATCTGAGAGCGAAACTGAGGACTGTATTATAGTTGATGTTGATTAATTTATATAATTGTATGGTAGTCTCGGAAAATCCACCGCGTTACGCCACACCCCGCATTACGCCACGACTTACGTTACCTGCACGCCTCGGTTGGGACGACGACGACTCCTCAAACATTGTGCCAGGAATTTCTTGCAATTTGAGCAACGAGTTCCTTGACATTTTCATATGAGAGTTCATCTTGAATATGTGTCAAAAGTATGTTTGATTCTTACCCTTCCAGACGGGTAAGTTTTTGGCCTTCCCTAGAGTTTCCGCTGGGGTTTCCCCTAAGTTTCCCCTTGGGTTTTCCCTGCATTGGCCCAGTGGCCAGCCGCTGGTTATGATTCTTTTTTTTCCCGTCCAAGCCCACACATCTCCCAGCAGATATTCCCGCTGGAACTGTCTTCCTCAGGAATAACTTCATTGCTCGAATACTCTATTCCTGCGCTCTCTTATTCTTCATTACAGCCGTCCACTCGATCGACAAATTCACTCGGGTTCCAATGGCACTCCCTGCTTCCGCGCAACCGAGTTCCGTTTTACTCGAATCTCTTCCAGTCGAAATACAAGTTCACATATTAAAGAGTCTTCCGGATATAAAGACGTTGGGCTCCTTGCTTCGCGCTTCGCCTCAATACCTCCGAGTCCATCTAGACGTCCGCGAGGATATCATTTCGCATATAGTATGCAATCAAATAACACCAGCCATACTACCTCTTGCAATCGACGTCTTTCAGCAAAGCTATTTGAGGTCACATCGGCGCCCTCGTTCGAAGGTCCTTGAATTCTTGGAGACGTTCAAGGAACCACGATCCCTCTTACCATAAAACACATTTTCGCTCGAAATCTCCAAGAGGCTACTGAAGACCCATTATATAGTGGAATACTTTGCAAATGCATTCATCACAAATCGTCTCAACCGTCTCTCAAAATATCTTCCGCAAATCGCTCCATTATTAGCCGATGCGAATGCTACGCTAGGGATCGGTATTGAACATCATCGACTTGCTCGGTCATTTTATCATCTTGAGCTCTATGGAACCTTATTCTACGATCCGGAAATCGCTGAGGACGTAATTACCGTCCAGGAACAGTCATCTCTTTTCCTAGCAAAGCTTCTAGACTGGGAACTAGAAGAGTTTCTTTGTATTCGCGAGTATTTACTTAATTGTTTATCTAGTTATCTAGATCAAGTCGAGGAAGATTTTCTAAAAGACTATTTCGAGAACGGACCACCTACGGATATCGTGAACAATCCATATGATGTGCGATTCAATCATGATGATGAATACTGGTATTTCTTTTCGATGGATGGGCAAAGCGCAAGGATTCAATATCGATGGATGGAGGGAAGTCTGACCAGGGGACTTAAAACACTCCAAGAGATTCTGGAATCACATACAGCCAATGAAAGATATGATTCGTTAGGCGATCTTTCTATTGATCGTCCGCGCAACACTATGAAGCAAGCCCTTGATGCACTACCTTGCCTCCAAGATCAACCGCAAGTTCCGCGATGCAAGAACTCTTTGGAAAGCCCGAACGATGCATGGCCATGGTCTCTGAAGAAATGGGCACAGGCACGGAAAGGTGGAGTTCAGTCACACAGCTCCAGCGCTCAGCTGTTCAATACCTTGAGAGACTGGGGCTATCTAATCTGGAGCAATGAAACATTAGGGATCCTAGGGCTTCTTGAGAAACGACATTCTACTGGCTGGTCGTATAAACAGAACGCTGTAGTGACTCACACTTACAGGGCAGATGATTTACCTTCGCACTTTGGCAATCAGGAGCGCAGGCGGGGTTCGTCTGTTGAGTCGCGTACTCAATCCCAATACGAGTTATGGAGAAAGGAAGCATTAGGAACTGTGCAATCTAGTGGATCCATTGATTAGGAATGAATTGAAACGCTTGCTGCATGAAGGTTTATCCATGTGCAATGTTGTGTAGAGGTGTTTTGGAGGATGTATTCTTGCTCTTAATCATTCTGATTCCAGTTATATACTCCATTCTATATTCTAGAGCGCTACAAGTCTCGGAATAACATTCAATGCATAACCGGCTATGTTACTGAGAAATGGCGAGGGAAATCTCTCAACGCCGATGACGACAACTTCGTCACGCGATTGCTTTTTGCAAAGGGTTGGGGTATCCGGATCCAGATGTGTAAAGAGGCAGAAGTTCTAACCACGTTGGAATGCAATTGGGGAGGATTCTTGAAGCAATGTCTTCGTTGGGCCCGGAGTAATTGGCGAAGCAATATTAAGAGTATAATTTTCGAGTGGCGCATTTGGGTGTATGTATCTCATCCTTGTCCCGTATTCTTTGCTAATATGTGATAAATAGGAAAACACCCTGGAGTTTTTATGCATTGCTTCTTGCGACGCTATCCCATTCCTTAATAACTGACCTATTGCTTGGCATCCTCTTGCATTTTAGCACCATTACGTGGGATCCATCACATCGTCTCTTGGCTTTTTGCATCTTCGCTCTCTGGCTACTGTTCACGAAGGTGGTCAAGCTCATGCCACATTTCATACTTTACCCTGCAGATATTTGTTTCCTTCCTGTAACAATCTTGTTCGGGTACTTTCACGGTTTTATCAAATTATGGGCCCTCTTTACCCTCCAAGTGGTGAGTCTCGCGATGTTGTCCTCTTTAATACTATGCTAACTATTCCAGACTACTTGGGGTAGCCGTAAGGAGCACGGCGAAGAGGAGGAGGAGATGCTCTTTTAGTTCATCTGGCATAGCACTGGACAATGTGGACTAACTGATAGCGAGGATCATGGAGGAAAGGAAGAAGGGCGAAGAAAGAAGCTTGAGGTTTTTGGGTATTTAATATGTGAATGCGTATGCCTGTCCAGACATCGGCAGTTAATATGTCAAAGACTGTTCAAATTTCAGATACCTTTTCCACGATTTCGTCTAGATTTGACTCTTTCTTCTCGCAAGGCAATCGCTGTTGACTGGAAGAGCTTGTGTTGCACATCGCTAAAATGATCAATCATATCAGGACAAAGCGTGCTTTGTTGCTATCCACCACTCGCAAGCAAGTTAATGTACTGCACTAACGCAGCCTACACCCGCAGCTCTTTCTATCCAATAGGCAACGCTTTTCCCATGCAATCACCCTCTCTATGTGCAATAAAACTTGCGTTAACGCAATGAATACGTCAGCGTCAGGGAGCCCAATTTTGCTCCGTTCTCAGCTTTCGTTGTTGGCTCCCATTCAGCCTATTGGAAGCCGGCTTGGGTGTGGTTAAAATTAGCCGCTGACCACCATAGCTTCCCGCGATCCTTCCAAATCTTAGCCGAAGGGCTCCTTTCAAACCAAGATAGTGGGGAGCCGCATTTTGACCCCTTCATTCTAAGAATAGACTTCGCGAGATCAGTCCCTTTATAATGTCAGTTTGTCCCCATGATGCGCGGTTCGAGTCTGTCTCTTTTCTGCACGGTTTTTATTCTTTCGATTGTACTTTTATATCAGCCACCATGATTGCATCAGGAATAAGGGGGAAACATTTATGTTCTACAGATCACATGACTTACAAGTAGTTTCGGGAAAAGGGGTAGTTCGCTTAATTTCGCTCCACCAACAACGGTGGAACTTGAGATTAAAGATTCTAAGCACAATACTTAGAAGTAAAGCGGAGCACCTAATATAAAAGATGTGGTGATTAAATAGGGCAAATTAGAATAGATGATAGCCTCAGGAGACCATTGATATGTGCATTCGCTCTAATAGTAATAACTCAAAATATTCCATCTTTTGTATGTTATTCTGAATTATCCGAGATTTACTTTCAAAATTAAACGCTGCTCGGAGTTACATATGTCTTTGTTTATTTATCTATTTTTATTCAGCACCCCCACAGCACTTTTGTGATCGTCAGACACAATTTGTAAATGCCTTGTTGCCGAAGCAACGGCATGACAAACTACGGTTGCCGAAGCGTGCACGCAATTGTACTGCTCCTCTATGGTTTATTATACTTTTACAGTACAACAATTTAGAAAATTTCCAAGAAACCAGTTGTTTTTCAGAATATCGCTGCATCTTTTTCATTATAAAATAAGCCCAGAGCCTAATTTTACGATAGCCCAACTCAACGCAGAGCAAATCAACGAAATCTCTAGATGGGGAGGGTATTTCGCTGTAAGGACTGCAAGAAGCGCTGATCAGCCGCTACAAGATCCTTCTGTCACATGCTGTATTTGCTTAGTCCCTTAATATACTACATGTGAGGATAGTGGAACACGAGAACATTCTTCACGTATGGCGTGCGGACATATAATCGGAGAGAAATGTGGGCTTGAGGTAACTACAATCAACAGATTCTAAAGCTGCTATCATCTATTCATTTGGGGTCCTATATTTCAGTTTAATAGGCTAACAGTTCATTATGGTGGTTCCGAAGAATTGATCCTACAGAAGCCAAGTGCACATTTTGCAATATGCGATTTCAGTTTACCTTCTGTAATCACATCATAAGACCTCTGCTAGTTACATATCCACGAACTGAGCTAGCAAATATCACCGAAAGTGAGCGACCTACTGCATGTCGAAACTGCGAGATTGGAAACATGCCAAAACAACGGCAGCTTAAAGCTCTACGGGAAGGAATTGCCGCCATCTAGCAGGGCTGGTGCCGTTTTGCTGAAGATGGGGATGCTCTTTTGCGTGAACTAGTTGAATTGTTGTACGAATCACTTGTAGCATACACACTGTATCAAACTATGCGGCCACTTCTGGAGCCTGCTGAGACCAATGATGATCCTCTCGTGGATAATGCTGGATGGGTGAATTTCAAGTTTGATAGGGAATATGCAATATATCGCTATATGTGGAAACATCTTGCGGTGCAGAACGATATTTCACAATCTGGAGAGATTGGCAGACGAATCGAGGAGATACGTCAGAGGGGAACGTGGTGCCAGAGGCTTGAATAGGGGGTTTAGGTGCTGTGAATAATTAAAAATAAGGGTAGAAGGATGGAGGAAATGATTTTTAGATGAATAGATTGTGGGTTAGTTTGATGTAAGAATCTATAGAAATGAGGTTTCTATCTTGGGGTAAATACAAGAAAGTCAAGAAGAACTCTCAGTGCTATCTTTTCATAATGAATCTTTGAGAACACAGGATGACGAGAATTCGTTGTTGAGTAATATATATAAGCAGTCTCTGTCAAGCTATTTAACCATAACATCATACAACTCTGGCTGTCTCGTACCAAGAGGATCTAGATGGAAGCCCTGCATCTTATTTCGCGAGTCCATCAAATCTAGCTCCAGAAAGATATTCTCCTCAAATCCTGTCCTGCTCCACACCGCAGTTGGATATCGCATCAAAGCAATGCACTGCCCAAATCGGAATCTATCTGCAACAACAATTTGGCTACCGAACATGGCTGGGTTATCGGTGCGGGAACATGAGATGAGATGTGTACGGTTTTCTTCAGTACGTTCCACAGCTGCACAAGTCGCAGCTTCGATTCGATCCCAAGAGGTTGGGTGTACGATAACATCGGCGCCACGGAGAGAAAGAATGCGAGCCATTTCTGGCAGCCATATTTCATTGCCGAGCATCAGGCCAATGGTACCAATTGGTGTTTTGACCACTGTAAATGAGGTCCCTGGGGTAGCCCAGTTGCGTTCAATCTCCCCGAGATGAACTTTTCTGTATTTACCAGCAATCTCTCCTTTGGTATCGATCAAGTAGACTGTTGAGTAGAATGCCGTGTCCTCGGTTTCGACCAGATTAACTGCAACAAACATGGTGGAAGCAGTACTTGTAGCAGCCTGTATTTTGATGAGAACTTCAGATGAAAGCTTTGCTGCTGCGAGTGGATCATTTTCTACTTCTCCAGGTCTGAAACAAAAAAGCTCTGGGAAAACGCCAAGTTGCGTTCCTCTTGAAGCTGTGTATTTGATTTGACCAAGTGCTCTCACGATGGTCCATTGCCTAGAGTGATACCACGAGAGCTGGAGTGTAGCTACATGAAGTGGGACTTTTGGTGAGTCTTCTGGAACGGGTCCATATTTTACTGCATGCGTGCTGTTTTCCTCTCTGAGCTCCGTATACAAGTCTGGTCTTTTGAAATCATCCAGTGGTCCAATTCCACCGCCTAAGACTTTTGGGAAAGATGTAGCTGGTGTAATATCGGCCCAGACCAATCTGTTTTCCGTCTCACCACAGCAATCCAAAATATTGCCTAGCGGAGATATTATTTGACTCCCTCCAGTCCATGGGTACGCATCCTCTGGACCTCCAACCGTATTACTAGCTATATGCCAGACATGATTTTCAATGGCCCTCAGCGGTTCGTGAATCCGCATCTCGTCTGGACCTCTTGAATTCAAACTGTTACATAGAATATTGGCTCCCTTGATTGCCAAAACTCTGGGAACTTCTGGTACAATTCCATCCGCACACATTAGCAATCCAATTTTACCAATGGCTGTTTGCGTGACTTCCAGTTGTTTGGTACCGGGGACAAATAGAGTGTATTCATAATCCCAGAGCACAGTTTTGTGATGAACGTGTAAGAGCTTGCCATCCGCATCTATAAGGACTTGTCCGATGATACAATTTGGACTTTGCTCTCCCTTGATGTCTACTCCAGCAACTACAATGATTTTTAACTCAGCAGCGGCGGCTTGCAGCCCTTTGACGAAGTCGCCATCAAGAGATTCGCACTTATCAAAAGCCGCTTCTCGAGTTGTAAAGTCCCGGCAGCGGTTGGAGTTCTCAGGAAATACGACGAGTTTGGCACCGTGCAAAACAGCTTCGTTCATATAGCCGATGCATAATTGCAGATTAGCTGCTACATCCGTGTGTGAGTAAAACTGAGCTGTTGCAACTCGGACTGTAGTTGGATAAAGCATGATGAATGAAGAAAGAAGAAAGAAAATACAATGGCATTGCATGAAGAGTTCTACTTGATGATATACAGCTTGTTCTTATCTAGAAATTAGAGAGCTAGTAAGCCATCTTGCGGCTGCATTTTCCCAATGTCGGTCCGCGTCGGATGGTTGTTTCCGACCAGAACGAGGTAACTCACGTGATCCCGGAAATCCATAAACACTGTAAAGTAGGGGGAGATGCTCATGAACTTGTTCATTTGAGAAAAAAAGAATCGGATAAGTGGTTTCAATGTCTGATCTGACATGTCCTTATGTTCACAGCATTGCCACTGCACCCACACATGTACTCAAAACCCCAAAATCCGAATGTCCTTGGAACGGCTTCAACGCCTCTCTTTGGATCTTCTACTTGCAATTGGTCATCGCTGAGATTCCCCAAAAACATCATCTACAGTCTATCGCTACCTTTCTCTCAATATTTTCTTCTAGCAGAATTGCTCATTCTAGGTCTCAATCTACCATAATAATAACCTAGCCAATCCAATGCAGAGTATGTTCAAGCGCCAGTCCAGAAAGATCGCTATGTGCTCTATTACTTATGGTATCGCGAAGCTTTTGAATCTACGTTTTGCTTATGTGATTGAGCAGCAAAATGGAAGGCAAATTAACTTTGCGCTTGCACTAGAGGTGTATTCGAGTACTATGTACTCTAAAATAATGTATATTATCTCTGTAGTACACCTTGACTCATTATAACTTCTCTTCTTGCAGATTGATTGTTAAGGACAATATGTTTATAACCAAGCAAGAGACAAACTTATTTATTAAATTTGGTACTGACATAGGAGACATAGTTCTGGGGGGTGGGGGTGGTTATTTTTATTTTTAGTAGTGAGCTGTTTCAATTTTACAATAGAAAACGCAATAATTATTGCTGCAATGAGTTCCTAAGAGGAATATCCGGATATCGGATGATCGTGGCGAATATGGCTAAGTGCTATAGATGGAGGAATTATAGGAGATACAGAACAGCTTCATTCAAAATCAATTGTTATTAACAATCTGCAAATGCATTAATGACATTTACGAATTTGTTCTTCACACTCCATGTAAATGAAACTTTTGAAATCATCCATAGATTCTCCCACTGTTGGTTGCGCCACTTGTAGCATTTGTTCAAGCCTTGTAAGGGTTTCGACATCCAGCAGACAAGCATCAGTCATAGAAGCCTATATTGCCGAAGGACTGCATCTTGAAGTTATAGACCGATAATAAGCGAGTTTGGACGTTACAAATTAGAAGCGTATAGTTATCGCTAACTACATGTGAATCAAAGTCAAAATATAGATGACAGAAACTGAACATGGTGCATTTTGAATCCGACGGTTTCTGTCTAACGGAAAACACCAATTATCATGACATATTATTTCCTCTTTGTCTTGAAAGAGGATTGACGTACGGCAAGTTGTGCAAAGAATGCTTGTTCCAATGAAAGGTTACATTTACACACATTGGTAGTAGATTTCTTGGAGGTTGGGAACCCAGTTTCAGTTGCAATAGCAACTGATAAAAATGGCCAGATAACAATATAGAAGGAACTACTTTCTAATCTATCGCCGATTCCATTTGATTTAACCGCAAATCAATTTCTGAATACTACTTGAAACTATTTCAATCTCTCAGACGTTGCAGAGCCCGGCAGTTTTCCCAATTTCAGCGCCCTCAATGGGACAGTATGTCCGAACACGAAGTAATTTTCCAAAATGTTTCAATGGCTAAATAGATCATACAGGTGCAAAAGTTGCAAATGTCCACAAACCACCGATGGTGTATGCTCTTTCAAGCACAATTGTTCCATAAATAGAACATAATCACGGAAGACCAAATTCCACTATCAATGATTCAATAGCACCAACATGGAAAAGGTTTAACTCCACCGAGGCCAGATTGATGTTCTCGCTGCAGGAATAGATGAAGGGTCCTCAGGCTATATGTCCCAAAATAACTTGACGGTGTTCTTGGCCGAATGGTCCAATCGGGTCAATTCATCCTCGTGTCACCTCATCGCTACCCGAGTCCCTGCATCAGGGGGTCGGAATTTAACCTTAAATTTCTAAAGAACTGTGGCGGTGGTCTAGAATTGTTTGTGGTCCAAGGAATCGTTGATAATTGTTGTTATAAGTGGCAATGTTTCCTGGGTTTGATGGAGGAAACCCAAGAAGCAGTTCAGAATCCAAATTCAAGACATCTAGAAACTTTTAGGGTCATCAACTCTCAATAAAAATGTTCTCACTTACTTCCGCACTCGCTGTTTCAGCACTGTTCTTCTCATCTATCTCTGCCCAGTCTCTAGATCTCAGTAAAGTGACAATCCAGCGCGTTACTTATGGTGGAAGCGGATGTACACAAGGCAGTAAAGTCAGTTTCAAACAGACTAGCGACAGCAAGTATATTCACCCCAACTGAACTCAACTGGGTTTTCAAATTGGCTAACCAAACCTTAGCTTCGTCGCAACATTCCCAAATATCACCGCCTCCATCGGCCCAACCGTAAACGTCGAGAATAACCGCAAGAACTGCCAAATAAACGTCGAGATCGGTTATCCCGCCGGGCTCCAATATGCACCAGTGAGCACACGATATACTGGTGAAACTATTCTTGATAAGGGAGTAAAGGGTGTTTTGTCGACGGTCTTTTACTTCTCGGGCGGTAAGTTCTCACAGCTCCTAACGGAACTCTCCCATCCCCCTTCCAACTTGCCCCCAACAAAGGATAGAATAGGCTGACCATAGTTTCTCTAATAGAAACCGCCCAAGCGGTAACCCAACAAACCGTCACCGGGCCAGTTGTCCAAGGCTACGATGTGACTCAACAAATCGACGACTCGGCTGTGGTGTGGTCTTCCTGTGGTGGTACTAGCGCGAGGCCTTTTAACGTCAACTCTGCTGTTTCATTGACTGCAACGAGTAACTCTGCATGTGGATCGTGGACTGATTCGGGAGATTTCCAGATCGGCGTTAAGTGGAGAAAATGCTAGACTGAATTCTTTTGTGTTTGGCCGTGGATTTGGCGTTGGTACTTAAGATTTTCGTTAGTCATGTTAGATATTTGGAGGTGTGCATTAAAAATCTATATGATCAATTGCTATGTGTTTGATTCTGCCACAATCATCTCATGCTTCTTCTCACCACCCAAGTTTATTTTTGTTATGTATATACCTTTCTTTAAAATACTAATATTCCCATCTCAGTGATACAATAGATCTTACAAAGTACACCCCCTTTAGTTGCTAAGGGAATCAATCAGCTAAACTCGTTATCTCACAGAGTTAAATCGTGGGTCTAAGATAAAACTTTAATATTTTGTCATATTGTTAGATATCTCTTACGTGGTAGGTGCGACATCGAGTTTTCAGATGACAAAGTAGCTGAGATTACTGGATGATTACGGAACAACAACAACAACCTGCAATGTAAAATCTAATAGAATTTGATACAGCTGATTATATACTGAGTTAGAAGTAATTGAAGGACCCCTGCTCAATTCCTATAAGTAACAGTCACTTGTGATTGAAAATATTTATCTTGAATAAGAATGTTCCTAGGGTTGAGTACTACTAGACTCTGACATTTCTGCAAAAATGATGAGCTGTATTGCATGTGTTGACTATATCGCTCTGGCGCTTCTGGCAAAAGGCTAGGTATCAATCAGACAAAAAAAGAGACAAACTCCGTACTGCAACAAGTGTAAGGTAACAAAGACTTGCAGCCGCAGTATTAAGCAACTTTGTCTGCATTATGGAGTACGTCCCACAAGGAGTAGTTGATA
>Ga0247734_1002645_pt1 | contig 11435 bp, 9 predicted proteins | sample UWRJL103311B2_FD_180933 | JGI IMG/M metagenome (GOLD analysis project Ga0247734, IMG submission 180933) | Plant litter microbial communities from Arlington Agricultural Research Station in Wisconsin, United States - UWRJ-L103-311B-2 | ecosystem: Environmental > Terrestrial > Plant litter >... | reverse complement strand
TGATTTCAGAGATAGCTCCTTTTATACCAAGAGCCGCGATGCCGACTGACGCTGCATCTTGCAATGTAGCCTTGGCTTTGAGCTTTCGTGCTTCCTCTGGACTCATCTCTCCCTCTGCTACTGCCTTGTGACGAGCCTCTCGCTTCTCCATACTCTGATAGATATTGTGCGCCGCATGAATCGTAGCAACAGTAGCCAGACCAGCTGTGATCAATTGCTTACCTTTCATTTTTTTAATTCTCTTCTCGTCCCCGGATGAGGATCCCAAGCTGTCAGAATCAGACGCCGATTGCCTTCCTTCTGCGATGCGTCGGTTTCTGCGCCCATCCCTCGCCCGTGTACTATCTCGATCTTTATCTCCTCTCCTAGAATCTAAATTGCTCGATCGCGAGTCTGCATGACGTGGGTCGCCGTATACATCGCCTCGTCCTTTGCTATAGCGTGGTCGGTCATCTTCATCCGAAGAATAACGTGGGCTTCGCCGTCCACTACGCTTGGTGCGAACAACGGTCTCTTCAATCTCTCTTACATCTCCACGTTTGTGATCGTCATCAGCGGCTGCTGCAGCTCCTCCAATTCCCAGTGATGCAAGTCCTTTCCTAGCGTAATCAGACACACTCTTGCTTCTCTTATGTTTGTCACGTCTTGGAGAAGGGCTGCGACTATCATAGGAATCTGGACTTCCTCTGCGCCGATCACTACGGCCATCTCTAGACTGAGATCGATCGTAAATCTTCTTTCCAGCTAGTGCACCAAGACCAGCGGTTGCTAACGCAGCAAGGCCAGCTCCGCTACCAACACCTCCACCATCACCTCCTCTGGACTTGGATCGTGCTCGTGAACGCGATCGTGATCTACGATCATCATCTGCAACGTTGTTTCTTGAGCCATTAATCAGGCGATTTCCGGCCAAACCTCCAACCACGGCCTCGAGGATATGGCGCTTGCTCTTATGATCTGGATCGCGGTCTGCTGCCGCATCAATGCCACCGGCTCCAATAGCTGCAGTTAAAATACGTTTGCCTTTGGCACCTCCCCATCCTCCAGGCTCTTTTCTAACTCGAAAAGCTTCCGTAGCACCAGCTAAAAGGGCAGCCTTAGCTGCTTGCTGGAACTTGGCTGGTCCTTCGGGCGATCTGGCACGGCCGCCATGTCTAGATCTGCTTCTTCCAGATCTATGGCTGTCAGGGCTCCGGCCGCGGTCTTTATCTCCACTGCCTCCAACAGCTTTCGCTGCAGCACCAAGACCTGCAAGTCCCATAGCACCCTCAATTATGGACTTGCGCCTGCTCTTTTTCGGAGCTTGCTCTTCTTCATAGTATTCCTCGACGTCGCCATTTCGACCCTGGTGAGCAACATAAGTTTGCTTCGTCTTTTTAGGCTCGCCGTTCTTATTGGTATATTTCGTGTAAACCTCGGTGGCTTCGTAACCGGCAAATGCGCCAGCTGCTCCAATCGCTGCTGTCGAGAGAGCATTTCGAGAAACTGGTCGTCCATCGGCTTGCTTGCGATCCCATAATTCTTTACCACCCACGGCCAATGCTGCCCCTCCAACGGCTGCAATGATCTTCTGGTTTCTGGAGAGAGAACGGCGGCGAGGCTCATCGAAGGTTCTCTCCTCCAAATATGCGGAGCGTCTGTGATCATGAGAACGTCGTGAATCGTACCCTCCATAATCAGAGCGGTCGGCGGATCGAGCACGAGCTGGCGGGCCGTACCGGTCTCTTCGAGAAATGGTTCCACGATCATCGTAAGCTCCGCCTGGAGGCGGGAACTCCCTTCGGACTTCTTCGATGGAAAGATCACTATCTTCGCGCACCGGTCGGCGGATTATCTCGGTCCTAGAGGAGGTGTATGGAACGTCGGGTGCGAGTGGCGGGGTTGATTTGGCACCCTTTCTCACGTAGGTTTCTTGGGTCTCGACATATCGTGGCTCTCTGTCATCGCGATCATCTCTATGGCGATGCGACCTGTGCTGATGAGGTCTGTCATCATAATCGTAGGTCGACATGATGATTGTTGGTGTTGAGAGAAACTCTGCTTTCTGATACCGTAGTGGGGTGTTTGTTGGGTGTGTGTGTTGGAATGGAAGTTCAGCTCAGAGATTGATCAGGCTCCACAAGTGAATCTGGCTTCGCGTTCTAATGTGAAACGTCGTAAATCGTAAATCGTGATAGCTTCTACTCGTCGTTAATTATCTTGCCGGGCCAAAACTCAGAGGGTGTACAAACTCGACGCAAAAGAGAGAATAGTTGTATTTGGGGTGATTGGGGCTGATGACGACGAGGGAGGGTGAGTGGATGAGAAGTGGATTTGCACGGTGAGAGAGTGGCTGGGGGGCTTAGGAATAATAATGGGAGTCTTTACGGATTTACCGAAACAAATCCTTGATTCACTCCCAAGTTCTGCTGGCTACGGGTATATTATCTGTTGTATTGGTGGCCTTATAAATGGAGCCACTGAATAGCAACTAATAGCAGCACTCTCCTGTCCATATTCTCCAGTTTTCCGTATCACAAACCGGAAAAGCCTTCTCGCTTCATTTGCCTCATCAGCAGTTCGGGGAACCAGCAAGGCTCGGAGCCCATCATCATGCATGGTCGAGTTGTCACGCACGCAATGTGAAGTGCTCCGTACAGACAAACAAGTATCTTCCCTCCCGATCCTCCTTCGGGATCGAATCCAACGAACGCTAAATAATAATGTGTCAAAAGAATTAAGCCTACGCTATGGTAAACTTAGATGGGACGGCTCACTGAACATAGCCAAGTGTACGCACATATACTTTTCGTAGTGTCAACGGTCGTAAATACCCAGATCCAGGCTTACATATATTGTTTCATCTGGAAGTCTTAGGAGAGAGAGTAGTCAGCTGTACTGCGTATGGTATCTGGTGTGTAAAGTAACGAATAAAACACCAAAGCCATACATACATGCATACATACATATATGCCTTACATAATTAATATATATATACAAACCCAAAAGAGCAGATGGATGGGAAGTGTATTCTTGATCCAACAACAAACCCCAGGAACCCTCGATGAAGTAAGACACATTAAAATCCGAGTATTCATCAACGTCGAAGACAATGGCGGTTTTCCTATTGCAGAAATATAGCATTCGTATTATTCTTTGGAAGCCTATATATTTCAGTGGCTAGCAACAACAGAGAGAGAACATTCCCTGGTCCGTTTCACCAGTGTATTTGCAAGAACCTACACTACATATGTTTTATCATAGGTACCTACCTACCTAACCTAACCCAGTCTTGCTAGAATCTTCCGCCTTGGGCACACATATCGCGATCGGAAGCTTTTATTTTAGTGTTTGCTACAAACCCAAACGTGCCAGGCCAGTGTTGGCGTTGGTGTTGGTGTTGGCGTTGGCGTTGGCATTAGGGCTGATGGGGAATGGGGAATGGGAATGAATGGGAAAGAATGAATGGTAACCTCACCCCCGCTAAAAAAAAAAAAAGAACCCCCAGTGAGCCAGTCCAGTCTCAAGAATTGGAGCAGTTAAGAGCCAAACAAATACAATCCGCTACACACTTTCAATACTCCCTACAAGCACAAGGACTGTCTGCAACTAGACACCTGCCAACTCACTTCACCACTGGCCTTTCTTGCATCCAGCATCCAGCATCAAGCATCCAGCATCAAGCATCGATCATCAATCAATCATGGCGTCGTGTCTCAGCCGAATTGGACATTTGGAGTTCAATTCTCTTGGCGGGCTGACCTTTGTTCAGCCGCCCCCAGTTCAAAGTTTCAACTTTTCCCATTGCTAGATGTGTATATGTATGTATGTATGGATGTATACCTTTTCCTAGCCGTATATCTCCCAGAATTCTAATTATGGGCTCTGGCTCATATTCTGTACCGTCGTTGGACTCCTCTCTAATGCTCAATTGAGTGTTGACATTCCCATTCTACCACAGCCTCGCGATGAGCGGCTTCGATAACCTCAGCCAAAATGTTTTCGGCCTCGTAGCACTCGTAGTGTGTTAGTCTTCCTTCACATTTTAACTCCCCCATCTTCTGCTATTTTGCTTATAGATGTTCAATCCCACCAAGCATGTTTCTTGAGTTTCAATACTAATCTGTTATCTAGCGCTGGTTGCTTTAACTACCACGATCCTGCAAATTCTACAGCAATACTTCTCAACCGCAGACGGATATCGCAGATGTGCCGAATCTGTGATGGGCCTCTGGGCCCAAGGGACACACCGGAGACTTCGGGCGAACGAATTCCGTGTCGAAGTTGTATTCGAAACTCCCGTCCTGTTTCTAGCACCTCCTACAAACAAACGTGGTCCAGTACCTGGGCGAGAGATTTTCTATATAACAGGCGAGCCCGAAAGCTACAAGAATACAAGAGTCCTACCTCCGAGCGATCAGATGAAAGCGGATAATGCTTTGATAGCACGCGTTCATACAGCAGATGACGAGAAAGCTTCCTGGGTGAATCTCCTGTCTGCTCTTCAACGGGAGGAATCTGAATCTCGGCAATGGGATGCAGAGAAGCGAGCAAGCACACCAAGATCCAGCTTGGTGAAAGCTCCGGAATATGCTCTTGCTGTTTGTCTTCAGAGCAAAACCCGTTCATGGGATTTCATACCAGGGGCAATTACAAAACCATACGCAACTACAACAATCTGCCATTTAGTTGAGATGATGTCAATGCTCGGAATGTACTGGAAGGTCTTCGATCAGGTAATATGGAACTTGAGAGCAGAAGGAAATGGATTTATCTTAACCTCAACCATTATCCATGGCCTTGGAGTTATGGTTATGTTTGCAGCTACAGGAAAATCGACCTTCACGGATAATCGAGTGATTCCAGATGGGCGTATTAAGGAACTAGCTTTCGGCTCTGTGCCGAATATATTCAATGATGATCAGTATTTAGAGCGTGAGAAAGATGCACAAAGCCTTGAGCTAGTCTTCGGGACGAACGAGGAAGACGAGGAGACATTGGAGAGTCTGGGTTGCCCACCAGATACACTTAAAAAATATACGAAAGACCATAAACACATCTTCTCGAGTAAGTTAACAAGAACGGCCAGCTGCTGATTCGTACTAATCCGTACACTAGTGTCCTTTGAGATTATCGGAATGCTCGGTCAAGTCGTTCGCCTTCGAGGAAGTAGCTTCAGGATGGTTCCCAATCCTACCTACGATCATTGGCGTAAGAACATTGGGCGAAAGGCTTCTTGGAAGATAACAAGGTTGATGGAGGTCTTCCAACGTCATTTACAGGAACTCATCATCTCAGAAAAACTGAATCCAGAACATCAAGCCGTTTTGATATCTAAAAGTTGGGGGCAAATATCAAAACTAGATTGCAGTAATGAATCCAATCTGAGTATCGAGTGTCGGGAAGCTATTCATGATGCTATCGATAACATAACAGTTTACCTTCTCAACTCAAAGCAGGCAGACGTTTTGAGTGTCCTAGTCTCACATATCTCAAATGTTGTCGACGTTCTGGACAATCCAAACTCACCTCTTAACACCATCGCTCTTACAAACGCGAATAAAGAAGAGACACTGTTCGCTTTTTATTTCGAAAACATCCGGCCAGCCGTCGTGACAAGCTCAGATACGAATAAGAAAGTTGCGAAGAATAGCGTGGAGGGGGCGCAGAGGTCTGCCATATGGATATCATTGATGTTCCGGATGTTATGTTGGCTTTTGATCCACGATTTCGATAAGGCGGATGTCAGAGTTGCCCCATCAGATCTCAAAGGATCCAGAATGTCGGTGTTTATTGGATAAGTGCATACAGTGGAGTTTGGTGTTGACAAGGTTTACTTTACATTTAATCTCTTTTAGCATTATCATTTTGCTCCCTCCGTGCCATTACCGATCTATCGTACTTCGAACTATACTTGCTTCCTATGTATGTCAAGAGCTAATAAAGTTCGACCACATTCAACCAGGTTTTAAAATGTTGTCAAGTTTCCTATATCTCCAAACTCTAGTAGTCTAATTCTGTCAATTAAAAAGGTTCTCGTCAACAGTGCAATTCCTCGCCATCTCGAACTGCTCATTCGTTTGGCACACCAGTGTTCGGTGCTTTGAGCCGGCTTTTCCAACATCCTGCACCACATCATCGATTTTCTTCCCATTCAACGCTCCATCAACTTCGAAGCCCAAACAGCCTGCTTCTTCTGTCACCTTGATTCTCAACAAATCACTCTTCTCGCCTATTCCACCGGCAAACACCAGGGCATCAACTTTCCCATGTAATGATACATAATAACTCCCCACAAACCCACAGATCCTATCGACAAATATATCAAATGCCAATTTCATCTTAGGGTCAACTGAGGAAGCAATCGCACCGAAATCCGCAGTGCCAGTCAGTGCCTTCCAGCCAGACTCTTTATTCAGAATCTCTTCTGCCCGCGAGATATGAAGGGAGTCCGTTGAGGAAGGAGACAATTTTCCAACATTGGCAGCGTAGTGAAAGACCAGACTGGGATCAACGCTTCCACTACGTGTGGCACCTGGAAGACCGGCGAGTGGCGTAAGTCCCATACTTGTATCCCAGCTCTTCCCACCCTTGATCGCACACGCACTCGCACCACTACCCAGGTGTAGCACAATCAGATTCGTCTCCTCGATTGGCTTCCCTAGGAACTGCGCAACCTCCCTTGTTATAAATGAATAACTGATGCCATGGAACCCATATTTGCGCAGTCCGTTCTTAGCTGCTATAGAGGGCGAGATGGGATAGGTCCGGATATGTTCTGGGATCGTTTGGTGGAATTGTGAATCGAAGACGGCGATGTTACGTGTTGAGGGGAGGGATTCCACACAGAACTGTACGATTTCGAGGGCTGGGCCGTTATGGAGGGGGGCGAGGTCGGTGAGTGTTTCGAGGTGGTGGTAGGTTTCTTTGTTTATGATTTTGGGGGTATTGTAGTCTCCTCCATGTACCTTTAAATACGGTTAGTTGCAGAGTTTAAGCTTCTTGGGATTGTGTCTTGGAGAACATACTACTCTGTGGCAAGCAATGTGGATATCCTCCTTTTTCGTAATCTCTTTGAGGTCCTCGTCATTTATCAACTCATCCAACAGGAATTCGACCGCCTCCTTCTGGCTCGATATATTCGTGTCAACTGTCTTGTCCTTACAAATCGTTTTCCCAGCTCGGGTATACTTCAGTTTTGGCGGAGGAGATGTAAGCCCATCGATTTGAGTTTCTGCCAGCTCAATTGGCTCCTGGCCCTGGTCGGCGCGGTAAATAGATATCTTCACAGAGGAGGATCCGGCATTTATAGCTAGGATTATTTTAGCCATTTTGAAGGTGAGATGAAAGAAGCAGAAAAGGTGGTAGGATATCACTTCTACAGCAGGAGATAGAAGCTTTCTTATATATTTGTTTGTAAGTGATCCAATTGCTATTGATATGGTAGATATTTTCACTTTCACCCCTCCAAATAAAATATCCGTCGACACCAGGTGAGTTCAGTTTAACATGACGTGTTGTTGATCATCCGTTTATTGCCTGCCAGCTTGCGTATCTAATCCTTATCACAAGCGAGCATTTGGGATCTCTTCACTGGTCAAATCTACCAGAGCGGGTGCCTTTCTCGGCTCCCCGGGCACTTTGAGATTCCGATCGTTTAAACATGCCATTGTGCTGGATGTCGGTGATACACTACCACCACTATTTCTCGTCGTACCGCTATGTATGGAAGCAGAAGATGAGGAGAAGGAGGAAGTGCGAACGTTTTTCCTCTTCTTTCAATGCCAATAACATGTAGCAAAACAGGGCTTTACATACACCCGCATAGACGAAAAGAGGCGAATATTCGGTATAATAAATGGAGCATGAACTTTGAATGGCTGAGGACTGGGGCCTGTGACGTTATTCTTTTATACAGAAACGTCTGCTTAAGCTTGGAATTTTCCAACCTAAATCACATTACATTTCGATGCCTTCTTGGCCAGTGATAAATTCTTACTTCCTTTTAGACGTATTCTCTAGTTGATAAAGATCAATTATTTAAGACGCATATACCACCTTATCTAGACTCGCCAAGTCATACGCAGGCCGAGTTGTGATACAGTCTTATTTACTAGTCAACTCTACCAGCTACGAACATTTTAAACACCGGAAACACAATATTTTCCATTGGGCTTGAGAAGACACTTGAGCATTGGACGTCAATCACTTCGTTCTCCCCAACACTATCTCTGAAAGCGAGATACAGAAGCACCGACACCTAACGTCAACATGCCAGGCGAAGTAATCGATAGACCGAATCCGAAAGCTTTGCCTTCTCTACTTCCAGATAATGTTATAGATTTAGCTGTGAAGTTGGATAAGCTCGATATTAGCAGGGATGATTTAACAAGCCTCGAAGCATTTCGAAGGGCTAGCAATTTCATCGCTGCAGGTTGGTTTCTCTGTATGCAATACGTCGAGTCTACTAACAAAGGAAGCTATGATATTTTTGTGTGACAATGCTCACTTGGAACGTGATCTCAAGTTTGAGGATATTAAACCAAGGTGAGAATAACACGTCATGAGAAGTATCAAAATACTGATATGGTAAATAGATTACTTGGACACTGGGGTACTTGTCCTGGTCTTACTCTTGTATACGCCCATCTCAACTATCTGACTAGAAAGAATGATCTCGAACTGATCTATGTCGTTGGTCCTGGCCATGGAGCACCAGCAATTCTAGCCTCACTCTGGTTAGAAGGAAGTTTAGAGAAGTTTTACCCTCAGTATTCTATGGACAAACAAGGTCTATCGAATCTGATCACAGGATTCAGCACACCCCATGGTTTCCCTAGTCACATCAATGCCGAAACCCCAGGTGCTATCCACGAAGGTGGAGAGCTTGGATACGCTCTCTCGGTCGCCTTCGGGGCAGTGATGGATAAGCCGGATTTAGTAGTTGCTTGCATTATCGGTGACGGCGAAGCAGAATCTGGCCCAACCGCTACTGCATGGCACGCGGCCAAGTATATTGACCCTGCTGAATCTGGAGCTGTTATTCCCATCGTCCACGTGAACGGCTTCAAGATCTCTGAGCGCACAATTTACGGGTGTATGGACAACAAGGAGATGGCCGCCCTCTTCACTGGCTACGGTTACCAGTGTCGATTTGTTGAAGACCTTGAGGATATTGTGAGTTAGACTAAGCAAGTTTGGTATTTTTCGATTAACATTCTCAGGATCGAGATCTTGCAACTAGTATGCAATGGGCTTTAGATGAGATCCGTAAGATTCAGACTGCGGCCAGATCAGGGAAACCAATTATGAAGCCAAGGGTTAGTAACTGCTGCCCTATTAGCTTAAGATGATCGGACTAACTGGTAGGAAAAAGTGGCCAGTGTTGATTATGCGGACACCCAAAGGCTGGAGCGGCCCCAAGAAAGTCGACGGCGAATTTGTTGAAGGATCTTTCCACTCTCATCAAGTTCCCCTAATGGCGGCCAAGACAAACAAGGACCATCTAGCTGATCTTCAAAAGTGGCTTCTCTCTTACGAGCCAGCCAAGCTGTTCACAGACAAGGGCGATGTCATTGATTCAATTAAAAATATAATTCCTATCGAGCCTGGAAATAGACTAGGCCAGCGAGTTGAAAGCTATAAGTGCCACGAAGTTCTGAAAGTGCCAGATTGGAAAACTTTTGGTGTTGAGAAAGGAAACGAAGAGTCATGTATGAAGGCTATTGGAAAATTGATCGACCAAGCTTTGGTAGATAACCCAAAATCACTTCGGGTATTCTCACCAGACGAGCTAGTCAGTAACAAGCTCGATGCAATCTTCGATCATACAGGTCGCGACTTTCAATGGGATGAGTTTTCTCATGCGAAGGGAGGCAGAGTCATTGAGATTCTGAGTGAACACACATGTCAAGGATTTTTGCAAGGTTACACATTGACTGGCCGTACCGGAATTTTTCCCTCTTATGAGAGTTTCCTCGGCATAATCCACACCATGATGGTCCAGTATTCCAAGTTCAACAAAATGGCCAGAGAGACGAACTGGAGAGAAGACATTTCTTCGATCAACTACATTGAAACAAGCACATGGACTCGACAGGAGCATAATGGATTCTCTCACCAAAATCCATCGTTTATTGGGGCGGTATTGAACTTGAAAGCCTCGGCAGCGAGAGTTTATTTCCCTCCTGATGCTGTAAGTTGCCTTCTTCGCTTCTTATGATTCTATTCTAATTCAACTAGAACACTTTCCTATCAACAGTAGCTCACTGTCTCCGCTCTGTAAACTATGTGAATCTAATGGTCGGCTCAAAACAACCCCAACCCGTCTTCTTGTCCGTCGAAGAAGCTGATAAGCACTGTCAAGCTGGAGCTTCTGTCTGGAAGTTCTGTAGCACAGATGATGGTCTTGATCCAGATGTTGTCCTCGTTGGCATTGGTTCTGAATTAATGTTTGAGGTCGTCGTCGCAGCAGCAATCCTTAGACGGAAGTGTCCTGATCTTCGAGTCCGAGTAGTGAATGTCACCGACCTGATGATTCTAGAGGCTGAGACATTGCACCCACATGCTCTATCAAATGAGGGGTTCAGTTCGCTCTTCACACCTGATAGACCTATCCACTTCAACTATCACGGATACGCCAACGAGATCAAAGGTCTTTTGTTTGGTCGCCATAATCTTGATCGCGTATCCATCGAATGCTACAAAGAAGAAGGAAGCACGACGACTCCATTTGACATGATGCTGCGAAACAATGTCAGCAGATACGATGTCGTGGAGGCTGCTATCAGAGGTGGTGCGAAGCACAACAAGAAGATTGAGTTGGAAATGACTACATTGCTGGGCGAGGTCAGACATCAGGTCACAAAGGCACATGAATACATCATGGCGACCGGGAAGGACCCCGAGGGAACTTTTGACATTCCCAAATTCGAAGGAACCGTGTTTGGAAAGGACTCTGGAAAGAGCGGCGACCAGAGCTCCAAGGAGGACGGCTTCTTTGTCAATTGATATAGATAGATGATGACTTTTGTATGATTAACGCCGTGATAGAATGATCAATGCCATAACCTTCCTAGACTCAACAGTTTATGTTTTCCTCTGATGTCAAACAATAGTATGAATATAGTATGCTGAAAAGTTGTTTGAGAATGGGAACCCAGAGTTGCGTCCACTTCATTATTCCAATATCACCGGTGTCATCACAAATATGACCAGAAATGTACGTAAATACCAAAACGCCGAGTTTCACGAATCAGGTCCAACCGCACGTTTAGCATCTGCCCAAACTATCACCGGGTGAAAATGAAGATTTCAAGTGCTTTCGCAATGAGTCTTACACAACCATCTAACTTTCATAGTTTTTCTTTTTTTTTTCCTTCCCTGAGAGGCAGTTCTGTACCTCCATATTGAAAAGAACCCCCCCAAAACCCCCCCCCCTACTGGTTATTGTACAA
>Ga0247734_1002643_pt1 | contig 11438 bp, 14 predicted proteins | sample UWRJL103311B2_FD_180933 | JGI IMG/M metagenome (GOLD analysis project Ga0247734, IMG submission 180933) | Plant litter microbial communities from Arlington Agricultural Research Station in Wisconsin, United States - UWRJ-L103-311B-2 | ecosystem: Environmental > Terrestrial > Plant litter >... | reverse complement strand
GACTCCTACTGTAACTCTCGTTGTGCCCACAACGGCAGCAACACCGGCGCCTATTCCAACAGATATCGCTGCGGGGACAACAAAGTACTGCGGACAGTATTACCAAGCTCTGCCTGGAAACTATTGTAATATGATTGTGATAAAATTTGGTCTAACCATGGACGACTTTCTTTTTTTGAACACAGCCATTAACGCCAATTGTTCTAATCTGTTCGCGTACGAGAGCTACTGCGTGCAGCCCGTTGGAGACAGTACGTGTTCTCTAATTCTCATCGTGATCATAATTGACATTTTATCAAGTCAACACATACACTGGGAAGCCTGGAGCTAGTACTGCGAGGCCGACTGGTGCTCAAACAACTGTGAGATTTGCGGATCTCCCAGATGTGACCACCACGTCAATAAATTCGGCACCAACCGGCCCACCACTTGCTAATGGCACAAGAACTGATTGCGCCAGCTATTTCTTGGGTGATGTCTTCCAGGCTAGTACGATTGCAGGAACTGGATTTACCTCACCCTGTGCACTCGCTGCCAGGACATTCTACGTTGACCTTTCCGACTTTGGGACGTGGAATACCGGTAGGACCCATGAAGAATCCCGAGACATTTAGGGTAGAGTAGGACTAACTGAACACTACCAGACCTTGGTAATACCTCTTCGCCAACATGTAGTTTCAAAAAGGGCATTCGATACTGCGGGAAGTTGTTCTTCGGGCAGCAGCCACCCCCTCCTGCGCCGACTTCCAGCCTTCCAATCAGGGTATATATATGGCTCATCCTCTAGAAATATTTGGCACTAACTAATACACTCCTAGGATGGCGCGAATTCAAACTGCACCCAATATGCCGAAGTTACAGATGGGCGAACATGTGCTGAAGTCCTCTCAACCTGGAAACTCACTATTGCACAATTCTTTTCCTATAATCCCGCGGTGCTTGCAGATTGCACGGGACTCTGGACGGGTATGATCTTTACACTCCCACCATTTTCATTAAAATCGCTAATAGATCTACCTAGATTATCAATACTGCGTCCGCGCGCCTGGCTATGTTGATCCAACTGTATCCACAACATCGAGATCCTCCAGCTCATCAACAACCTCTTCTGGGTTCATATCACCAACAAGCCCAGTCCAACCGGGCCAGCCCTCTAATTGTAACAAATGGTACACGGCACAAAGCGGCGATGATTGTGGCAAGGTAGAGGCAGCATACGGTCTTACGCACTCTCAATTTATAGCCTGGAATCCAGCTGTGTCTTCTGATTGTGTTACGGGCTTCTGGGGCGGCTACGCATACTGCGTCGGTGTCGCTGGATCATCCACTACATCCAGAACCACAACCTCCACGTCCACACGGGTGACTACCACATCAAGCAAACCTACTACGACCAGCGCCGCGCCGATTCCATCCCCAACGCAACCTGGTATAATCTCAACGTGTAATAAGTATGCGATGGCGCAGTCTGGGGATTGGTGTACGGCATTTGCAGACAGGAATGGGATTTCCTATGCTAATCTTTATGCATGGAATACGGTTCTCGGCGCAAACGGTGTTAATTGCGCGAGTTCATTTTGGGCGAACACATATTATTGCGTTGGTGTGAGGGCGTAAGAAGTCTTCAAGAGGGTGAAAGGAGATTCAAAGATTGGCTGGACGATTATTGAGGGATTATAATATTATAGTTTGTTCTTTCCTGTAAATATATTAGCATCGATATTTTAAAGACATATGCGAGGCGATTAACCTTGCAGGTGCAGTATAAATATTCGGACAACTAACCTTAAGGCTAATATATGATGAATTGGGCAATGAATACTTATATACCCGCCACATGTCAATTCCTGGAAAAGAAGAGGACAGTTTTGACACCACATTCACCAAAGGATTAAGACCCATGGGTTTTCAAGCCTTTGTTTGCTCATGTTCTGATGTGCTAGTTCCCAGCTGTATATATTCATCATGTGAGATTATTGTTAAATATTTAAGGACATGTTGTCTAAATCAGATTTAGCGTGTTTTATTAGCTATAAAGATCTTCGGGACAACTACATTTGTATATCCAAACGTCCAATTGTTGTATAGAAATAAACGATAGTCATGTGATCTGACATATTTCTACCTCCTTTTCGTCTCTTGGTCTTCTCCTGCTCACGCATCACATCACAACTTTGAACTTCAGAATTAAACTCGATAATACTAATGGCCCCAATTAGAAGGCTTTCATGGGAATTATTGGACCTCATACTGTCGTATATACCCAAAAATGATGATGATCCGTCTCTTCGATCCGGACTTAATGCTCCACCCTCACCTTCGCTGCTACCCCTTTACGCCACAGTGTGTAAAGACTGGAAACTTCACTTTGAAGGTCGCACTTTCAAGTCAATTCGTCTGAAGAGCACTGAAATCAACGAATTCTTCAGACTCTTCAAGGGCAATCGAGTCAATGCCCTGTCCCGACTTGAACTCGAAGTCATCTTGCCGACGTACAGCGAGCATGCATGTGCAAAGTTTGAGATTAAGAAGGACCAAGACCTTAACAATAGGGTATTTTCAGATGCAATTCATGCACTTTTCAAAGTCCTTAGATCATCTCAGGACGTTCATGGCGCATCCGATCAAGGTCAACCAGGTAAAGAAGTTGGTGATCGGGTTTCAAGCCACTCGAGTGCTCATTCTGTTGAGTTTCATCTTGCTGATGTTTACTCCCTAATGGATGCATCTCACCGAGGCAAAGAAAAGTACAAGCAAGATCGCGTAGAGTGGGAATTGGGCAAGCGTCACGACCTGTGGGAACATCGATGGGAGCATTCATTCCTGAAACTTCTCGACGCAGAAAACCTCCCCAGTCTTTCCCAAGTAGCTCAATTTTCGAATAGTTTTTCGAGTCGGAAAGTAGAACCGGCATCTATCGCATTTCTGGCATCCAAATTTCCCAATGTCAAAGATATCATTTGGCAGTGCTCAGATGACGAGAAGAAATACCCAAAGATCCAGCAGCAGCTTCGTTATGGTAGAACTACTCACAATCTCAATGTTTTATTGACTGATCATTAGTATAGATTTTGCTCAAACTCTTCAAGAACTTCCTCTGCACTCACTCGCAACGTTCAATCTCGAGTACACACACACAGCTCCTGCAAACCACAATTTCAGCCCAATATCCGTCCTTCATGAATCAAGTCCTACGATAGATCATCTAAGCAAGGCCCTAAATCACCTCAGCGAGGCACCTCATATCACTAAATTAACCTTGACGGGTCCTGTCGTCGTCTCCCCGGCTATTTTTTCGGACCCTTCTTCCACGTCGACGAATCTACAATGGCCCAAGCTCAGACAATTCAACCTTTGCTTCAACTCACGTACACCCAATCATAACTGGTACTTTACTCGGAACCCATCTAAGACCGCCGCGGACGATGCACGGGATTCTGGTGAAGAAGATAGACTTGCCCGTGATCCCGAGTCCGACACAGACAGCGACTCCGGAGCTTCCGACGACAGCACCATTTGGGATTCCTACCATCCAGTCAAAGAAGGACGTGCACAAGGCAAAATTCCGTCAAGGTTGTTTCGGGTGTGGCCAAACAACGAAGAGATCCTACCGTTGCTGAAAGCCATGGCGCGAGGTGCGAAGTGCATGCCAGTGCTAGATTCCATGACGTTGCGCGCAGAATTGGCGCAACCCGGTGCTGAATTCGAAATTGCATTCATTGCGAAGGGGGTGCCAGATATGTTTGACAAGGATCCGGAGCAGGATGTCAAGCGTGATAGGCTGTATTGTATGTGTCAAAGTTTCCATTGTTTCCCATTCTTGAACGTTCAAGGATTCTCTAGATCCAAAGCTAATCTGGTCGCGTAATGCAGGGCAAACGGGAGAATGGAGACCTGACGAGGAGGTCCTTAGGCTTTGGAAAGAAAAGAGTAACGAATTATTGGTCAGGTTCCTTGATTACTAATGTGTGGCACTAGACTTTGTTAACATCTACACACCAAAAAACCTGTCTCAAATTTCCATAGCAATCTAAATCTACGAAATTGGAACAGAAAGTGATTTAATTTGCTGAAATCTTGAGCAGTACTATTACTATCCAGTAGTTCTGTCTTACTAATCAGTACCACAACAGCCTTACTACCAACATGTGGAGCGTGATATCTTATAATATTAGAAGTTAGTTAACGGTGTGTTCCGGTCACCAGATGTGGCGACACACTGTACGTTAGATTTACTCGTTGGAAATGGCGTTGTGGTCATATTATTGATCGGATGTTGTAATTTATTTTCTCTCTCTCTTGCATAGCTGCAAACACACGAGCTGAGTTGCTTGAACATATGATGATCGGATCGGATATTGTAATTTATTTCTCCTTTCTAGATAACATAGCCGCATATATACGAGTTGGTTACCTCGGTCTAAATGATTCCCACTACTACAAGGCTAATAATAATTGACAGTTTGATTTCATCAACCCACGCACGATTCCATGCAATGCTTTTAGCAGCAAGTGATGCTATTATAGCCCAGTCAAAGATGATGAACTTGTTGAAGTTGATGTTATTGTTGGAATAGGACTGGCAGCGGTAACCCAAGCTCTGTAGAATGTTAGATGGCGAAGCATGAATTGCAGACTCGGGTGCAACGGTTGGTCGAAGCGCAGAAATTGTATGATTTCCAGGCGCCGGTTTCTTTTCCACTGTATGAAAACTAGTTTTTAGAAAAACATCTGGGATACAAATTCAAAATTTCGTATTCTTCTTTTTTGGAGATTTCATGTGCTGGCTTACAAAGAAGTCTAGCAATGTGTTAGCTGGCTCTATAACTCGGTAGTGACACTACTAAAGGGGTAAAACTCACCTTTGTAGTGCATGATCCACCCATGTCTGTGTTGGTGCAGGCTCTGAACTCGACGGCGCTGGCACCAGCGGCCAGGACGGCAACAAAGGGAGAAAAGACCTTCATGTTGGGCAGACTCGATTGGGCAGACTCGAGAGAGATGGATGGATGTTGTTTGAAAATGGATGCTGAGTGTGAGAAAGGACAATGCCGTGTATTTATACTTCAGAGGATGCCTATCTAGGATATGTTCTTTCGTAGTATTGGTTCAAAGTTTTTCTCTATTAAGCTATAGGGTTACCTTCACATATTGTATCCTCCAAAATACATCAACATGATTATATTCGCAGTTGTCCCATGTTTAGCGTTTCTTGGGTATCTACACACACAAAATGTTTTGATAGTTAGCCTACGATAAGTCAATCCATTAGTCACAGACTATCTCCTTCAATGCTTTCGTATAAACCTGATACTTATTTGCTCCCCAGGTTTCCACTGATAAAAACCACCAGTACAGCTGTGTATGCAGCTGTAGCAGCAAAGATTTCTGGTCTCCTTGCATTCGTAAGTAGAGTAAGGCTCAGCGCAAAACCCGTCATATATACACCAATGAGCCACAATCTTGTGCTTGCTTTTGTCACTAAGTACAGGTTGACCACGGCACCAATCAGTAGGATTGCTGCAATTGTAGAGCTGATGGCAGCAACTACTTGAGAAATTCGTTTCTCGGATACAGTTACTATCGAGTCATTCATACCAGTTTCGCCCTGGGTCTAGAAATGTCAGATTAGCTATGACGGTTGATGCAGACCCCCCCTGCAATGCTTACCGCAAATAAAACGCCGAACCTTTGTCGCACAAGTTTCGTGAGTCTATCTTGATCTGGGGAAACGTGAAGTGCTACGAGATCATTCTCGTCGTCCAGACGAGCTGCCGCTCGGCCTTCCACTACTGGGATCTTTTCTCCACCATCTTTGATTGCATCACTACACCAATGACGAAGGGCTGCTAATGAGCGTTTCTCGGGTGGGGGTAGCTTGAGACATGCCTCTTGCAGCAACAGTGCCTCTTCTGCAGCACATTATCAGTCGAAACTCCTGTCAAGCTATTATAGAACCTAACGATATTCCCGTGTAACTCGGCGAATTTCCTTTAACAATTCAAGTTTTTCTCTATCAATTTCGCGGGTGCTCCTTGACAATACTTCCCAAGAAGCAATGCCAGCCAAGTTTTCCAAGTCGTTGCTATCAACATTATCGAGAGTGTCCTGTCTGGCCTCGAGCTCTGCGAGCTCTGACTCCAAATACAATAAATTTCTGGTCGTAACTCGATGGAAACCACGATATATGGAGGTCGAGCGATCCTTGTCTTCTGCCAGGAAGGATGCAAGGCGCCCATAACCTTGGTAAGCATATACGCTTCCGGGACCTCTCTCAAGGGAAGCGCTTGACATGATTTGTATAGTATCTAATTTTTTTCTGGGAATCATGAGGCTTTTGATACCACCAAGGTCTAGCCAGCTGTCGTCTCAAGATTAGCGCTCCAGTTAGACAAGCGTATGCTGCGAATAGCCCTGCGCCTTTCACTTCATGCGTTGCTGCCTTAAACCATGCACATTATTCAGCGAATAAGAAGAGAATGTTGGCGCCTCGACTCTGAGCTGGCTAATGAGTTGACAGGCAGTGTCTGCTTTAGGGCAGGCTGTTTTGACAGGCTTTCTTGAGGTTCGAAAGTTCAGCATATATATTCTGCTGCCATATATCATCCATCCACGTTTCATTTCTTCTCGTGAAACCCAAGGAAAGCAAACTTCTCAGCAGGAATTAAAAGTATGAGTGCTACATTCGGCTTTGGGATCTCAGATCTGTTGAGTTGCGTCAGTATATTGGAAGGTGCGCTCGTGGAACAAGTGCTGCCATCAGGGGGAAATTCAAGGTTTATGAAAGCCAATAAGGAACAGAAGCCTTTGCCCAGGAAATGTCAGCCAGGATCGGTGCCGACAGGCACATTGCAAATCCGTCCCAAGCGGTAAGTCAATACTTTTTCCAGTCTTGGTTTCTTTTATTAACAAACTTGAGTCAGGGCTTCCTTCCAAATATACCGATGCAAAGAGCCAGGCTGCACGGATGGGACGTTTGATTCCGACGTTGGTTTAAAGATGCATGCCATGGCTTTTAATTCCTGTACGGCAAGACTCAATAGTATTGGCCAGCAACTTGTGACAGGTGCCTGTAGTGAGGCTTCGATTGCATTATTCAAATGCGATAGGGATTGTGGACATCATAAAGGTATAGATCCTGATGAATTTCCATTACTATGGAATCCCCGTCGATGCCGGCAGATTCGCAAGGCCAAGCGGAGCTGGGCATCAATGATAATGGATGACTGGACTTCTAAGTCTTGTACAAACTGCGGCAAAATGTTTTGCTCCAAAGCACAATTCGAGTACGTAGAACCTGCGATTTTGAAGCTTCACTTACTTATTCTCTCAGGTACCACCTATTGAAGAGAAAACGTAAACCATTCATTTGCATAAGTCTCAACGAGTTAGCTTGGCGCAGTCGACAAGTCCAGGAGAAGAGAGCAGCTTCACTCAAAGCTCATCAAGAGAAGATGTATCGAGAAAGAAGCAGGGTGACTCCGATAACACCTCTTAACATTGGAGACTCAGAATATCGAGACTTTGAAAATCTCAACTTTTCTAAAAGAGTCCTACCACTCCTAATCGGCCAGAACAATCTTGATACTTGCGCGGATACAGGGTCAGCGTTCAACATAATATCACGAGATACTGCTGAGAAACTAGATCTCGAAATGCACACCGATCCCGACGATCTCAAAGTATTCGAGCTAGCGGACGGAAGATGTGTTCATTCCATTGGCAAAGTGTGGGAGTATTGCAGTTTCCCCGACGATCCCGGCATCAGGACACGATGCGCATTTTATGTTTGGGACAAATGTTCAACATCAGTAATCATGGGACGGTCATTCCTTGAAAAGACCAAAGTGATGGAAACACCAAGCCGCTTTAGTCAACGTCTGAACCCTATGATTGGTAAGGCAAACTTGCCTACTGTTAGACTTATTGGAGCATCTCATAGCCGATTGCCCTGCTATATCGATGGGAAGCTCGTTTCAGCAAATCCTGACTCTGGTTCAGACCTGGATTTAATGTCTGCTCAGTTCGCAAGAGTCTCGGGTTTTGAGATCAAACGGCACAAAGCTGGTCGTTCTCGAATGAGACTCGCAGATGGAACGATTGCGGAATCCATCGGTTACGTTGACAAAGAGATCTCGGTTGGCAAAGGAACATATTTGACGCGCTTCCAGGTCCTACCCGGATTGCGAAGTGATATTCTTTTAGGTGACAGAACTTTGGTAGAAGCGGATGTCTTCAACACAAAACTCGTGATGTTGACCGAAGTCCAATGTCATAGCAGTCCCTGTATCCCAGATTGCGCGCCTATTATACACCTGTCCAGTGCAGAGAGAGGGGTTTTTGACAGTAAGAGAAGGTTGAAAAGGTTGAAACGGTTTTTTCGAAAACAGGAGGACGATCCTCTCTCTCCCACTACGCTTGCCGACGATCAACGGGCTAGAAATGCACGAGAAGTCCATCGGCGGCTCCAAGAACAGGAAAGAATATGTACTTTACCGGAAGATGACCGGCTAATAGCTGAGGACTTAGAGAAGACTCGTCAGGAAAACTATTGTCGTCTAAAACTGCCGCCTTGATTGAAAGTACGATGGAAGAATCACATCAGGTTTTCAGCGTTCCGATTCTATGGGTCTTCCCACATCGGCGGAGGCGTCTTAAGCTTTTGGCCCATAATGGTGCTCTTTGCTCTTTGAAAAGGCGGAGACAGGCATACGGGCTTAACCTATAAGCGTAACGGGGAGGGGGGCATCTGCATATCTCTTCTAGATAATTTCATCCTTTTATATGTGCTTTTTTAGAGGACTTCCCTCAAATAATAAAGACCTAATTTCTGGCATCTCTAGAGAATCTTTGGAGATTGCATTCAGTAAGAGTTACGGAGTATAATCAATTTCCGTAATACGCTTTAAGTTTGTCGTAGTTGCTTGTGGCTTTGATATCTATTTTGATGCAACGAGTTTTGAGATACTGCAGCAAAGCTTAGGCATGAATACTTGTCTAGCTTGAGTCGGCTATGGCCTAGTATCGCTGGATCCTCAAAGCACTTGACACTTCCCTACTTCAACTGACCGTGGGATGTGACTGATCTATGATATCATTACCAATTTCGTTAGTTTAAATGGTGTTTACTCGAAGTATGAAACTCTGTATTCGATGCAAGAAGGCTTACTTAGCGATGAAAAGAGACAAGAAGTTTCTTATAATAATATGTTTATTAATTTTTTGGAAGGGTACAAACTCACAATGTAGGAAAGAAATTAACAAGGATCATTTCCTTCCTGCCTTTTTTGTTCGCAAGATCTCTTTAGACGAAAATCAATGAAAGGGACACTACCCAATCTGAACGATCTCCCAGTTCAATAGAAATAGCACCAAAAGTTGATACGTCTCGCGAGGCTCGTCTTATATACTGGATAGCTGAGCATAGCTAATTAAATATGGTTATTAAAAGATAGTTGAACAACCCTGAGAATGTTTTAATCGTCCGCCCAAAATAGCTCGGTCCTTAATCAAAAAGATTCTTAAAGGTTCAGCGCACCAAAATGACCCCCCTTTCAAGTTAAAAGTAGCTTTTTATTTATTTATTAGTATTTACTGAGTAGGTTTATCTTATGTTGTGAACTTTATCATGTATAGGGAAAATGTAGGTAAATCTAAGTGCGATGTTTTATATTACCTAGGAAGATGTTCAAAATCATAGACGAGGTGTATAAACCCTCGATACTTATAGCCCAACTTACATGTTTCTAACCCAATGCGACTATCCTTCAAAATATACTTACGTCTAAAACATCGTAAGGAATTTGTATATTATTTTTACACTTACCCCTACAAAGCAGATCAATTACAATTCAATTGTCCTGCTTCGAACACACCCTCAAGTCTAATCCTAATACACTTCTTCAACACATCTGATTATTTCTTTCTTTCTTCTACTTGGTTTAACTTGCCGTCCGTGAAATGTAGCAGGGGTGTTGTTCGGTTTATGGTGATTGGTAATTGGTATATAGCATATGTGTTCTAGGAGTAGGCTGTTTTCTCTCTCTTTATTTCTGGGTGGGGAAACTGTTTGGTGGCTTTTTTGGGGGGCTTTTGGTAGGAGTTTATGGAGAAGGAGGGGAAAGGAGTGGTTGATGTAAGGTTCAAGTCAAGGTAATATATGATCGAATTTAGATAAAGGTAGCTTATATCTTGACTAGGTAAAGTGGATTAGAGTAGATTGGCTAAAGTTGAAAGGAATGTCACATGAGAAAAGTAGGGTTTTAACGCTTCGGATATAGGGAATGATTCCTAGTACCGAGAACAAGAATATTGACAAGGTAAAAGCTGATGGTGAGGTTTGCAAAGGGTTCTTTGCGATGATGTGTAGAGTTTATGGTCACTAGAGATTCGCTTGATATGGATCTATTACGAATGCTGTTTCGATATTGTCTATCAGGCCGTTGAGATGTGAAGTATAAAAGATAAAAGCTCTCATCTGCTAGGTGTCCGTATTACGGTGGTCTAGCCTCTCGTTACAAGGGCGTTGTGATGGTGAAATAATCTTTGTTGGTGGATAATGATTTGATTTATCTCAACGTGCCTTTGGAGTTTCTAGTATTGAGGGCTTCGGCGCTCAGTTTGTGAGCAATGCTGCCCAGGCTCTCCCACCTGGAGATGTGATAATGGCAATTTATGCTTGATGCAAACGTGGGAGTGGTTTCTTCCTACCACAGACCCTTTAGATATGATCAAGCAGTGATCTAGCAGTGATCCTGCACATCCAGTTTTTCTTAAGTCAACAGCTCGCAGCTCGCAGCTTAGCACCTCACCAAACATCCTGCGGATCAACCTCAAACTGCTCCCCATTCTCTCGAATATGCTTCTTGTCCTTATCCCTCCTCAGCGGTTTCCGCATATCATATGCATCCTCTCCATTCTCATTCGGCTCGTCTGAAAAGTCATCCACATAGTACTCCAACACCTTTCTAAAAACGCTGTACCCCAGCCCTTTATATAGGGATTGCGCGACTTTGTTACTCTTCCGCACGAAGAGGTCTATGAACCAGGCATCGTATTCGTCCCCTGCGGTTTCGAGGGATTGTGAGAGGGTGCGTGCTAGTCCAAGTCGGCGGGCATGGGGGGCCACGGTCAGGGCAGTGATATGAGCGTGGAAGGGAAGGTAGTGGGGACTGAATTGTGCTTGAGGAGGAGAGGCTTCGAGTTTGGCCATTACTGTAGTCGTTTATTAGTTATACACACAGTTCGGAGGGGTTATAGAGGGCGTGTGATATTTCCATACAGTAGCCATCTATAGTTCCATCAGGACCTTCGGCAACGTTGAAGAGGTGCGGCCAGCGCGCCAGGTAGCTGTAGTAGAAATTGAGATCGTAGGTTTCGGTCAGCGGGTCGAGGTTGGTGGGGTTGAATGTGAAGACGTCCATTGCGTGGAAGGGGCG